>Ga0209164_1003739_pt1 | contig 14162 bp, 9 predicted proteins | sample MTBNYHSulfiMetaG_FD_187458 | JGI IMG/M metagenome (GOLD analysis project Ga0209164, IMG submission 187458) | Enrichment culture microbial communities from rom New York Harbor, USA that are MTBE-degrading - MTBE-NYH (New York Harbor Sulfidogenic)... | ecosystem: Environmental > Aquatic > Marine >...
GGGTGGCATGCCGGCCCGGGTGGTGTCCCGCGGGGGCATCCCGGGGGGGCCTCCTACCCGCGGCGGCATGCCCGCCGGGGCAGCCGCCTGTGCCCCTTCGGCTCCCTCCGGCGGCGGGTCGCACTGTTGCTCCATGGGCATCTCGGTCATGAGGGTGACCCACTCCTGCCTGTACGCGTCCGACGGCTGCGGATAGGGAAGAGGGGGCAGGAAGCTCCTCGCCCGGGGCGGAAGATCCAGCAGGGCGTCCCTCCCGAGGCGGCTCACCCGGTTTACGTACCGCCGGGGCGCGTTGGACGCGATGACCGGAATCCCCGCGGCCCTGGCCATCTCCATCATGGGACGGTAATCCTCGTCGTAATGCTTCGGGGGCCTGGCGCTGGCCTTGAACTGGCTCTCGGTGATGAGGTCCCGGAGATACTCGTCCACCACCCCCTGGACGTCCCGCTCGAACATCTCCATGGAAAGGGCCACGGGGCGCAGGGCCCCGGATGCACTCCCGACCCGGAAGGAGGCCAGGGCCCGCCGGAGGAGCTCCGCCTGGACCCAGTGCCCCACCGGGTCGGTGTGGATCTCCCCGATAAGGACCGCCTCCGAGCCGGCCATGGCCAGGGTAATGTCCTCGAGGGTGGCCGGCCGGCCCTCGCCCGTGAAGACCCGGAAATGGTCGGGGTAATGGACCTCCTGGCCGGACGCGTCAGCGCCGGGGCCGGGAACCTGGGTCCACGCTGGAGGTCCCCCGGCACCCAGGGGCGCAAGGACGGCGAAAAGCATAGCGGCACGTTTCATCATCGGTCATCCCAGAATGGGTGGGTTCATTCTGAATGTAGCCTGCCCAGGGACCCGAGAGGAGCGGGGACCCTGGCATCTGTCTCCAATACCCCGGATGCTCTATTGTATTTGGATGGACATCCGCACCAAGCTCGTGTTCGCCATGGTGGCGGTCGCGTTGGGCAGTATGCTGGCCCTGGGCGCCGTGATGTACGTCAGCGCCGGGAACGCGCTCAGGGAGAGGCGCCTGGAGCAGCTGGACGGGATTGCCGAGTCCATGAAGGACGGGCTGGAGGAGGTGCACCTGGGATGGCGCGACCGGGTCAGCCTTGTCGCCAGCCGGACCCAGCTCCGGGAGAGCCTCCGGGAACACAACGAGAGCGGGGACCCCGCTCCGTCGGCCACGATCCGCCGCATCCTGGCTGACGCGGTGGGCGCCGTGGACATCCTGGAGTCGCTGGCGGTCTACGACCTGGAAGGGGAGCTTGTGGCCTCCGCCGGATGGGGGCGGCAAACGGATCTTCCGGAGCGCCTGGCATCGAGCCCCTCCCCGGACCTCCGGACGGTGTACGAGGGGGTTTCCATCTCCCCCGACGACAGCCTGAGGGTCGGGTATGCTGCTCCCCTGGCACTGGACGGAGAGATCCAGGGAGTCCTGCACGCTCGCCTGAGCGCCCATGCCCTCCTGGACCTTACCCAGAACCGGTCCAGGATCGGCACCACGGGCGAGATGCTCATCGTCCTCCGGGATGCGCAGGGAACCGTCCGGGTACTTCACCGCGTGCGGCCCGGGGGGCCCCAGATCTGGGAGCCCGTGCAGCTGGGAGGGCCCGGCGATCCGCTGCAGATGGCCCTGGAGGGGAAAGAGGACCTCCTCTCGGACGGGATCACGGACGATCGCGGGGAGGCGGTCTGGGCCGCCGTCCGTTATATCCCGGAGGCCGGGTGGGGCGTCGTCATCAAGCTCGACGCGGAGGAGGCGCGGGCTCCGGTGCTGGCGTTCAGGGAGCAGCTCATCCGGCTGGCCCTGTCCATCGGCGCCTTCGCCATCCTCCTGGGGACGATCCTCGGGCTCCGCTTCGCCAGGCCCATCCACGACCTGGCGGAGGTCGCGGACCGCATCCGCGGCGGGACGTTGAGCGCCCGGGCTACCGTGGGCAGCGAGGACGAGGTGGGCCTCCTGGCCCTGACCTTCAACCAGATGGCCGAAGAGCTGGAGCAGCAGCTCACGCTCCACAGGGAGTTCCGGAACTACTTCGACCTCTCCCTGGACCTGCTCTGCATCGCCGGCACGGACGGGTTCTTCAAGAGGGTCAACCCCGCCTTCCACAGGACCCTGGGCTGGAGCACCGCGGAGCTCCTGAGACGACCGTTCATCGACTTCGTCCATCCCGATGACGTGGCCGTGACCGCGGAAGAGATCGAGAAGCTGGCCCGGGGGGTGCCCACCATCTCCTTCGCCAACCGGTACCACTGTGCCGACGGGAGCTTCAAGGACCTTGTCTGGACGGCACAGCCGGAGCCCGACACCGGTATGATCTATGCCATCGCCCGGGACGTCACACAAGCCAGGCGGGACCGGGAGCGGGCGGAGGAGGAGATCCATTCCCTCCGAACCCTCCTGGAGGAAGCCGGCGCCAGTCCGGGAGAACCGTCCTGATCGCCCTCAGCCTCCTCCAGCTCTTCGGCGGCCTGGTCTACCTCCTGTTCGGGGCCGACCTCCTGGTGAGGGGAGCCGTCGCCCTGGCGCGCCGAAGCAGAGTTCCCCCCGTCGTCGTGGCCCTAACCCTGGTGGCCCTGGGAACGTCCCTGCCGGAGTTGGTGGTGACCCTGCAGGCGGCCTTCACCGGATACCCCGGCATCGCCCTCGGGAACGTGGTCGGCAGCAATATCGCCAACGTCCTCCTGGTGGGAGGAGCCGCGGCGGCCATCTACCCCCTGGCCTACGGGGGAGGGTCGGTCCGCCGGGACAGCCTCCTCATGGTCCTGGCCACCCTGTTCTTCGTGGCCCTTTGCCTCATGGACCTCCTCAACCGGGGCACGGGACTCCTCCTCCTGGCCGGGCTGGCGGTGGTCCTGGTCCCGTCCGCCCGGGACGCGGCGCGGGCGCACCGGGAGGCGCAGGGGGGAGCACCCCTCGTCGCGGTCCTGGGCCTCCCGACCCACCGCCGGATGATCCTGCTCTTCCTGGCCGCCGGGGTGGTGGGGCTCCCCGTGGGAGCCTGGCTCGTGGTGGAAGCGTCGGTGGACATCGCCCTCCGTCTCGGCATGACGGAGACGGCCGTCGGCCTCACCATCATCGCCTTCGGCACCTCCCTGCCGGAAGTGGCCACCACGATCATGGCCGCCTTCAAGAAGGAAACCGAGGTGGCCATGGGCACCATCGTGGGGAGCAACCTCTTCAACGTCCTGGGCATCATGGGGGTGACGGCCCTGGTGAGCCCCCGGCCCATCCACGTGCCGGACAGCTTCGCGACCCTCGATCTCCCGGTGATGCTCGGCGCGGCCCTCGCCCTCGCCTTCTTCGCACTGCTGCGGCGGCCCATCGGGCGCGTCGCTGGCACCCTCCTCTCCGGAGCCTACATCGCATACATCGTCGTGCTGCTCTCCTCGCAATGACGGAGGGCATTTGTCCCGCGGGACTCCCTTCCCGTATGTTCAGGACAAGCATTCGGGCCCTGGCTTCCCAGCTTTGGAGGACACGATGATCCGCTCCCATCCCTCCCCTATGGACCGTCGGCGTTTCCTAAAGGGCGCGGCAGCCGGTCTCGTCCTCCTTCCCCACACCGATCTCGCCGCCCTGGGGCTGCGGGGGCTCACCGCCGGTTCCACCGTGGCCTTGATCAGGACGCGGGACCGGAAGGAGGGCGTGGCCCGGGCCATGGCCCTCCTGAACCCGGTGGGGGTCGCAGGCAAGCACGCCGTCATCAAGCCCAACTTCAACACCGCCGACCCGTCCCCGGCCGGCACCCACAACGATATCCTGGCTCAGATCGTCGCCGAGCTCCAGGAGCGGGACGCCCGGGAGATCACCCTCGGGGAGTCCAGCGGGCCGCCCCAGACCCAGGGCGTGATGGAGCAGAAGGGCATCTTCGACATGGCCAGCGGGATGGGATTCGGCGTGGTGAATTTCGACGAGATGCCGGAAAGCGACTGGGTCCACGTGATGCCGGCCGGCACCCACTGGCCCGAGGGGTTCCATCTCCCCAGGCAGGTGGTGGGCGCCGAGTACCTGGTGAGCGCGTGCTGTCTCAAGACCCACGGGTCCGGGGGGGTGTTCACCATGTCCATGAAGCTGGCTGTGGGTCTCACACCCAAGCCCATCCGCCGGGGAATGCACCGCTCCCCCGACATGCGCTTGATGATCGCGGAGCTGAACCAGGGTTATAAGCCCCAGCTTATCATCCTGGACGGGGTGGATGCCTTCACGGACGGCGGTCCTACCCGGGGCGAGCTGAAGCAGGGGAACGTGGTCATCGCCGGAACGGATCGGGTGGCGGTGGACGCTGTGGGCCTGGCGGTCCTGAAGGAGTTGGGCTCCAACGAAGCCATCATGGGCCGCAGGATCTTCGAGCAGGAGCAGATGGCCCGGGCCGTGGAGGTGGGGCTCGGCGTGAGCGGCCCGGACCAGATCGAGCTGGTGAGCGACGACGACGAGGGCCGGGCCTATGCGGCCACCCTCAGGGGAATTCTGGCCCAAGGATAGACGCATGGCCACCCTGAAAGCCTACGCCGGGATCGCCAGGGCCCCCTTCCTCTTTCTCCCCGTGACGCTGGTGCTGTGCGGGGCCGGGGCAGCAGCCTACGAGGGCACCTTCCATTGGGGCCCGACCATCCTCGCACTGGTGGGCCTCCTGGCGGTCCACGCCGCCGTGAACTCCCTCAACGAGTGGAGCGACATGCGGACGGGGATCGACCTGAAGACCCTGAGAACGCCCTTCTCGGGGGGGTCGGGAACGCTGCCCTCCGGCGAAGCCCCCCCGTCCGACGCCCTGAAGCTCGGCCTGGGCCTCGCCGGAGTGGGCCTCCTCATCGGCGTCTGGTTCCTGTTCCGGGTGGGGTGGGTTTTCCTCCCCTTCCTCCTGGTGGGAGCAGTGTTCGTCCTGGGTTATACCGATGCCCTGGCCCGGGTTGGTCTGGGGGAGGTGGCGGCGGGGCTGGGGCTGGGGGGGCTGGCGGTGGCCGGGACGGCCCTGGTCCAGGAGGGAGAGTTGGGCCCGGTGGCGGTGGCGGCATCCGTGCCGGCCTTCCTCATGACCTTCAACCTCCTGCTCCTGAACGAGTTTCCCGACGAGGTCCCGGACCGTGAGGGGGGCCGCAAGAACCTTGTGCTGCTCCTGGGGAGAAGAGTCGCGGCCATGGTCTACGCCGGGGCTGCGCTCCTGGTGCCCATATGGATCGTGGGGGCGGTGGGAGGAGGGATCCTGCCCCTTTGGGCCCTCCTGGGGGTGGCTCCCTCCGCGCTCCTGGCCAAGCCCCTCAAGTGGGCCTTCGGCGACACGGACTCGGACGTCCCCCACCCCGCCCTGGGGGCGAACGTGATGTGGAACCTGGCCACCAACACTCTCCTGGGAATTGGCCTGTTTCTGGCGGCCGTGGCCTGAAGGAGTCGAGCACGGCCCCCTCCCCTCTTTCCCCGGAACCCGCTAAGCTTTTCCATGTATCAGACCGGCGTCCGAAAGCCGGGACCGGCCCGCACCCGCAGATGGGGTCCCGGTTCCGGCTTCTGGTTTCGCCCAGGCCCCTGCTGGAGGAATCCATGATCGCTGTGAACCGAAGAGCCAGACCCACGCAGGTCTCGTCCGCAACTCCCAGAGCGGCCCGTAGCCTCCTGGTTACGGCAGCCCTCGCCGCCACCGTCACCCTCGCCGCCTGTGGGGGGGGAGACGACCCTGGACCCGGCGCCACCGGGGAGGCCGTCGTGACCAACCTCCCGCCCGCCGACGTCGTGGACGCCGCCCTTTCCGTCATCACCGAGGAGTCCCTCAGGAGCCACACCCAGGTCCTGGCCTCCGACGAGTTCGAGGGACGTGGGCCCTCCTCCAGGGGGGAAGAGCTGACGATGCAGTACCTGACCGAGCAGTTCGCTGCGCTCGGCCTCGAGCCGGGTGGGGTGAACGGCACCTGGGTCCAGGAGGTTCCCCTCGTCTCCATCACGGCTGACCCGGACATGACCCTCACCGTGGCCGGCAACGACGCCACCCGGAGCTTCGCCTACCACACAGAGTTCGTGGCCGGGACCCCCCGGGTGGTGGAGAGCGTGGCCCTGGAGGACTCGGAGCTGGTCTTCGTGGGGTACGGAGCCGTGGCCCCCGAGTACCAGTGGAACGACTTTGCGGGAGTGGACGTGTCAGGGAAGACGGTGGTGGTGCTGGTGAACGACCCGGGCTTCGCGACCCAGAACCCGGAGCTGTTCAAGGGCAACGCCATGACCTACTACGGGCGGTGGACCTACAAGTACGAGGAGGGAGCCCGGCAGGGCGCCGCCGGCGTCCTCATCGTGCACGAGACGGCTCCGGCTGCCTACGGGTGGGCCACCGTTCAGAACGGTTGGACCGGTCCCCAGTTCGACCTCGTCACCGCCGACAACAACATGGGCCGGGTCATGGCGGAAGGGTGGATCACCCTGGAGACCGCCCGAGCCATCTTCGCGCAGGCAGGGATGGACTTCGACGAGCTCAAGGCACGAGCCGCCGTGCCGGGCTTCCAGGCAGTGCCGCTGGGGCTCACGGCATCCCTGTCCATCCGGAACACCATCGAGCGATCCACCTCCCGGAACTTCCTGGCCAGGATTCCCGGCACCACCCGCCCCGACGAGGTGGTGATCTACATGGGCCACTGGGACCACTTCGGCATGGATCCGGCGCTGGAGGGGGACCAGATCTACAACGGGGCCGTGGACAATGCCAGCGGCACGGCTACCCTCATCAAGATGGCCGAGGCCTTCAAGGCGTTGAACCCCGCCCCGGAGCGGACGGTGGTCTTCTGGGCCACGACGGCGGAGGAGCAGGGTCTCCTGGGCTCGGGGTACTACGCGGAGAACCCAGTCTATCCCCTGAGCAAGACGGTGGCGGCCATCAACATTGATGCCCTTCCCATCTTCGGGGCTACCCGTGATTACGTGGTGGTGGGGTACGGCAACTCCCAGCTGGACGATTACGCCCAGCGGGCCAACGGGCCCCTGGAGCGGGTCGTCAAGGCGGACCCCGAGCCGGAGAAGGGGTCGTTCTTCCGCTCCGACCACTTCCCCCTGGCGAAGAAGGGCGTGCCGGCCCACTACGGGAGCGCCGGCCACGACAATGTCGAGCATGGTGAGGAGTGGGGCAGGGCCCAGTCCGACGCATGGACTGCCGAGAAATACCACCAGGTGAACGACGAGTATGCGGGAGAGTGGGACCTGGGCGGGGCCATGCAGGATATCTCCGTCTGGTTCCGCATCGGCGTGGAGCTGGCCTACTCCAACGCTTGGCCCCAGTGGAACGACGGGACGGAGTTCAAGGCCATCCGGGAAGCCACGATGAGGTAGCCTGACCGAAGCGAAGCGCGGGCCCCCTACCGTTCGATGGCCTGGTAGACCAGGGCCCGCAGCTTTCCGTGGTCGTCCAGGTTCTGGGCAGGGATGAGCTGCGTGAGGTACACCACCACCAGACGCTCCGACGGGTCCACCCAGTACGTGGAGTGATAGGCCCCCCCCCAGCCGAACTCGCCCACCGATCCCGGCTGGCCCCGCTCGCCCACGTCCAGGGTCACCTGGAACCCCAGGCCGAACCCTGCCCCCGGGGTGCCATACGTGTCGCCCACGTGGTCCGCCGTCATGAGCTCGACGCTCTTTCGGGAGAGGATGCGCACGCCGCCCAGCTCCCCGCCGTTCAGCAGCATCTGGAGGAAGCGGGCGTAGTCCGAGGCGGTGGAAAGGAGGCCGGCTCCTCCCGAGAAGCTCCTGCGGGGGCCGTCCACGTAGTCCCCCTGCCCCTGCATGCCTCCGTTCTCCGGCGCCCGCCGGATGCCCGGGAGGTCGGTGCGGCCGTAGACGGTGGCCAATCGCTCCCGCTTCGCCGGCGGGAGGTAGAAGTGGGTGTCCACCATGCCAAGGGGCTCGAGGATCCGCTGGCGCAGAAACTCGTCCAGCGGGAGGCCGCCGGCCTTCTCCACCACGACGCCCAGGATGTCCGTGGAGTACCCATAGACGAAGGCATCCCCCGGCTGTGCGTCGAAGGGGAGGGCCGCCATGCGGGCCACCGTGGCCGCCACGGGCTCGCCCCGGTCGGCGAAGTACCAGCCCTGGATGTCCGCCGCAGCCCAGCGATCCCTGGCCACCCCCATCCCGTACCCGATTCCCGAGGTATGGGTGAGGAGGTCCCGGAGCGTGATGGGACGCCGCGCCGGGACCACGGTATAGCCCCCTTCCCCGGGCACCGCCACGGTGGTGCTTTCGAACCCCGGGACGTACTTCCACACCGGATCCGCCAGCAGGAGGCGCCCTTCCTCCTGCAGCATCAGGATGGCGACGCTCACCAGCGCCTTGGTCTGGGAGGCGATGCGGAAGATGGCGTCGGTCCCCATGGGGGACTCCGCCTCCCGGTCTCTCATGCCGAAGGCCTCGTAGTAGGCCACCTTGCCCTCCCGCGCCACAAGGATCACGGCCCCCGGAAGCTGGTCCTCCCGGACGTATTCCTGGAAGGTGGAGGTGAGCCGGCCCAAGCGCTCCGCCGACAGCCCCACGGACGCGGGGGTGGCCATGGGGAGCCCCTGGGCCGCCAAGCCGCCGACCGGAAGCACCGGCCACAGAAGCAGGAGGATGGCCCGTTCGATCCCCCGCCGGATCCCGCACGTCCGCTCTCGACCCATCATAGCAATGGCTCCTATCCTGTCAGAACCCTCCCCCTCCCCCACCCCCGCTCCCCCCTCCGCTGCTCCCGCCCCCTCCGGACCCTGAAGATCCCGAGGAGCCCGACGAGCTGGGCCGGGACGACATGCTGCTGCTGGCCCGGCTGGACATCCGGCCCAGGTCATGGGTGAAGGAGGAGGCTCTGAACGCCCCGTCCCCCACTCCGGAGTACCACCGGGGGGGCTCCGAGAACATCCCGTCGAAGGCCTTGGCCCACCGGTCCTCCACCTTGAAGGCCATGGCATAAGGCAGAAAGCGCTCGAACATCGCGGGGGAGGTGATCATCCTCTTGAATCGATCCTCTTCCACCTTGGCCAGGAACTCCTTGAAGCCAAGGGTCCACTCCCGGGCCCGAGCCCCCTCCGGCGTCCTGGCGGCCATCAGCCGGCCCAGCACCAGGACGATGAGGCCGCTCAGGAAGAGCGCCCCACCCAGGATGAACGGCGTGGCCGTGGGGGGATACTCCACCATCCCGACCATGGGCGCGATCACCCCCAACACCATGATGAAGACCCCTCCGATGGTCCACTTGACTCTCACTTCGTCGGGGTTGCGCTTGTAGTAGCCCTTGACGATCAACTGCTCGTAGACGGCCTGCTGGATTCCAGGGAGATCGGCGTAGAATCGATCCGCCAGGAACGAGAGGGCGACGCTGGCGAAGGCAGGGCCTTCCCCCGCCCCGTCCGCGGCCTCCGGGGGGAGGTCGCCAAGGGCCCAGGAGGCCACCAGGCTTCGGCCGTCCGCGTGGTAGCTCGTCCGGCGGAAGAGGGCCTCCAGGTAGCGCTCCTCATGGCTGCCCAGGGAGCCCCACTCCTCCCGGGGCTTCTTGAGGTGGAAGTAGTACTCCGGCCCGGCCCAGGCTCGCCGTTTCTCCGCGGTCCGGACCTCGATGTGGATGTACCCCCGGACCGCCAGGTCCACCAGCGTGGCGGTGATGTCGTGCATCTGGACCTTGTGATCCAGCAGGGTGCCCGCTTCCGTAGGGCTGAGGCCTTCCGGGGGCTCGTACTGCACCGTGACGGTTCGCGATGCCGGGTCCCTCCCCTCCTCCTTCCACCGCCCGAATGCCCAGAAGAAAGCCAGAAAGGGCAAGATGACGGGCCAGCCCTGGCCAAGGTAGCGGCGGAGCTTCGACGGGGCGGGCGGGCGGGACACCGCGCCGGGTGCCCACCCCACCGCCACCGTCAGTCCTTCTCGTGGATCGAGAGCACGGGCGGTCTCAAAGATCACCGTGCTTCCGTCCACCGCGATCTCCACGTCGGTTCCAGTGGAGCCCGCCCAACCCGTGTACCCTGCCCACTGCGCGGGGAGGACTCCCTCTGGGAGCACGATGCGCGCGCTGGATCCCTCGATGGGGATCTCCCAGCCGTTGCCCGTGACGTTCCAGTAGAGCTCGTCCAGGGGTCCCACCTCGCTTCCTTCGTCGAAGAACCGGAGGACGTTGGAGAGGAGGTAGCGGATCACCACGGTGCGGGTGGCGTCCCGGGCTCCGGGAATCCAGACCTGGAAGCGTCGGGTCAGTGCATCCTCGTTCCATGCCTCGAACTCGAGGGCCCCGCCCGTCCCGTCGGTGATGCCGAGGAGCTCCACCTTCAGGCGCTCGTCCCGGCCTTCGGCGGTCCGGTGCTCCAGCGACAGATCCCGGAAGATCCCTTGCCACTCTCCGCTGAAACGCACGTGGAGGGTCTCCGTCACCTCCACCGATCCATCGAGGCTGACCCGGAGCTCCGAGTCGAACCGTTCCAGCACCATGCTGCGCTGGGCAGCCACGGCCGAGGGCAGAGCCGAAGAAAGAGACGCAACCAGGCCGGTCACCAGGAGAAGTCGTCGCATGCTCATGGGAATCCTCAGAAGCCGCCCCCGCCTCCCCCACCACTCCCGCCCCCACTGCTTCCACCCCCTCCGGACCCCGAGGGGCTGGAGGACATGGTGCTGCTGGCGGCCGAGGACATGGCGCTGAGGTCGCGGGTGAAGGAGGATGCCCGGAAGGCCCCCCCGTCATACCCGCTGTACCAGCGGGGCGGCTCGGCATACATGCTCTCGAAGGCCCCCGCCCACTTGCTCTCCACCCTGAAGGCCATGGCATAGGCCAGGTACCGCTCGAACATCTCCGGTGAGGTGATCATGCGACTGAAGCGGGGCTCCTCCACCTTCGCCAGGAACTCCTTGAAGCCCAGGGCCCATTCCATGGCCCGCGCCCCCTGGGTCGTCCGGGCGACCATGATCTGGCCGAAGACAAGGAGGATGAGGCCGGCGACGCCTGCGGCACCACCCAGGGCGATGGGCTCCACCAGGAGGCTGCCACGGGCGCTCGCCCAGGCCGCTCCGGCGATGCCCAGGGCGGCCACGGCGAGCCCTCCCACCGTCCACGCCGTCTTCACCGCGCTGGGGTTGCTCCTGTAGTGGCCCTTGGCCACGAGCTGGTCGTAGACGGCGCTCTGGATGCCCTGGATGTCCTTGTAGAACCGGTTCTTGAGGGACGAGAGGGCCACGCTGTCGAAGGTAGGGCCCTCCCCCGCCCCGGACTCGACGGCCGCGTCCCCGCCGGACCCCGAGAGGAACTCCTTCAGCTTCCCGCCGGCGAACACCGGACCGGCGTGCTTGAAGAGGGCGCTCAGATATCGCTCCTCGTGGGTGCTCAGGGCGTCCCACTCGCTCCGGGCCTTCTTGAGATGGAAGAGGTAGTCCGTGCTGGAGAAGAGGCCCAGGGTCCTGGACGTCCGCTTCTCGATGTGCAGGTACCCGCGCACGGCCAGGTCCACCAGGGTGGCCGTGATGTCGTGCATCTGGGCCTTATGGTCCACCAGCGTTCCCACCTCGGCGGGACTCAGGTTCTCCGGGGGCTCGTACTGGACCGAGATAGCGCGACGAGCCGGGTCCCGCCCCTTGGTCCGCCACTGACCCAGGGCAAGGAAGAGGGCGAGGACCGGGAGGAGAATGGGCCAGCCCCAGGCTGCATTCCGGCCCAGTTTCGACGGGGCGGGGGGCCTGGCCACCGTCCCTGGCTCCCAACCCACTGCCACCGTCAGGCCTTCTCCCGGGTACAGCGCCCGGGCCGCGGTGAAGGACACGGCGCCGCCCGAGGTCTGGATCCGCACCGCTGTCTCTGTGGAGCCCGGAGGGCCCGTGTACCCCGCCGATTGGGTGGGGGAGACCCCTTCCGGGAGCACGACGCGGGCGCTGGCCGCCTCGATGGGGATCTCCCAGTTGTTGCCGGTGACGTTCCAGTACAGCTCGTCCAGGGGCCCGATCTCGCTTCCATCCTCGAAGAAGCGGATCACGTTGCGCACCATATACTTGATGACCACGGTGCGGGTGGCGTCCTCGGCCCCGGGAACCCACACCTGGAAGCGGCGGGTCCAGCGGCCCTGGTTCTCGGTCTCGAACCGCAGGGGCTCTCCCACCTCGTCCGTGACACTGATGAGCTCCACGTCCAGGCGCTCCCTCCGGTTCTCGGCCGTCCTGTGCTCGAGGGAGAGATCCCGGAAGATCCCCTCCCACGACCCGCTGAAACGGGGGCGCAGGGTCTCCGTGATCTCCACGTAGCCGTCGGGCCTGACCCTGAGCTCCGAGTCGAACCGCTCGAGCACCAGCGTGCGTTGGGCGACCAGGGTGGAAGGGAGCGCTGCCAGCAATCCGGCTGCAAGGAGGACTCGGCGCATTCTCAGGGAGCCTCGTTCGAGGGATGGTCACGGGATGTCCGACCAAGGGTATCACCCTCCCTTGCCGGGACGCAACGACGGAATGCGGGCGATCCGCCCCGGCGCAACGGGAACCCCACCACACCGGAGGGGTCCATTCCCATTCCCCCAAGCACTGGAGAGCGTGTATGGCCGGAGGAATCGAAGGACGCGTCACCCTCGTCACCGGAGGTACCGGCGCCCTGGGTCGCTCCGTGGTGGAGCGCTTCCTGGAGGATGGGGCGGAGATCCACGTCCCCGTCTTCGCGGAAGAGGAGATCCCGGCCCTCCGCAGGCATCTGGGCAGGCGCGCCGACGCCGTGAGCTTCCACCTGGATGGGGACCTCACGAATGCGGATAAGGTGGCGGCCATCTTCAGCGAGGTCAGGGAAGCAGCCGGGAGGGGCCCGGAGATCCTCCTGAACCTGGCGGGGGGATTCGAGTCGGCGCCGGCGGAGGATACGGATCCGACCCTTTGGGAACGGATGTGGCGGATGAACGCCACCACCGCCTTCCTTTCCAGCAGGGCCGCCTTTGGGGAGATGAAGGAACGGCGGTGGGGAAGGATCCTGAACGTGTCGGCCTTCCCGGCCGTGGATCGGGGGAGAGACGGGCTCTCGGCCTACGGCGCGGCCAAGGCCGCCGTCCTCAATCTCACCCAGACCCTGGCCCGGGAAGGTGCGGGGCACGGCATCACGGTGAACGCCATCGTACCCTCTACCATCGATACGCCCGCCAACCGGGAGGCCATGCCGGACGCCGACACGTCCACCTGGCTCCCTCCCCATGAGATCGCCGGGGTCCTGGCCTTTCTGGCCTCGGACGAGGGCAGGATCGTCACCGGAGCCGCCATCACCCTCACGCTGGATTGACGGCGCCGGGACGTTCCGCCGCTGGCGGTTCCCGCCGTGCGGCGCGGCTCCCTCAGAATTCCACGCTGAAGCCGAAGGTGGGAAGGAAGGAGACGCTGTCCAGGGGCCGCAGCCGGTCGGGGTAGGCCGGATCTTCGGTGTACTGGAAGCCTACGGTGTTCTCCCGGTTCAGGACGTTCTGGAGATCCAGGTAGACCACCAGGTCCCAGCCTCCGAAGAACCACTCCCGCTCCGCCCGCACGTCCAGCCGGGCGTAGGCGGGGGAACGTTCCTCCCCCACCCTGCTCCAGTCCGGGACACCCCGGCCGCTCACGGGGTAGGTCAGCTCCGAGGCCTCGAGGTCCCAGGGGGTCTCGGCCAGTCCCGATAGCCACCGGAGCTTGGTGCCGATCTCCCACGCCTCCCCGATGCGGTATCCCGCCGTCAGGTCGAGGGAGTGGCGCCTGTCCCAGGCTGAGGGCTTCAGCACCCCGTCGGCCCCCGAGTACTCGGACCAGGAGAGGGTGTAGGCTCCCAGGAAATACAGGGAGGAAGTGAGCTTCTGCTGGGCGAACAGCTCTGCGCCGTAGGCCCTTCCCTCACCCAGGGGCAGGAGGGCCTCGGCCCCCACGAAGCCGTAGTCGTCCCCCAGGTTCGCCAGGTTGATGCGGGGATCGTCCCGCAGCACCGGCATCCGGTCGTAGGCCTTGTAGAAGCCCTCCCCCCGGACCCGAAGCCCCGGGTTGACCCGCCAATCGGCTCCTCCCACCACCTGCCAGTTCCGGAGCTGCCGCAGCCCTGCGTTCACCCTCGTCCCTTCCTCCTCGACCCCGAGGGCCAGCTTGCTAGGGGACTGGTGGAACAGGCCCGCCGCCAGGGTGAGGTCCACTCCCGCATCGGTGGCGTACCGCAGGCTGCCCCTGGGGCTCAGGGTCCAGGAGTCGTCCAGCGCGCCGATGTGGTCCAGGCGGA
>Ga0209164_1003740_pt1 | contig 14162 bp, 14 predicted proteins | sample MTBNYHSulfiMetaG_FD_187458 | JGI IMG/M metagenome (GOLD analysis project Ga0209164, IMG submission 187458) | Enrichment culture microbial communities from rom New York Harbor, USA that are MTBE-degrading - MTBE-NYH (New York Harbor Sulfidogenic)... | ecosystem: Environmental > Aquatic > Marine >...
TTTGTCTTCAAGGTTGAATACTATCCATAATTTGTTTTATTATATAAATCTTTTAAGAAAGATCAGAGAGGCCATCCGGGGGGGGGGCCTTCTCGGTTTTTTTCAAGCCCATACTTCCCATGATGGATTGGAAACAGGAAATTCCTCTCATTTTCAAACCACCGGAAGTTGGGGTAAAATTTAAAAGGAGGATTTTATGGGAATGGAACTGGCTTATGCTATGGGAACGTCACCGGGAGGGGGTGGAGGTTCAGGATCTCAATTCTTAAGTTTTCTGCCTATTATTTTAATCTTTGTCATCTTTTATTTTCTTCTCATTCGGCCTCAACAGAAGCAGAAGAAAGAACATCAGAATCTATTGTCAAATCTCAAGGTGGGGGATAATGTATTAACCACCGGGGGGATCTACGGTCGAATTACTGGCATCAAAGATGACAAAGTCACCGTTGAGATCTCGGATAAGGTGAGGGTGAAGGTCAACAGAGGCCACATTGCAGGAGTGGCTAGACAGGATGTATTGAAATCAGACTAAAATTAGAGTTTAGAGTTACGAATGATGAGTTCAAATTTAGAAATAATTAAATATTCTTAATTCATAGTTCTCAATTCTTAACTCTTTATTTTAGTCTTTTAACCCCCTTGCTCTAAATTTTGTTTTAGGGCTATAATCCATGAGGAGGTGAAACATGAGGAAATATGAGACCATTTTCATTTTGGATCCTGATCTTGAAGAAGAACAGACCCAACCGGTGATTGAAAAAATCAAAGGAATTATTACACAAACCCAAGGAGAAATCTTAAAGGTTGAAGATTGGGGGAAACGAAAACTCGCCTACGAAGTCAAAAAGAAACCCAAAGGCCATTATTTCTTGCTCCACTTTCTGGGATCTCCTGCTTTGCTTTCTGAATTAGAGAGAAATTTTCGAGTTATGGACGCCGTCATTAAGTTCCAATCCGTACGGTTGGACGACCGACAAGCATCCTCCTCTCAAGCTCCGATCATGGAAGAGACCCCTGAAGGGGAATCCGAATTAATGGAGGGGGCATGACCTTCTTAAACCGTGTGATCCTTACAGGAAAAGTGATCACTCCGCCTCGACGGCATTATCGTCCGGATGGATCGCCCGTCATCCAATTTCCTATCGAATTAGATGACTCAGAGGATCGAACGGCACAAGCCCTGCACCGCAATGGTACAGGGCAAGGAGTTTGGAATCGGATCAACATCGTGGCGTTTGGGAAATTGGCCGATTTTAAACTCGACCTCCTTCAAAGTGGCCAACCTTTAATGGTCATCGGGAGACTCCATCAACGTCGCTGGCAAACGCCCGAAGGAAGAAATCGGTTCCGCACAGAGGTGATTGCCACAGACCTGCGGACGATCGAAGAGAAGAATCCAACATTAAAGCTAAAAGAATAAGGAGAATAGCATGAAGAAGCCGATGGAAAGACAAACCCCTGATAAGAAGAAAAAACCCTTCATGAGACGAAAGGTCTGTCGGTTCTGTACGGACAAAAAATTGGATATCGATTATAAAAATCCAAAAACCCTTCGATATTTTATTACGGAGCGAGGAAAAATCATTCCACGCAGGATTTCAGGAAACTGCGCCAAGCACCAGAGACAAGTGACGGTCGCCCTTAAACGGGCGCGCAACATTGCCATTCTTCCCTTTACAACAGCCGTGCGTTAACACAAAAAGTTTGAGGCAATAGGCAAGAGGATTGAGGCAAAATCTTTCAGCCTATCACCTCCAGCCTGAAGCCTCTAACCTTAACAAATATCGGAGGTGATCTATGCAAATAATTTTGTTAGAGAATGTCCCTTCCTTGGGAAAAGCCGGAGACTTGGTGAAGGTCTCTGATGGGTATGGCAGAAATTATCTCATCCCACAGAAGAAGGCCCTTCTCGCCACAGAAAAAAGTCTCAAGGTCATCGAACATCAAAAACGCCAAGTCCAACAACGTATGGAAAAGACAAAAAAGAATGCAGAAAAGATGGCCCGGCAGATTGAAAATCTCTCCTGCACTTTTATTAAAACGGTTGGAGAAAGTGGAAAAGTCTTTGGCTCTGTGACGTCAATGGATATTGAAAATTATCTGAAGGAAAATGGGATTGAGGTGGATCGTAAAAGGATTTCCCTCGAAGAGCCTATTAAGAATTTGGGAATGTTTACCGTACCCATCAAACTCCATTCAGAAGTGGCGGCCCATCTTAAGGTTTGGGTGGTTCAGGAGTAGTGTTTCATGAATGAAACGAGCCTCCCTTCCCACAAACTTCCTCCTCAGAATCTCGAGGCGGAACAATCCGTCCTGGGAGGCATCCTTATTGAAAATTTTTCTATAAATAAAGTAATGGAGGTCCTCAAACCCGATGACTTCTATCGTGATTCCCACCGCAAGATATACAAAGCCCTGATCGACCTTTCTGAAAGGGATGAACCCGCAGATTTGATCACCCTCACTAACGAATTGAGAAATAGTGACCATCTCGATTCCATCGGAGGGGCCTCTTATATCGCCTCCCTCATTGATTCGGTTCCCACGGCAGCCAACATTGAATATTACGCGAAGATCGTTAAGGAAAAGGCGATCCTCCGGAAGCTCATCCAGACCTCCACCGAAATCATCACCCAGAGCTATGAAGACCGGGGAGATGTGGAGGGTTTTCTCGATGAGGCGGAACGAGCCATCTTTGACATCTCTGAAAACAGGGTGAGACCTTCCTTTTACCCAATTCGGGATATTGTCAAGGAAAGTTTTAAAATCCTTGAAAGGCTCTATGAGAAGAAGGAACTTGTCACGGGCATTCCTTCAGGGTTTAAAGATCTGGACCGGATGACAGCGGGTTTTCAGCAATCGGACCTGATCATCGTTGCCGGAAGGCCCAGTATGGGGAAGACTGCCTTCTGCCTCAACCTCGCACAGAACGCGGCGATCCAAAAAAAGGTCCCGACCGCCATCTTCTCGTTGGAGATGTCAAAGGAACAACTGGGCATCCGCATGCTCTGTTCCGAAGCTCATGTTGAAGGAACCAAACTCAGAAGCGGCTTTCTGAGCGAAAGCGACTGGCCGAGGTTGACCATTGCTGCGGGAAATCTTTCGGATGCGCCCATCTATATCGATGATACCGCTGCCCTGACTATTCTCGAATTGAGAGCAAAGGCCCGGCGCCTGAAAATAGAACACGGCGGTCTGGGGATGGTGATTGTTGACTACCTTCAACTGATGAAAGGGAGAACAAGATCGGAAAGTCGCCAGCAGGAGATCTCAGAAATTTCCCGCTCGTTAAAAGCTCTTGCAAAAGAATTGAATATCCCCGTGATTGCCGTCTCTCAGCTCAGCCGGAAGACCGAAGAACGAACAGGAAATAGGCCTCAACTATCAGATCTCCGGGAATCCGGTGCGATCGAACAAGATGCTGATTTGATCCTCTTCATCTATCGCGATGAAGTTTACAACAGGTCCGAGGATAACCCCAATAAAGGCAAGGCGGAGATCATCATTGGAAAGCAGCGGAATGGGCCAACGGGGAAAGTTGAGCTGTCGTTTCTCGATAAGTTTACGACCTTTAAAGAGCTCTATAAAGGAGAAATGGAAAGTCCCTACGACGTGTGATCCCTTTTAGTTCGGAGTTCAGAGTTCGTAGTAAGATCAAAACCTTTCTGCTCCGAACTTTGATCTAAAGCCATGAATCTACCCAATATTCTGACTTTAACAAGAGTCCTTTTGATTCCCCTTTTCGTCATCTTTATTATCGATAAACATTTTGGATGGGCACTTATTACTTTTGTGATTGCGGGGATTACAGATGGAGTTGACGGCCTCCTGGCCCGCATTACGCATCAACGAACCGAATTAGGGGCTTACCTCGACCCTATTGCTGACAAACTCCTTCTTTTCTCTGCATTCATCACTCTCGCCATTGTCGAGGTTATCCCAAGCTGGTTGGTGGTCATTGTCGTCACCCGTGATATCATCATCCTGGTAGGTTTTCTGGTAATGGTGCTCACCAGTTATCATCCTGAGATCAAGCCGAGCCTCTTGAGTAAGATGACCACTGCATTCCAGATTATTACCATCGCTCTTGTTCTCCTGTCAGGATATTATTTATCTTTTAAGCCGCTTTCTATTATTGCAATTTATGGAACGGCTGCTATGACTATTCTATCAGGAGCCCATTACATTTACATAGGGACCCAAATTCTAAATGAAAAAAAATAGTCATCCATCGCCGAAAGGAGAACGGAACATGGCCATTATCGTTGAGGTCATTGCGAGAGAGATACTCGATTCCAGGGGAAACCCGACTGTGGAGGTAGACATCCTTTTGGAGAATGGCGATAGGGGTAGAGCATCTGTTCCTTCCGGAGCCTCCACTGGAAAACATGAAGCCCTGGAGTTAAGGGATAAGGATCCAAAACGCTACTTGGGCAAAGGGGTACAAAAAGCGGTTCAACACATCCGGCGTATGATGGCGCCTAAGCTCTTGGGAATGGATGTCCTCGATCAAAATGCCATCGATCGAGCAATGCTTCAATGGGATGGAACTCTTAATAAAACCCGATTGGGCGCCAATGCCATTTTGGGTGTCTCCTTAGCCTGTGCCAGAGCAGCAGCCAATCATCTGGGTGTCTCTCTCTATCATCATCTTGGAGGTCATTCGGCGATCCAGCTTCCTCTCCCCATGATGAACATACTTAATGGTGGAGCCCATGCGGATAATAATTTGGACCTGCAGGAATGCATGATCCTTCCCGTGGGAGCTAAAAGTTTTAAAGAGGCGCTCCGAATGGGAGCGGAGGTGTTTCACCATCTCAAAACGATTCTGAAAGGAAAAGGTTATAAAACTTCTGTTGGGGATGAGGGAGGATTTGCACCCGACCTCCGCTCCAATGAAGAGGCCTTTTCTCTGATCTTGGAGGCCATCCGAAAATCCGGCTACCAACCCGGAAGAGATATAGCGCTTGGCATCGACGCCGCTGCAACAGAATTTTATTTGAATGGTTCTTATTTCCTCAAAGCCGAAAAGAAACCAAAAAAGACTTCTGTTGAAATGGTTGACTACTATGAAACGTTAATCAAAAAGTTTCCGATTACGTCCATTGAAGACGGCCTGGCCGAAGATGACTGGGAGGGATGGAAGGCGATGACGAATCGCTTAGGGAAGAAGATTCAATTGGTTGGAGATGATCTTTTCGTCACCAATCCGAACCGCCTTGCGAGAGGGATTCGGGAAAGAGTGGCGAATGCCATTCTTATCAAACTCAACCAGATTGGGACATTGACCGAAACCCTTGAAGTAATCAAAATGGCTAAAAAAGCTGGCTATAAGACCATCATCTCCCATCGTTCTGGGGAAACAGAGGATACAACGATTGCCGATTTGGCGGTAGGCGTCAATGCCGGTCAGATTAAGACCGGCGCTCCTTCCAGAACGGATCGGGTAGCCAAATACAATCAACTTCTTCGAATTGAAGAGGAGCTCGGAAAACGAGGCATCTATGTTCCCCCATTTCAATGGAAGTCGAGAAGGTGAAGTCTTACATCACTGATCTCCCTTCCAAATTCCTCGACTTTTTGATAAATTTTTTTTAAATAGGGATTTTCAACACTTCTATTTTCTCCATGCAACATAGGCTCTTAACGATCTCTTTGCTTACCATAGGGTTGAGCGGTCTCACGGCTCAGATCGTTCTCCTTAGAGAACTGCTCGTCTCCTTCCTCGGAAACGAACTTACCCTCGGTGTTATCCTTGCTAACTGGCTGATCCTCGTGGCCATTGGCTCTTTCTTTATTGGGAAATCTGTTGAAAAGGTAGATAAAAAATTAGAAATTTTTGTAGTTTTCCAGTTGGTCTTTTCCATAGCCTTCCCCGTTGCCATCTTTCTCTGCCGGATATTTAAAAATATTCTCCTCGCCACACCAGGCGAAGCACTTGGATTTGCCCCGATCTTCTACTCATCCTTGTTGATCCTTTCCCCTGTGACCCTTCCTTACGGAACCCTTTTCACTTACGGGTGTAAACTTTATGCCCTGGTTGATGGTGAGGAGGCTCCTTCGGTGGGCCGGGTTTACCTTTTTGAAACAGTGGGATCGATGATCGGGGGTTTGCTTCTCACTTTTCTTCTGATTCAATATTTCAATTCATTCACCATTTCTTTTTTGATCTCTTTGTTGAACTCACTCATACCCATTTTTCTCCTCTGGCGAAAGCCAGGGCCCCCAGAGACACCTCTTCCAAAGGTTCTCATGATCATATCGATCCTTCTCACCTTTCTTTTCGCCTATGCCCTTTTGCCTCAAACCTCAAACGCGATTCACCAATTATCAATCCAATCTCAATGGAAAAATCTAAAAGTCGTTCATAACGAAAGCTCCATCTACGGAAATATTACTGTTACAAAAAGAGGAGAACAATATACCTTTTATAACGACGGCGTTCCGTCCATCACCACCCCTATTCCAGACATTACCACCATCGAGGATTTCGTGCACTTCCCCATGCTCTTCCATGAAAAACCTGAGTCAGTGCTCATTCTTAGCGGTGGAGCAGGAGGAATAATCCGCGAAATTTTGAAATATCCTGTAAAACATGTAGATTATGTTGAATTGGACCCCCTGCTCTTGAAACTGGTTCAGAAATTTTCAACCCCATTGACTCAAAACGAACTCTCTGACGAAAGAGTCCGGATCCATTATCAGGATAGTCGGGTTTTTACTCAAAGAACTGAAGAACGATTTGACATCATTTTTATCGGACTCCCTGCCCCCCAGTCTCTGCAGACGAACCGTTTATTCTCCTTGGAATTTTTCGCTATGGTGAAGCGGAAGATGAATCCTCATGGCATCCTCGTGTTCTCATTCCCCGGTTCCTTAACCTATATCAGCCCGGAGTTAAGAGATTTAAACGGGTGTATCTTGGACACCTTAAAAAGTGTCTTTGGATCGGTGAGAATCATCCCTGGGGATGTCAATCTTTATTTAGCTTCGGCTGCCGATCTTATCGAAAAAATAACTGCGGTTGAAATCATCACCCGATTTGAAGAGAGAAAGATTCAAACGAACCTGGTGACAAAAAATTATATTGAATACAGACTGCACGAGAGGTGGCTTCGATGGTACTGGAAATCCATGGAGGGGAGAACAAGCCGATTCAATTCCGACTTTCTTCCATTAGGTGTTTTCTTGAATCTCTCCTACTGGAATGCCTTGTTTTCGCCCTATCTCGCTGGAATCTTCAAGTGGTTTGGAGGATTCCATCTTACCCTAACCTTTGTCAAAATCATTCTCATCACTCTCCTCCTTGCGATCATTTTCATAAAAATTCCTCGATACTCCAGTCACGCCGTGACTTATTCCATCTTCACGACAGGATTGACGGGAATGATATTCAGCTTGGCGATTATCTTCACCTTTCAAACTTTTTATGGATATGTCTATCAACAAATCGGCCTTTTGGTAGCCCTCTTCATGAGCGGGATCGCCCTTGGCAGCTTCTTGGTCATCCACCGTCTTCATCGACTTATAGACGACTCATTTCTATTTCTAATGATAGAGATATCGATCATCCTCTTCGCTATCATGCTTCCTTTTTTCTTTCTTATTTCATCCTCACAGCTTGAAAATAAGACGGTATATTTCCTGCTCTATGCGGGGATATTGGCTATGTCGTTTCTTGCCGGAATGTTTACCGGCTTTCAGTTCCCTTTAGCTGTAAAGATTTATTTAAACAATCCTTTAAGGAAAGAGGGACTTGGCCAAACGGCCGGATTGCTCTATGGAGCAGATCTGTTTGGAGGCTTCTTCGGAGGATTGCTCGGCGGTGTTTTTCTTTTACCCCTTCTGGGCTTACAGGAGACCTGCCTCATGATGGCCATGATCAAAGCGAGCAGCGGAGCCTTATTCTTTTTATTTATGAAAATCCAAAAGAAAACGGGGTCATCCATAACATAAGTGATCATGCAAGACCCTTTAACCTTTGGATTGACCGTTGAGATCCCCACGAAGAAACGCTGTGATTCGGTCGAATGCTCTATGGTCTTGGATATAAAAGAGATGCCCCCCTTCAAACAGCTCTAAACGTGATTCGGGAATCTGTTCCTGTATGGCCTTGAGATTGGCAGGTTTTGCAATGGCGTCGAATAGGCCACCGCAAAGGTAGATTGGCATCTGCAACTTGGGGAGGCGGCCGTACGCATCGTGACGAGCGCGAGCCTCCATTTGCCGGCGGATACCTATTTGACGCTTAGGTTCGTCAGCCCCCACTTGCAAGCCCGCTAAGGCATCGTCGAACATGGCTTGAAATTGAACAGGATTTGCTTCTCGCCAGATTGCATGCCGTCGGATGTCACTCAGTTGCAGGATGCGGCGCACATAGTCTTCCGTAGTGAGGTCGGCGAGCTCATGGAGTGGGTATGAAGAGCCGCCAGCACCGCCACTGCTGGTGCATGCCAAGACCAGACGCTTCACCCGGTGCGGATACCGCAGAGCCAATTCTTGTGCCACCATCCCTCCGAAAGAAATGCCCATAACCAAGCAATGATTCCACCTCAGTGCATCAAGCAATGCGTTGGCATCGTCGGCATAGTCAACCATGGTATAAGGGATGTCGGGGATCGAGGTTCGTCCGAGGCCGCGTTGATCATAAGCGAGGATCTCAAAATGTTTGGCGATTGGCATCCCAAAGATGCTGGGTGAACGGCGCAAATCTCCTCCTGTGCCACTGATGACCAACAAGCGCGGCCCTTTGCCCCGGATCTCGTAATACATCTTTAGGTCACGAACGTTAATGAACGGCATGTCTCAATTTTCCCTATTTTGTATGTTGGATCGATTTGTAGTATAGATAAAACATGCAATGCGGTCAAGGCGAAATCCACGAAGCCATGTTCTATGAGAAATTGGGCGGAGAAACTGTTCAATGTCTTCTTTGTCCGAGGGAGTGCGTCATCTCTGAAGGGAAAAGAGGATTCTGCCGAAACAGGGAAAACAGAGAAGGAACATTATACACTCTTGTCTATGGTAAACCTGCTGTGGTCGATATCGGACCCATTGAAAAAGCTCCCATCTACCATTTCATCCCGGGTCATTTTAGGCTATGTATCACCTGTGCCAGTTGCAATTTGAGGTGCAAACATTGTCAAAACTGGCACCTCTCTCAAAGCAGTTCTGAAGATCTGAACTGCACCTCTTATACTCCAGAAAAGATTGTCCAGCAGGTAAAGAAACAAGGCCTTTTTTCCATCTCCTTCACTTATACGGAACCAACAGTCTATTACGAATATATTTACGACATCTCCTCCATCGCCAAAGAGGCTGGAATGAAAACTTCGATTGTCTCAAACGGTTATATCAATCGAGAACCCCTTTTAAAACTCCTGAAAGTTCTTGATGCTGTCAAAATCGACCTTAAAGGATTCAGCGAAGAATTTTATAAGGAAGCCTGCTCGGCCACCCTGAAGCCTGTTCTCGAATCCTTTCTCACTGTTAAAAAAGAAAAGGTTTGGCTCGAAATTGTTAATTTAGTCATCCCCACTTTAAATGATAATCCGAAAATGATTGATGAAATGTGCCGATGGATTAAAGAGAATTTGGGAGTGGATACCCCTCTTCACTTCACCAGATTCCATCCAGATTATAAATTGACCCATCTCTCCCCTACCCCGGTCTCAACTTTAGAGTCCGCCTATGAGATTGCAAAGAAGAACGGTTTGAGGTATGTTTACATCGGAAATGTGCCGGGTCATGTTTACAATTCAACATTTTGCCCTTTTTGTAATCGAAAGGTCATTCATCGAACGAACTTCAACATCTTAGAAATGAATGTGCTGGACGGGAAATGTAAGTTTTGCAATTCTCCGATTGTAGGGATATTTAAGTAACACGATTTTAGAATGCGGATTTCGGAAAGGATAAATAACTATTCCGAATTCCGCATTTTGCAATTCGAATGGGGGTTTAACATGGATCTTTTCGATTTAACGGGTAAGGTGGCGTTGGTAACCGGCAGCACGAAAGGGTTGGGCGAAACCTCGGCCAAGGCTCTGGCCAAAGCCGGCGCAGATGTTGCAGTCTGCGGTCGAAATCCAACTGACCTTAAACGGGTGTCAACCGAAATCCAAGCGATGGGTAGAAAGTCTACAGGATTTGAACTGGATGTTCTCTCCAAAGAAAAAGTTAAAAAAGGGATCGAAGAGGTGTTGAGCCACTTCGGTCATATCGATATACTCGTCAATAACGCTGGTACCAATTATCGGGTTCCTGTTCTTGAATATCCTGAGGAAATGTGGGACCTGATCATTAACACCAACTTGAAAGGCTACTTTCTGGTGGCCCAGGCTGTCGTTCCTCAGATGATTGAAAGGGGATACGGCAAAGTCATCAATATGAGTTCAATTTTTGGGAAAGTAGGCCTCGCTACTCAGTTAGCCTATGCTTCCTCCAAGGGTGGTGTTGAACAAATGACCAAAGTCATGGCTCTTGAATGGGCTAAACAGGGTGTGCGCGTCAATGCTATTGGCCCGACCTACTTCGAAACCGAAATGGTGAAACAGATCCGGAATGACCCTGTGAGGTTCAGTTTCATCAATGAGCGGACACCAATGGGAAGATGGGGTTATCTCCCTGAACTGGAAGGGACAGTAATCTTCCTGGCTGCTCCGGCCTCGGACTTCATTATAGGCCAAACCATACTTGTGGATGGGGGCTGGACGATCTGGTAACTGTTGTAAAAAATCGCAGAGAGCATAGCGCATGGGCCATAGCGTAATAACAACACAAACCGGAGAAACAAAACAAACGAAACAGACCCGAATGGGATCAAAGAAAAGGATTGGAGTGAAATACTGCGGTGGATGCAACCCCGGTTATGAAAGAGTGGAGATGATCGAGCGGGTTCAGTTTCGATTTCATGATCGATTCCTTTTTCTGCGCCATGACGAACCGGATATAGAAGTAACGGTGTTCATGAGTGGATGTCACAGAGCCTGCGCAAGCCGCGATTTCAACTCAACAGAAATTCCCTATTGTTCAATCACAGAAGAAAATGATTTTGATACCTTAATGGACTGGTTAAAATCACTTGATTAGAAAGGAGATTTCTGATGAGTTCATCGAATCAATTAAGACGATGGCTTTCTTTATACCCCGAAGATTACCTACCCGATTTGACTCCGGAGGCCACAAATTCTTTAGAGCATCTCAGAAAAACAGTCCAACTCCATGGCGAAAAGCCAGCCCTTTACTATTTCGATAAGGTCATTTCATACAAAGAATTGGATGAAATGAGTGATGCCTTTGCCTGTGCTCTTATAGAACTTGGTGTGAAGAAAGGGGACCGAGTATCTCTTTACCTTCAAAATATTCCGCAATTTATCATTGGCCAGTTTGGCGTCTGGAAGAGTGGAGGAATCATTGTCCCTTTAAATCCCATGTACAGGGAAAAGGAGCTCTCCTATTATTTTCGGGATGCCTCCGTCAAGGTTCTTGTCTGCATGGAATCTCTCTACGGAGAGATAATTCGAAAAGTGGCCGAAGAAACGGGAGTTGAGCATGTGATCACTACCTCAGAGTTGGATTTTATTGATGCAAAAAGTCCGCTCCCTTCTATTCTCAAAGGAATTGAAAAAGTCAAAGGGCTGGAAACATTAGACTTCGTGAAGCTCGTCGAGAAGTACCGCGGAAAGCATTCTCCAGAAGCAAAGCTTTCTCGAGAGGATGTGGCCTACCTCACCTATACATCCGGCACCACGGGTCCACCCAAAGGAGCCATGAATACCCATGGAAATGTTGCTTTCAACTCAGAGGCCTATCGCCATTGCTGGAAATTGACTCCCGCAGATATTATGCTTGGAGCGGCTCCCTTCTTTCATGTGACAGGGATGGTCGGCCATATTGGAACCTGCATCGCCTCGGGAACTCCTCTTATTCTCTTTTACCGTTTTGATCCCAGGACAACATTTCAGATGATCGAAAAATGGAGGGCTACCTGCACGATCGCGGCCATCACGGTCTTCATCGCGTTGATGAATGACCCGGAGATTGGAAAGTATGATCTTTCCAGCTTCCGAAAAGTTTACAGTGGAGGAGCCCCGGTGATTCCTGCTGTGGTAGACCGATTTGAAAAGCTCACAGGGACTTACATTCACAATGTTTACGGTCTTACTGAAAGTACTTCACCTGCCACTCTGGTCCCGCTTGGATCAAGGGCACCTGTAGATCCCTCGACCGGAGCCATTGCCATCGGGGTTCCCATTCCAAGCCATGAGGCTAAGATTATGGACCTGACCGATCCCGAGAAAGAGCTTCCTCCAGGAGAAGTGGGGGAACTGGCTGTCAAGGGACCGGGCATCATCCCAGGATATTGGAACAAACCTGAAGAGACTGCTCATGCGATACGTCAGGGGTGGCTTTTTACAGGAGATGTAGGTACAATGGATAGCAAAGGATGGGTTTATCTCTTAGATAGAAAGAAGGACATGATCATTGCGTCCGGGTTCAAAGTCTGGCCGAGAGAAGTGGAAGATGTCATCTACCTTCATCCCTCTGTTCGTGAAGTCGCCGTGGTGGGAGTTCCAGATCCTTATCGTGGAGAGACCGTTAAGGCATTCGTGGCTTTGAAAGAAGGATACGAAGGAAAGGTAAAAGAGGAAGAGATTATCGTTCATTGCAAGGAACGAATGGCTGCATACAAATATCCGAGACAGGTTGAATTTGTTAAAGAGGTACCCAAGACCGCTACTGGGAAATTTCTCCGGAGGGCTTTAAGGAATGCTTAAAGCCTAAAGACCAAGGATTTTCTAACACTTTGCGCTATGCACTATGCACCATAATTCTAGGAGGAGAAAAAAATGGATCGAATTCTCACCAAAGAAGATTACCTCCAGAGTCTTAAAGACCTCCATCACGTTGTCTATTACAATGGGAAACGGGTGGAGGATATTACAGAGCATCCGGGTCTTCGTCCTCATATCAACTCCGCCGCCCTCACTTACGAACTTGCCCTTCGTCCTGAATACGAAGACTTGATGACGGCCACCTCCCATCTTACCGGCAGGAAAATCAATCGTTTCACGCACATTCATCAGAGCATGGATGATCTGATCAAGAAGGTACAGATGCTCCGGCTGATCGGCCATCAGACAGGTTCGTGCTTTCAACGATGCGTGGGATTCGACGCCTTAAATGCTACCTACATGACAAGTTATGATGTCGATCAAAAATATAAAACAGATTACTTCGAGCGATTTAAGAAGTATTTGATCCACGTTCAGGACAGCAATGTAATGGTGGTGGGCGGAATGACCGATACCAAGGGTGATAGGTCTCTCCCTCCCAGTAAACAGGCAGATCCAGATCTTTTCACGCACGTCGTAGAACGACGATCCGATGGGATTATCATTCGAGGAGCCAAGGCTCATATGACCGGAGGCGTCAATTCCCACGAGATTCTCATCATGCCTACCCAGGCGATGAGAGAGGAGGATCGAGATTACGCCCTGACCTGTGCGTTTCCTTTGAATGCACCCGGGGTGACCCTCATCTTTGGTCGCCAGACCAACGAAGAACGCAAGTTCGAAGAAGGGATGGATGCCGGAAATCCTTATGGACTTGTAGGAGGAGAAGCCCTCATCATCTTTGATAATGTCTTTGTCCCCTGGGAGAGGGTTTTTCTCTGCGGTGAATATGAAATGGCTGGAATACTCGTAGAACGATTTGCCACTTTGCATCGACAGAACTACGGGGGTTGCAAGGGAGGGGTCTCCGACGTTCTGGTTGGAGCAACAGCATTAGCTGCCGAGTATCAGGGAACTGCCGGTGCTTCCCATGTTAAAGAAAAACTGGCGGAGATGATTCACCTGGCCGAAACCATTTATTCAGGATCCGTAGCCTGCTCTGCCATGGGATATAAAACTCCTTCTGGAGCTTATTATCCGGATCCGCTTCTTGCGAATACAACCAAACATAATGTCACACGTCACATCTATGAAATATCACGCCTTGCCCATGATATCGCAGGAGGGATTGTTGCTACCATGCCCTTTCATGGAGATTTGGAAAGCAGCGAGGTAGGTCGTTATGTGAAGAAATATTTAGCAGGGGTCAAAGGGATTCCTGTAGAAGATCGAATGAAAATCCTAAGACTCATTGAAAATATGAGT
>Ga0209164_1003741_pt1 | contig 14154 bp, 20 predicted proteins | sample MTBNYHSulfiMetaG_FD_187458 | JGI IMG/M metagenome (GOLD analysis project Ga0209164, IMG submission 187458) | Enrichment culture microbial communities from rom New York Harbor, USA that are MTBE-degrading - MTBE-NYH (New York Harbor Sulfidogenic)... | ecosystem: Environmental > Aquatic > Marine >...
CCACCGGCGGGTTCTCCACTAAGAACGCATCGGTCGCCCATTTCGATAGCGCGTATATGGATTTTGTCATCATTTTTTTCATGGTGTTGGCCGGCATCAATTTTTCATTGCACTACCAATTACTTCGGGGCAGGCCACTTGCGTTTTGGAAGGACCGTGAATGCCGGTTTTTCGTAGCCGCTCTATTGGTGCTCATCGCCGTGGTCAGTTGGGATGTTTTCAGCGCACAGATCTACAATTCCATTGGCGGCGCTTTCCGCTACGCCGCATTTCAGGTGGTTTCCATTGTGACGACCACAGGATATGCGACCGCCGATTATGAGGCCTGGCCGGCACTCTCGCAACACATTCTGCTCGCATGCATGTTCCTGGGGGCATCGGCCGGCTCCACTGGCGGCGGTATGAAGTGCCTTAGGATAATGCTCTGCTTCAAATATTGTTACAAAGAGCTCTTCAGCCTGGTGCACCCCCGGGCCGTTACGACGATCAAGCTCGGAGGACAAACGGTTTCCGAGGAGATCATGCGCAGCGTCCTTGGGTTTCTGGCTCTTTATGTTGGCCTGTTCGGCCTGTCGACGATCGTGTTGGCCGGGTTTGGCGTCGACTTCGTCACGGCCTTCGGTGCTGTGGCAGCGACCATCGGTAATATCGGACCGGGTTTCGGGGCAGTCGGACCGATCGAAAATTATGCGCTGATACCCGTCCCAGGAAAATGGTTGTTAATCTGGTGTATGCTCCTCGGGCGATTGGAAATATACACCGTGCTCATTCTTCTCGTTCCTGAGTTTTGGCATAAATAGACGGGAGCGCGGGCCTTGGTTCAAAAAAATCTAAATTTATCGAAAATGGTTGACAAACCCATAGTCAGAGGATAAAAACGCATTTTTCGTGACGGGGGCCGTTAACTCAGACGGTAGAGTATCTGCCTTTTAAGCAGAGAGTCGTTGGTTCGAGTCCAACACGGCCCACCATATGACGGACATAAAGTTTCGTCCCCATCGTCTAGCCCGGCCCAGGACACCGGCCTTTCACGCCGGCGACAGGGGTTCGAATCCCCTTGGGGACGCCAAATTATTTCAGTGGGTTAGTAATTCAACCCACGCCATAGACGGCCCGGACACAAAATCCGGACACAAAACGGCATCAGGACCACCCCCCTGATGCCGTTTTGCTTTTATCAAACGGTATTACCTGGCACTCTCTCTTAAGCCCTTCGTTCAGAGCCACACGCATGTCATTGACGCCCAACGATCGCAGATACCTGGCGGTCGTGGTCGGCGACTTGTGCCGCAACACGGCCTGGATGAACGATTGGCCGTACTCCTTGCGGTACAGGATCGATGCGGTCAGGTGACGGATCGCATGCCAACCGAACGGCTGGACCTCCACCTTGTCGCACCAGGTCCTTAACGTATGGCGCCTCTGGACAAACGGCAGGCCATAGTATTTGATGCTGCAGTCGATATCGCTCAAGGAAACGAAGATATGCTCCTTGTCCGCCGTGGTGTGTCCAAGACGGATCCTGGCCCACAGCTTCAGCTCATGCTTGAGATCATCGCTCAACGGTAACCAGTCGCACTCGAGCGAACTGTCCTTGCGCTTGCGGGTCCATAATCGAATCTTTGCGGACGCGAAATCCACGTCGGACCATTTGGCATTGAACAGCTCGGACCTGCGGGCCGCCAGGTGCAGGTAGGCCAACAGCATGACACGATCCTGGATGTGATGGTCGGTCGGCTCGTTTTCGGCCAGGCCGGCCACATGATCGTAGACCTTCCAGAAATCGGCCTCCGACGGCACGTACCTGGGATGACGCTCCTCGGGCTTTTTGGCCACGGCCAGGAAAGGATTTTCGCCCACCGGCCAATCCCTGATGTTCTCCCTGGCCCACTGCCAGGCTGATCCCATGTTCTTGCGATCCTTGTTGACCGCGTTCCCGGATCTGGCCTGCATCTGGCCGGACAAAAATGAGGCGCACAAGTATCGATCGATATTTTCGACCTCCATGTCTGGTGACACCTGATCGAAATCCACGAACCGCTTCATGACCGACTTTTTTTCCTGATAGGTCTTTTTGGAAAGATGCGTCTGCACGAACGTAAGATAGTCATTGGCCCAGTTTCTAATCGTCAAAGAGTCCGTGAGGGTCCGCCGCAGCTTCCGCCTGAGCTTTTCGCGCTCGATGTTTTCCCATTCCAGCGCTGCTCGTTTGCTTTTGCGGCTGGCATCCGGAAACAACTTGTCCGGACCCTTGACGCCATCGACCCACACCTTCCCGATATACCTCTTGCGCCCGCGTTTGTTGATCAAACTCGGCATTGAGGACCTCCAATATTCGCTTTTCAAAGAACCGCACTGTCCCCGGTGCGACTTTAATTCCGCCCCATCTGTGGTAATAGCGGCGGACCGTGCGAGGGTCAACGCCCAATTTGGAGGCAAGCTCCTTGGGCGTGATCGGCGGACCCAAGTTGTCGAATATTTCCATGATGTCTCGCCTGCTTGAAAGATGTTAACGCTTCGATGAAATGGAGGCTTGCCCGCGGCAGACCTTTTCCTACGGGCCGCTGCGCCGCTCGTGGGCCTTCCAGGCAGCGGCCCAGTAGTTTTGGTCGTACTTTACATAATGCGCCTCGCCCTGGAAGGATTCGCCGCTGATCAAGGAAAACGAGCGGATCGAGACCGGGATGCTGTCCACCAGGTCGCCGTTGTCCTCGTGCAGCTCCAGGATGAACCGGGCCTGCTTGACGTCCAGCGCATGGCCGCGGCACGATTCAAACGCCTTGGTCGTTTCCGCGTCGTTTTTAAAGATCGCGCCGACCCCCGTGAGCCTGGCCGCCCCCTGAGAATCCAAAAAGACAAACTCCATGTACCTGCCCATGGTTCTCCTCCTTTCGGCCCGAGCCCCCCGGCCATGCGGCCGGGGGGGATTCATCGAAGCAAAAATTCACGCACAGATGCGCCAGGCAGGGGAAAAACCCGCCGCCGCCCAGCCGGCACGCAAAGTCGCGCGGCCAGATCCAGCCCCGTGGGTCGGGTTCCGCCGCCTTGTCCCGCACGGCAACAAACGCGCACTGCCGGCATTCCGCCTTGCCCTCCATCGGCCGGGCTCCCTTCAAAACAAGCGCAACTGCTCATGACGCGCGGGCCTTTGCCCGCTCGAGTCCGGCGCGCGCGCGGAAAAGGACGGCGCAGGCTTCGCATCCCGGCCGGGTCGCCGCGCCATCGCCTCGCCAGCGCAGATCGGGCACTCTTTTAAAAAGCGCATGTAGCGCTGGTTGTGCTTGGCGCAAAAATGGTAAAGCGCCTGCCTTGGATCGGTCATTCAACGCTCCCGTCCGCCCGCTTGCCCTGATGCCGCTCCGCGTAAAGATAGTCCGGCGGCGGATCGCCCCCGTCCAGGCTTCGCCGGTACCAGCGGCGCACCCTGGACATGATGCGCGACCGGCATTGCCGGCAAAAGGGGGACCGGGGGCCCGCCGGCGGACGGTTGCACCACGCCACCGCGCACACCTGCCCCCTGGGCGGCAACTCCCGCGGATAGCGGTTCTTCTTTGCCGACATCCTCGCCCGCCGGCCGCGGCCCATCGAAAGGACCATGTCCGCAAAGGCCATCGCCTCGGCCTCGTCGGGCCCCGCGCCGCCGTACATCAGGCGGCAGGCGCCGCAGTAGTCGTTGTCCTTGTCCATCTCCAGCAAGGGGCAGGGGCGGCCCGTGTCCGGACGGCGCTTGCACGGGCTGGCCAAAATGCCCCGGGCCAGCGGATTGACCCGCCGGGCGATCCCGCCGTCGTCGGTGATGCTCGACGCGTGAAACTGGGCGGGCAGATCGCCCGTGGAATGCCTGGAGCGGATCATCGCCCACCTCCCGCCGCCCGGTGCCGGCCGGCCGGACCCTTTGCCGGCAGCGCCGGGCCGGCCCCGCACGATTGGCGGATGATGTGAAGAGCCTGCATCTCCACGGACCGCAGCTCGCGCCGGGCCTGGTCCCGCAGGGCCTCGAGCGCCTCCCGATGACCCGTCATGTCGATCTTCAACACCTCCCCGGACACGGCCGTCGGGGACGACCACGACTCGCGCCAGCACGCCAGGCACACGTGCATGCGGCCGTCCCTGGACATGACGCTGGGCATGAACTGGCCGATGGGCTTTTCCTGGCCGCACTTCCGGCAGCGTTTCACCGCGCCGGACCGTTGCGCCGGTACCGCCGGCCGGGGATCGGGAGCGGGCGGGGGCGCGGTCCCCGGCGCCTGGCCGCCGGCGGCGGGCCTTGCGGCCTGCTTGCCGCCGGTTTTCGCCGCGGCCCGTCCCTTGCCGATCGCGGCCGCGTGGCACGACCGGCACATATGCATGAAGCCGTCGGCGGATTTCGCCGAACGGAAGAAGTTCTTCTCGGTCAAAGCCAGGGGCTTTCCGCAGGCCCTGCAGATCTTGACCGGCGCCGCAACCGGGTCCGCGCCGCGCTCCTGGTCAACCCTTGTTTGCACCCCATCGGGCCTGGCCATCGTCGCCTCCTTTTTCTTGAACCGCGCCGCCGATCGGCGCAGATCCGTCATCGCATCGGGCACGCTGTGGGTCATGCCGCCCAGGGCCGCCGCATAGACCTGGCGCCGCTCGCACGACATGCACACGTCGTTGTTCTTGTCCGCTCCCCGCAGCGGACAATCCAGGCAAGGGCATCGCATGGCCCGCTTCCCGTGTTGGAATTACCCGGCGCCGGATTCCGCGTCCGGCGTGCCGGCCCTGTGATCAGCGCCGGCCGGCGCCGGGCAAATTTTATTCGCCAGCCACTCGGGCACGATGGCCAGGCCCGGGGCAAAGTCCGTGACGCGGCGGGGCAGGCGGGCCACCTTGCCCGTATCGGCCACCACCGCCTCGACGCAGCGGTCGGTGCCGCCCACGATCCCGCTGATCGCCACGGCCACGCGCCGGCGCGCCCGTCTCATGGCCAGATGCCCTTTCTCCGGGCCAGCCACTGCGGGATCCGCATGATGCAATCCACATTGTTTGACAGCATGCGCAGCTCCTTTACCTGGCTCTTGGGAATCCTCACCGTGCTCTCGCCGTCGTAGACGAACCAGCACTTGGTCGTCTCGCCTTGAAGCTCGCCGCAAAACTCCACCGTCTTCACGTCCATGGCCGGGCTCCTTTCGCCATCGGCGCCGCTGCCGCCGGGATCCTGCCGCCTGTCCGGGCAGGGCACCGGGGCGGCGCGTCGGGCCGAAGGTCGCAGCCGTCCCGGCACCAGCGCGAACCCGCATCCACGCACGCCGCGCAAAAGGCCGCGTGCAGGGCCCGCCGCCGGGCGAGCTCGGCCACTTCCTCTGGAAACAGAACGTGTCTCATGGCGCCATCTCCTTTAAAGGGTGGACCCGGGCGGCCATAAAAGCCCGCCCGGGCAGAGGATAAGGAGGGGCCGATACTGGCGCCTCGGACCCGGGCGCTGGGGCGGCGGCAAAGCACGAGAGGGTGGCGGTCTCGCGCCTGGCGGCCGGTGGAAGATCGGCGATGGAGAACAGCAGATAGGCGATGCAGCCCAGAAGGAGGATGAGAACGGCGGCCTGCCGGATGATGGTCTCAACCCTTGCCATGACACCGCCTCCTTAATTCCTGGAAAAAATCGTGATTGACCCAGATGCCGAATGATGCGCGGTCGTCGAGCCGCTGGTTGACCTCGGCCTGCTCGCCGTAGGTCATGTACCGGTAGGCAATGGGGCCTTCGCCGCTGCGGCCCATGCGGTAAAGCACGCACAGGTGCCTGTCCGGATCGGTGCGGGGTATCATGGCGACTGCCTCCGGGTGCCCGCGTCGCGTAGCTGCTCGAGCTCGTGGCGGGCATCGTCGCAGGCCCGGTTGATGCGGATCAGCTCGTCGGTCTCCAGGCGGCCGTCCTTTCGCGCCTCGCGGATCCGGACGCCCACCTCGCCAATGGCGATTGCCAGGTCGGCCAGCTCCAGATCCGGGCAGCCCTTGTCGGAGGCCACGGCCCGGTCCTTTTCCACCACGGCGAAGCCCAGGGGCTCGGACAGCTGCTCGAGAGCCGCGCGAACCACCTCGCGCCGCCCGTGATCGTCCAGGGCGTCGAGCATGAGGGCCAGCTTGTCGAGCGGGTTTCTGCGCGTGACCTCGCAGTGGCGCGGATCGGCCGCCCACATGCAGATAAAGCGGGTGGACTTGCCGAAAATCCGGTGCATCTCGCCGGTGGAAAGCACCTTGCGGGCAATGGCGAATATCTGATGGCTCTTGTAGTTCGGCATGATGCCCCCTTTGAACTTTATGCGTTCAGCGGACATGTTCTACAGTCGCACCCGGGGTGAGGCTGGAAAATCTCGTCGGCCGGCACCCCGTAGGCCTCGGCGATGCGCCGCTGCATCAGCGCGTTGGACCGGTCGCCGTTCATGGTGCTCGTCACCGCCTGGCGGGACACGCCCAGCACCTCGGCCACGTAGGGGTGGGTCATGCCCGTCAGCGCCGGCAGCGTGCGCCGGATGGTTTTCAGATCGTAGCCGAGCTGCTTCAACCGGCTGACCGCTTCGACAGTTTTCTGTTTTGTTTCTGCTTGTGTCATGTGATACGCTCTGTTAATGGATTTAATTAGTTGCGAATAAAACCGGAAATGCCCGGCACGAACGCCTCGCCCAACCGGCCCGCCAGATCCGCGATCTCGTCCTCGTTGAGGCCGATATCGTTTTTGAGAAAACGGATCAGCCGGTCCGGTTCCGGAACGGGGCGGCCGAGGCGGTCCGACAGGGTCATGATCACCGCATAGGCTTCCACCCTGCGGATCGCGACGCACACGGCGCGTCCGGACATTTCGAAAAGGATGCCGATCTTTCCCGTCTCCTCGTCAAAAGGCAACGTGCCGCGCCATCCGGTGGGAACACCATCATCGGGCACAGGGCTTTTGGACGGTTGAACCTGGTGAGTCAGTTGCTGAGTCATCCGGCCCCCCTTTTTTTTGCCTGGGTTGGGGTTGTGGAGGTTTATTCGCTTTGTGAGTCAGATGATACGCGTAGCGTGGATATTGTCAAGGGAAAAAATACGCATAGAATGAAAAAAATTATCGAAAATATTGACGTCACGCCGATATGTGAACGATTAAAGGAACTTAGAATTCGCCTTGGGTTCAGGTCTGCACGTGCATTTGCAGAGAATTTGGGTATTAAATATTCGACCTATCATGGATACGAAAAATCTAGGATCCCTCAATCGGATTTTTTATATCTTTTAGCGGAAAAGTATCCACATCAAGTGGATATTGTTTGGCTGATGACCGGTAAACGGGCCAGCCAAGCTGAGGCGGGTGAATGCAGTTCGGAAATACCTCAAAAAGTTATCACCAACGAACATTTCAGCGGGCTTCAGAGATTCGAAGATCAACCGCGCGCGAAGGCCCTTAACGAGAAATTATCCAAGCTCGAAAAAGCAAATCCCGCGGCATATTCCGAGGTGGAGCGTATTGTCTGTGAATTGTTCCGTGACGAAATTCCCGAGTCGATGAAAAAACTAAACATTGGGGAGACATCCGGCTCACGGCCGGACTATTCCAAAAAGCTGGACGACATAATCAAAATCGTCATGACCAGCGAGAGGCAAATCACCGACTACCTCGTTCAGACCGCAAGCCTGCGCGAGGCGCTGTTGAAACTGGAAAACCGGGTCGATAAGTTGACGACAGAGTGCCGTAAGAATCAATTCGACGGATTGAAAACGAGGGTCAAGGGCTGAGGCGGCAAACCATGGATTCAGATGTCGAAAAGCGATTCAGCGAAGTCGAAAGACGGCTCGATATCTTGGAAAACAGTGTCTCGGAAATTCGCTTGTTTCATGTCGAGCTGGCGCGGGACATCGATCAGATCCGCTACGATGTGCTGCGCATCGGATCATACACCGGGAGAATACTTTCGAATATCGAAAAACTCGCCAAGGCCGTCGCGCTCGGCAGCGAAGACATCGACTGGCTGACGTTCATCCAGGGACTCGAACCGGAATGCATCGACGCCCAGGATGATGTCGGCAGGGGAGGGGTCATCAGCTGGACGGACGGCGTCTGCAAGGCGGCCGCCACACGGGCCGTCATGTATGGGATCGTTTCCGTGGGCGGCACGGTGATAGAAGCGCGGAAAGGCAGGCGGCTTGCCGGCAACATCGGCGAGCCGAGGTGGTTTGTCGGCCGCAACATCGCCGAATTCAGCCAGCCCGATCAGATCCCGATCGCCATGGCCAAGCTGGCCGAGATCGTCGAGAAGAAAAAATCCGGCCGGTTCGACCTGACGATTCATGTCGATGGACAAAGCGGCTTGCGCAAGGTGCGCGGGTGGCCGATGGATGATGGGAATGTGTTCTTTATTACCGAATTGCCGGAAAAGCGCTAAGGATTTTTTTATTTTCCTTTGATAACCTCTTAATAATCTGTAGTGCCCATCTGATAGTCAAAGCGAACGTTAAGTATATTAATGAGATTCGAGGATAACAGGGATGAGAAAAAAGTGGCCATGCAGCTTGCTAATTCTTTGTATACTTACAATTGGATTGCCGTCCCACGCCCATGCCTTTAATGAATTTGGAACCAGCGTGGTCTCTCTCTTAATTATCCTAATTATTGTTGCGGTTATTTTTCTGGTTTTTCGAGAATTTTTTTGTTGGTATTGGAAAATCAACGAAACATTATCAGCCTTAAAACAAATTAGGGACTTGCTTTCCGCTATAGTATCTAAAGCCACCGAAGAAGTCGCTTTTGGCCAGCCTCCATCAAATAATTCTGATAAAAAAGAGAACAATGATAGCAATATTGAATCTACAGATAAAGCGCCCCCAGATGTATTAACAAAAGAATTGTGTGAAAAAATTATAGGGGATATGGGTTTTATAATTGAGAAAACAGCTGAAAATGAATGGCATATAACAGACAAAAAAAAGCTTATACACTATTTATATTCAGTAAAAGAACTACGAAGATTTATTAGCAATCATAAAACTACATAAGGGTTTACTGGGACGTCCTTCGTATTTGTAGACTTGCATTCTTTTTTCGGCAATATCGCTCGTGTAATGTAAGAATCCGAAGGGTGTAACTCAAGTTCGGCGACAATCTAATAATTATATAATGAATTTTGTCCCATGGCGAGAAAACGGCGACCAGTGAATCAGCTGCACATGAAGAAAGCCCAGTCGAAGAATATAGTCATCATACTCTCGAATCTTTGCATAGATGACTTCCGCAGTGAAGTCTTCTTGATCAAAGATTAGCTCGCCAGTTTCAGGATCCACACCAACCTCTGGATTTGAGCGGATGTATCTGTGAACTTCCCCTCCGCCTGTCAGTTCAATATACGTCGAGTGAAGAAGGCGGTTACGATATTGCCTCAATTTGTGGAAGTGATCTCTTAATTCAAGTATATCCTTTGCTTTTTCGTCGCCATTAGTGAACGCATAGGTCTGGGTAAGGTTCACAAACATATTGGTGACTATATCAATCAACTGGCTATTTGTTTCCCGTCTAAGCTTAATCGGTGGCCAGCACTTTCGCTCAGGATCAAGAATAAACCAACCGATTTGGCGATAAAGGTTTTCTACCCATTGGAAGATTACAACGAACTCCCCAAGGGCCTGATGAGTGGCAGCAATCTTGTCATTTATGACCATTTCTATTCCTACCGTGGTGAGATTCACGGGTGCTGAGTTTTTAGTACCTCAAACCTCTCAATCCCATACAAATCTTACAGCACGGTCTTCAGGCCGGGAGGGACGTGACACTTGTGCAGGCCTTGGTAGGGCGATCTGCCTACCCCTGAACCAAGCAACACCCTTACACACAGTCATGTGCTAATGTATTTAACCGCCTAAAAAGATAACCGGATTGAAGTTGTAGGATCTTTTCTATATTTCGACGGACCGCGCAATTTTTTTGGCGTCATATCGACGCATCGATGCCCCTAAATCCAGCCAATGGATAACGTTGTAATAGCGGTAATTATCGCTGCTAACATATTCGCGAAGAATCGACTTGATTCGCTTCGCTGGAAAAGCCCTGACAGATAGAACCGCGGCGGCTTTACGAACCTGATCTGACTTGTGGTTGAAGAGAGCAAGCAGGGCATCCCGCGATATTTGAGCGAAACGTGATTCTGAACATAGTCCAATTACCATCTTCAAAACAGCCGCTGGCATTTCTATAGAAAGAAGATCTGAGATCGGGTGTCTCTTGCCGATTGAAGTTATGGCCTTTGCGACTTCGACTTGAAATTCTTGTAAACCTGATATTGTCGGTATTGGAATATCGAGCAATGGGTTATCGGCGTTCACAAGTATTGGTATATCAGTCCATTCCCCGTGCCTTCCCAAATACTCAGCGTCAAGTTTCGATGTCCCTGCATAACCATCTCGAAGGTTGGCTCGTATTCTATCCAAATCCTCAGGCTTTTGCGCCGTGCATAGGACGTTTAGCCCTTGCCTTGTCAAACATTTGCGTAAAAATCCTTCTAAGTCTCTAAGCTTTTTAACAAGATCCTGCCTAAGGGAGCTGTCACCGTATGCAGCCTCCATCTGCCCAATCCGCTTATTAAAGAACGTATTGAACCTGTCGTCAACGTCCTGGCGTAGCTCACCGGCGTGATTACTAAAGTATCTCTCCATGAGTGCAAAATACGCGGCATCGTCGAACATGATGTGTTTTCTAACTCTCTCTTCCAAATTCTCCTCAGGGAGTTTCTTCAAGCTATCCAATTGATACTGCTTAAATAATTTTTCGCCCACTGCGTCTGTTCCTGCAGAACCGACCAACCCAATCCCCCAAGACCCAGTTTGCTTCTGTGGTGGGACAAGAATATTCTTGATTTCCTCTTCTCCAAGCGCCTTCCCAAGCTTCAAAAGCGCGTCGATAGCCTTTCTGCGCACAAGCGCATGACTATCCCCAGATAGCCGCTCAGCCATACCGATATCCAACTCACCCCGCGTATGCAGGGCTTCTATTGCACGCAGTCGAATCTTTGGATTATGATGTTCAAGACCAAGATGCAGAGCATGTGTTTCCATGCCCTCGAATCCCTTTATTACGGATTTAAGTAGATTGGCATCTATCGACTCGAACTGTGACTCCAGAACCAACTCTTGGGCCGATTTCACTTGACCTGTTCGAAGAAGAAGTCTCAACATGCACTCAAGTGCGCTGCGAGATGTACCTTGGTCGCTTCGATCATATTCCTTTTTGGCGATTTCCAGATCCCCAGCGGTTCCGCACTTGGCGAGATATCCTAGAGCCGCCGTCCGCACTCTGACCGATGCGTCATCTGAAAACCATTCTCTTATTATAAGGTCTCGATGGATCTCGGGGTTATTCAAGGGGAGGTCAATATCTAATGCGGTTAACACAGAAATTGCCCCAACTTTTTCGTTTTCGTTTACTCCAAGGAATGAGGAGACGACGGCAGGGTCGAACCTAGAATCAGATAGGGCCGAATACCAACGCCATAGGGGAACATTTTCGCTAGAGAGATGCTGAAATCCCAAGCGGACAAGAGAATATATCTCTATAGAACTCAGTACTGGTTCTTCGATGTATGCTGCGAAGAGAATATTGATGTCATGGACACCCAGGTTCATCTCTTCGTTGCCCGGCCTTGATATTGAATTCGCCAACAATCTAAATCGTGCAACTTCACTCGCGCTGAGCGCATCCAAGGAATCCTGTTGGTTAAATCTTTCAAGTAGGCTCTTAAGAAATTCAAAGCCTTCAACAGATTCTTGTGATGATTCGCGTTGTTTGTTGTCCCTACGTGACTTCCCTGAATCCGATTGAGAACGTTTCGCTTGAAGTTGACTCGGTTCGGAAGATTCATCCTTGGCCCTGGCTTGATTCACATACGAAGTGATGCATTTTCTGGCTAGCGTTTCCATTTCCCGTGCAATCGAGAATCTTTGGAAAAGAACCTTTTTGCAGGCAATGATCTTTTCCCGAAAATCAAGTACCTTCTTTAGGTCATCTCCCGGGTCCAACATGAAATCTTCTGGGATCTCCTTAAAAAAAAGCGCAATTTCGGGGCTTCCGGTTTCCTCGCGTCTTACCATCGATCGTTCGAATTCCTCTTGGAACCCCGAGGAGAAGCCGCCGGCATGGTCTGGTGGAGTACCCCATCTTTTCCAAATCATTCCAAGAAATAAATCGCACCGATCGAGATCTTGATTTATGAGATGCTGCGGCCGACCGTATCCCGCAACGGTCTCTTCCCAACCAACCAATTCGATTTGATAACCAAGCTCGTTTGCCCAAGACTCGTTGAATTCGTCAACCACACCTCTAATAGCTTTCCGCTCTTCTTGAAGGTCTCCAGGTGAAGCCAGAAAAGCTCGTATAATTTTTCGGGTACTGTGCATGGCTAAACACCAATATTCGAGAATTACAAAAAAATTCAATTTATGTTTGGCAGATATTAATCCACCGGGTAATGAACCGGGACGCCCTTTTATCTGCGTATATTTTTAAGATCGATGAGTAATATCTATAGGCTATTGAAAAAAATTGAATGCCCCATAGCGCCGCATGGCCTATATTAATCGGGTAGTTGGCGCCACGCTTAAGTTGCTGCGATCAGTTCCATCCCCTGCATGTTTTTTCTATAAGATGCATTACTGACTCAAAATCCGCTTAAAATTATTAGCTATAATTTCTTCTGTTTCAGCGTTATCGCAATTCCAGATATGTGAAATTTCCCTAATTGATAATCCCACATCCCACGGGTACAAAGGCTTGCCTGCGAATTTTGCGAACGGCCCATCAGTTTCCGTAAGCGTATATTTTTTTGGCATCATTGAAACAAGATTACGACCTTTTTTTGTGCCCAACATCGCTGGTCCTGCGGAAAACCAGCAACCCATATCGATGGCTCTTTTCATCTGAGCGGGCGTTCCAGTAAACCAATGCAGTATTGGTATACCAGATATACTCCATAACTCGTCGAGTACAGCTGACACACAGCCGCGGCTATGCACACTCATGATTCGTCCACCGGCACGATCCACCCTCCTGAGAATGTGACGAAACACTTTGAGCTGAACCTCCCAGTGAACTTCGAATCCTTTACTACTGTCAAGCCCAATCTCTCCCACGTACTTAGCACCGGGAAGCAGGGCATCAAAAAGATCAAGCTCATTGGCGCGCTGGTGGGCAAGCTGCGGATGCAGTCCTAAAGCCGTTTGAATGTATCGGCTATCTTCAGCAAGCCTACATGTCCCATCCCAGGCTTTTGGCGTCGTTGTCACCGAAAGGACATAGATGCCTCTCGCTTTACATTCTTCAGCCACCTTGAATGGATCTGGATAAAGATCAAGATGGCAGTGGGTATCGATAATCACAGAGCACCCTCGGCCTTGAGGAAGGCTTCAACTTCGCACAGCCCTCGGAAAAAAACTTTTTGATAATCCACGAATTGAGCCGGGGGGATGGGGCCGCTGTCTGCAATCCAGGGGCCGAGTTTCCGAGTCGCTTTTTTTGTTACAGCAATAGACAACGCCATGATATCGTCTCTGCGGTCGGTTTCATTCAGAACGTCCGCCAAATTATTGAAGGTATATTTGGTTTTCTCGCCAAACCCTGCCGCATGGATCGCGGCGCGACGGATGATGCAAGGCACACATATACCACACTGCTGATTTGATCGCTTCCAATGGCTGCATGACACTGTACTGTCGACGATATCCGCGAGCAATTGTCGGTTCTGACATTCATCAACCATCTGGCCTTTGGTTTTGAACTGGTATGGGTTGTTGATCCTGCAGGGAATATCCGCCACGTCGAAGAGCCTTTGGATACTTTCAATGAAATGTGGGTGCGCTGTGCGAGTGCTCAGGGTTCCAATCCGTCTAGGGGTCAGGGGTGCATTCAGCGAGATAAAGCCATTTTCTGGAACCATCAGGTCAACACCATCTTGCTGCGAGACTACTTGTATCGCGCAAGCGCCGACCGCTGCAAATGCAAAAAAGTTGAGGCTGCGTGTCCGCATGGTGATGTCGGTTTGTTCTTTAGCATTAACTTTCGCGGTTATCCACAAAACCCAAGTGAGAAGTATTCCGAGAGCGGGTCAAGATCAAACTGAATGTCTTTCTTTCTGATATTACATGATCTTATGACCTGCTGGACGATTCTCATGAACTTTTTGCCAA
>Ga0209164_1003742_pt1 | contig 14153 bp, 7 predicted proteins | sample MTBNYHSulfiMetaG_FD_187458 | JGI IMG/M metagenome (GOLD analysis project Ga0209164, IMG submission 187458) | Enrichment culture microbial communities from rom New York Harbor, USA that are MTBE-degrading - MTBE-NYH (New York Harbor Sulfidogenic)... | ecosystem: Environmental > Aquatic > Marine >...
GGTCAATGTCTTGCTGGTTGCGGAACGAAAACACCGGATCAGCGAGTCGGACAGCATCCGCTTCCTCACCTTGTTGTCCCAACTGCCGATCGTCGTCGAGCACGACACAACGGACGAGATGATGAAAAACGTCTTGGCCCTGGCGAGGGCAAACAGCCTGTCGAGCTACGATGCCTCTTATTTGGATCTCGCTATGAGAAAGGGCCTCCCTTTGGCCACGCTCGACAACAGACTGATCGAGGCCGCTCGAAAGGTAGGTGTTCCCATCCTCGCAGGTTGAACGCGTCATCCCTCTTTTCCCGCCCCACGTCCTCGCCGATCTCCTCCCTCAACGACTCCGGTTCCGAGACCTTGGCGTTCGACCCCCAGATCATGATCCAGAAGCGGATCTCGTCGGTCCCGGCCACCTGGGCTTCAAAAATGATGGAGTGTCAGACTGGGGAGGGTATTGCACTCACTTCGGTCGTTCGAACCCACAGATAGCGCTGAGAAAAAAACTCTGCGATCCCCGTGTGCTCTGTGAGATATAATCTTACATAATAAAACATAACAACGAGCACTTTATCAACAACAATAGCAATCTCCTTGCCACAAAAATATCAAAAAAAATTCATTTTTCTAAAAAAAAATCCCTGGGTTGTGACCGCATATGACAAACGCCTGTGATAAGATGCCCCCGTTTTGATTGACATCCCCGGCATGAAGGACTATGAAATCATCCCAGAATTCAGTCTCCACTGTCCTTTTTTCAACCCAAGAGGGTAAGAGGAATGGAAATGATCCCAAAGCGCCCATGAACCCCGATGCTCCGGATAAACGGAGGTCGGGGTTTTGTATTTTGATGGAAGGCAGGGAGCGCATTGGAATGCCGGGGTCCATCCTCTGCTGGGAGGCCAAGAGGCGCGGTTATTGTGGTCATTGGCAGATGGGCCACAATATGTTGTATTTTCCGGACTTGATTTTCCACTCAAGAGATTGTATTATCTCTGTTCAAAGCAGGAAAAATGGGAAACATTCGGGCTGGAATATCTGTGGGGGCACAATTCGATCAGACCTTCACATAACGATGCGAGAGACACCCAATGGTGATCCCCTCTGTGGAATGTTATACTGTATAGTTCGCGGTCAGACCAGCGCATGGAAAAGAGGCCGCCCATCAGTCCGGTGGGTTAAAAAGGTGGCTGATAGGCTTATCTCTTACACACGATACAACTTATCTATCTAAAATCGTTCGACGCAGGGTCACGCAGGAAGAGAAAACATGGGAGAGCCTGGAACTCTAATAAAGTTTGGGCAACGGGAACATTTACTCAGGCTCCAAGACGAAGGGCTTCTCCATATGAACAATCTTACATATTTTTGGAATATTGAGGGCGATGAACTTCGCGGTGACCCATTTGATTGTATTGCTGAACTCGCAAGAGGCCCGAGGATAAGCTTTCCATCAGCAGATGGGAAAGAGGTGTTCATGGAGGGGGATTGGACTCTGCGAATGCACCCGCCAGAACCGGAAAAGATAAACATATTCTGTATGTACGCCTTAAGGCCACTTAATGAAAGAACTTTTCCCATAAATGAAAAGAACTTCCTATTTGGGGAACATGCTTTAGTATTGATGAATCGTGATGAATTTTTGCGCAGGATAGAATCAGCCCTGAAAGCTCAAAAGATCGTAGCGGAAGCTAATTTGGTTGAATATGTAGATGACGATTACAATGGGAAAATTGGTCCGTTCAGAAAACTCAAAATGTTTTCTTATCAATCTGAGTGGAGATTGGTATGTAAGGATGGTCCAGGCGGACCGCGAGAAATTGAGATTGGTAGCATTCGAGATATTTCAGTGGTTTTACCCAGCGACGAGGTCAATAAACAGATCCAAATTCACTTTGAACCGGTGGTTCAATCGGATCCGCCATAAAGCGGGCCTCCCCGTTAGCCACTCCTTATGCTGAAAACGGGTCTTAGCATCGAGGGAATTGAGAGACCTGAAATCGATCATTTATTCACTAAGTTCCGATGCTCCAAGAACATGGCCACGCGAAATTCTAATCGCCATTTACAGGAAAAAGTGTAGTTGCTGAAGCCAAAACAGGAAATTTCATCAACAACCATTCTGGTTGCTGGGGCTAAGAGGCCGACCGCCAAAAAGAAATCATCGAAAATCTGTTGCGAATTCAACGTAGAGAGGTTTGCATGAGGCTTGTCCGCAATACCGGAAATGACCGCGTCATCGACATCATTCGTCCGGCGCTCACAGGCGGACAGGAACTGGACATAGCCACCCCATCCTTTTCTTTGTTCGGCTTTGCATCGGTTATCCGCGAGATGGAGACCCTGCGGAGATGCCGACTTATTCTGCCGTCTCCCAATTCTGACAACAGCATCCTGGGAACAAGGGTAGATCGGGCCGCGCGGAACCGGTTGCAGTCACGGTGGCTGGCGCGCCAACTGGCCCAGTGGATTCAGGACAGGGCCGACGTGCGCCAAGCCCCCAGCCCGGTTCCCCAGGGCGCCTTTGTGTTGCGCGATGGGGCCACCCACCCCCTGCAAGCGGTTATCGGCTCCCTTGCCTTCACTACCGACGGTCTCGGTCTCGCTCCCGGCAATCCCATGAGCCTGATCCAGGCATCCGAGACAGAGGAAGAGGCGGCCCTGCTTAGCCAGTGGTTCGAGACCCAATGGTCGGCCTTGTCTGTTGACAGCGGGGCCAAATTGGGGCTCATGGAGACCCTGCGCCTATTGACGGCCCAACACGATCCCTTCAGAATCTATGCCCTGATCCTGTTTTACCTCTTTCGGGACCGGGGCGACGACATGGATGAAGAGCGGATCGTCAAATCGGCCACTGGGATCCGCAACACCGTGGTATGGAGAAAGCTCTTCAAGTTCCAGCGCGATGGCGTGATTGGCGCTATTGACAAACTGAATCGTTTTGGGGGCTGCATCATCGCCGAGAGCGTTGGGCTCGGGAAAACCTTCGAGGCCCTGGCCATCATCAAATATCACGAACTGCGCAATGACCGTGTGCTGGTGCTGTGTCCGAAACGGCTTCGCGATAACTGGACCCTTTACAAGGCCAACGACCGCCGCAATTTCCTTGCCCCCGACCGTTTCAATTACGATGTCCTCAATCATACAGACCTATCCAGGAATGGGGGGCATTCCGGCGATATTGATCTGGCAAACGTCAACTGGGGCAATTACGACCTTGTCGTCATCGATGAATCCCACAACTTCCGCAACAAGCGGACCCCCAGGCAGGGCGGAGAAACCAGGTACGACCGCCTTATGCGGAAGATTATTCGGGAAGGCGTCAAGACCCGTGTGCTCATGCTTTCGGCCACGCCGGTCAACAACCGCATGGCCGACCTGCGGAACCAGATCGCCTTTGCCACCGAAGGAGATGACACGACCCTCTTCACCCACGGCATCGCCAGCATCGACAGCACCACTCGGCTTGCCCAAAAACAGTTCAACCGCTGGCTCGACCTCAATGAGGAAGATCGCACCTCGCTGCGCCTGATCGACATGCTCGGGTTCGATTATTTCACGCTCCTCGATCTGCTGACCATTGCCCGCTCCCGAAAGCACATTGAAAAATACTACGGCACTGCCGAAACCGGTCGTTTCCCAGATCGGCTCAAGCCCATCAATATCAAGGCCGACGTGGACCGGGCAGGCCAATTCCGTTCGATCCGCGAAATCAATTTCGAGATCCGTCGCCTCAACCTGTCTGCCTATGCGCCCCTCCGTTACGTCCTCCCCCATAAGCAAGAGGCTTATGACAGAAAATACAGCACCGAGATTCGCGGGGGAGAGGGCTTCTTCCGTCAGGTGGACCGTGAGGAAAGCCTGATCCACCTGCTCCGCGTCAACGTGCTCAAGCGGATGGAAAGCGCGGTGCCATCGTTTGCCCTCACGGTGGAACGTCAGTTGCGGGACGTGGAGGCCACGCTGGCGCGCATTGAGAGCCAGAGCAAGACCCTGGAGGAGATCGACATCGAAGACGTGGATATAGACGATCCCGTCTTTGAGAGCCTTTTGGTGGGCCGAAAGGTCAAGGTCCTGCTCAAGGACGTGGACCTCGTTCGCTGGAGACAGGATTTGATCGAGGACCGCAATCGCCTCGCCACCCTCCACGCAGCCGCCGTGCAGGTCGATGCGGCCAGGGACGCCAAACTGGCTGCCCTTCGAGAGATGATCGAGGGCAAGTGTACCCACCCTATCAACCCAGGGAACCGAAAGGTCATCGTCTTTACCGCATTTGCAGACACAGCCAGATACCTTTATGCACAGCTCGGACCGTGGGCCAAAACGACCCTCCATATCGAGTCCGCGCTGGTCACTGGATCAGGCGCCAACCAAACCACCCTGAGTGGCCTGCGAAAAGATCTCGGCTCGATCCTCACCGCCTTTTCCCCTCGATCCAGGGAAAGGCCAGAGGAACTGGCCCATGAGGGCGAACTGGATCTCCTCATTGCCACGGACTGCATTTCCGAGGGCCAGAATCTGCAGGACTGCGACTGGCTCATCAACTACGATATCCACTGGAACCCGGTGCGCATCATCCAGCGGTTTGGCCGCATTGACCGCATCGGCTCACCCAATGAACGGATTCAGCTCGTCAATTTTTGGCCCAATATGGAACTGGAGGAATACATCAATCTTGAGCAGCGGGTGAGCGGCCGGATGGTGCTCCTGGATATTTCGGCAACGGGTGAGGAAAACCTGATCGAACAGCAATCCGGCAACCAGATGAACGATTTGGAGTATCGCCGCAAACAGCTCCTGAAGCTGCAGGAGGTCGTCATAGACCTGGAGGACCTCTCCACCGGCATTTCAATTGCCGACTTAACGCTTACCGACTTCCGCATCGATCTGGCCCAATACCTCAGGGACCATCCGGGCATCTTGGAAAACATGCCCCTGGGCACCTGCGCGGTCAGCGCCACGCGTGACCCGAGCATTCCGCCAGGCGTCATATTCTGTCTGCGCGCCGAAGGGGAAGCGGCAAGGCGTATTGCGGGGGATGGGTATCCGCTGGCCCCATACTATCTGGTCCATATCGACCAGACAGGGGCGGTCCTGCTTCCTTACACCCAGACCAGGCAGGTCCTGGACCGGCTCAAGCGCGTATGCCTCGGCCGGGACCTGCCCGACATGGCTGCCTGGATGGAGTTTGAAAGGGCCACGCGGCAGGGGGAGAACATGAGCAGCGTACAACGACTGCTGGCTGGCGCTGTGGCATCGGTGGCGGGCAAGAATGAGGAACGGGCCGTAGCCAGTCTGTTCAAACCAGGAGGGACCCACGCCCTCCAGGGAGAATTCGCCGGGGTCAGCGACTTCGAGGTACTGGCCTACCTGGTGGTTCTCCCGGAGGCGACTGTATGAACAGTGACACGATCGTCGCAGCCCTTGACCTGCCCTTCAGCAGTCGCGTGGATCAGAGGGTGCCCAAAAAGCTTCTCGTGGAAAATGGCGCAGCCACGTCCGCAGATAAACGTTATATCAACGAAGGGATCCAATCGCTCTTCTGGCTCGCGGCGCTCAAGCCCACGACCATCGGAGTCCCGGAATTCCGGGACGGCATCCGCGAATATCTGGAAATCGCGTTATTGCGACTCACCCTGCGGCCTGGGGCCAAGATGACCCGTCTGGTGGAGCTGGTACATCGGGCTGTGCCCTATCCAGTCTTGCTGCTGACGGACCGCGATGACACCACGGAGATTTCAGCAGCCCACAAACGCTGGTCCCAGGGTGAAGCAGGCAAGACGGTGCTGGAAGGGGAGATCGTCGCTGTGGACTGCGGCGAGAAGGACCATACGGAACATATGACTGAGTTTCTGGCGCTTCTGGGCCTGGGCAGGCAGCCCCGAACCAGCATGTATGCCCTGTATCAGGGTTGGCTCGAAACCCTGCTAACACTCCAGGCCGCCCGGTTGACCGGTCTGTTCAACCCTTCCCCGAATCCTGCATATGCCGCGGCAAGACAGGAGGCCCTTGGTGAGTGTGCACGACTGGAGACCGACATCACCCGCCTGCGCAAGGCTGCTGCCAAAGAAAGACAAGTATCGCGGCAGGTGGAACTGAATTTGGAACTGAAGCGGGTGGAAGCTGCTTTAACCGAAGCCCGTGCGAGACTATGAGAGGCAAGACGATGAAAAAGCTGATATTTCACGACCCCGAAACCCGCTCCACCGATATCGTGGCGGAAAACATCGAGCAATTGAAGGTCTTGTTCCCCGAGGCCTTCACCGAGGGAAAGATAGACTTCGAGGTCCTCAAGCAACTGCTCGGAGGCACTGTGAAGGAGCGGGAAGAAAAGTACTGCCTCAACTGGCACGGCAAACGCCGCGCCCGGCAGCTTGCCCTCACCCCTTCCACCGGCACCCTGCGTCCCTGCCCAGAAGACAGCGTGGACTGGGACACCACCCAAAACATCATGATCGAAGGCGATAACCTCGAGGTCCTGAAGCTCCTACAGAAAAGCTACGCCGGGAGGGTGAAAGTCATCTCGATTGACCCGCCCTATAACACAGGCAAAGACTTCGTCTATCCTGACAATTTTCAGGACAATATCCGGAACTACCTGGAACTCACCGGCCAGGTGGAAGGCGGCAGGAAGATCACGAGCAACACTGAGGCCAGTGGTCGATTTCATACGGACTGGCTGAATATGATGTATCCAAGGTTGAGATTGGCAAGAAATCTGCTTAGAAACGATGGTGCCATTTTCATTAGCATTGCGGATCATGAATTTCACAATCTACGCTTGACGATGGACGAACTCTTCGGTGCGGAGAACTTCATTGCTACTGTTATCTGGCATAAGATGGATAGCCCTAAGAACACTGCGATGCATTTTAGCGAGGATCACGATTATGTGTTGGTTTATGCAAAGACATCTGAGACATGGCGGCCGAATGGACTTGAACGAACAGAAAAAATGATAGCCCGTTACAAAAACCCCGACAATGACCCACGCGGACCATGGCTTTTGAGCGACTTAGCCGCTCGAAATTTCTATGCACCTGGGCGGTATTCCATCACAACCAAAACTGGACGCGTTATTCCTGGCCCGCCTGCTGGTAGCTATTGGCGAGTTAGCCAATCGAAATTTGACCAACTGGAAAAAGATGGGCGTATATGGTGGGGTGAATCAGGGGACAACCGCCCCGGAATTAAACGGTTCCTGTCAGAGGTTAGACAGAGCGTAGTTCCTCAGACCTACTGGCATTGGAAGGACGTTGGCAGCACCCGAAACGCAAAACAAGAATTGAGCCAGACCATGGAGGCCGAGGCTGGTGACGATCTTTTCATTACTCCAAAGCCTACAAAGTTAATTGAGAGGATTTTACATTTAAGTACCAATGGATCGGATGCTGAAATTGTACTCGACTTTTTTGCTGGATCAGGGACAACAGGTCATGCTTCAATGTTGGCCAACCTCAAGGACAGTGGAAACCGGCGATATATACTCATTCAATTACCTGAACCGACCGGAAATAAGAAAATGAGCACAATTGCTGAACTGAGCAAAGAGCGCCTCCGCCGTGCCGGCAGGAAAATCAAGGATGAAAACCACATGTTCGCTGGGGACCTTGGTTTTCGGGTGTTCAAACTGGACTCCACCAATATCCGGGAATGGGAACCGGATCGGGACAACCTTGAGCAGACGCTGCTTGACCATATGGAGCATATCAAGGAAAGCCGGACCCAGGAGGACATCCTCTACGAGCTGCTGCTTAAGCTGGGGCTTGATCTGTGCGTGCCCATGGAAAAACGGAGCATTGCGGGGAAAGAGGTTTACAGCATCGGTGCTGGCGTGCTCATCGCCTGTCTGACCGAGACCGTCTCCCGGGATGAGGTCGAGCCCCTGGCCCAGGGTATTGTCGAATGGCACAAATCCCTGGCCCCGGCAGGCGATACCACCTGCGTCTTTCGGGACAGCGCCTTTCAGGACGATGTGGCCAAGACCAACCTTGCTGCCATACTCGAACAACACGGCATCGCCAACGTGAGGAGTCTATAAGGAGATTGGTCATGAAACTGCACTTCGAGCCCAACCTCGATTACCAGCTCCAGGCTGTGGAAGCGGTGTGCGATCTTTTTAGAGGTCAGGAGATCTGCCGTACCGAGTTCACCGTCACCCGGGATCCTGCAGATCCCCAATTCCGACTGGCCTTTGCCGAAAATGATCTTGGCATCGGTAACCGGCTCACACTGCTGGACGATGAACTGCTGAAAAACCTGAACGACATCCAGCTTCGCAATGGCCTGGCGCCCTCAACCTCCCTTGCTTCGGGCGATTTTACCGTTGAAATGGAGACGGGAACAGGCAAGACCTATGTCTATTCGCGAACCATGTTTGAGCTGAACAAGCGGTATGGCTTCACCAAGTTTGTGATCGTGGTCCCTTCCGTGGCCATCAAGGAAGGCGTTTACAAGTCGCTCCAGATCACCGAGGACCACTTCAAAGGCCTCTACGCCGGAGTCCCCTTCGACTATTTTATCTACGATTCGGCCAAGCTTGGCCAGGTTCGCAACTTCGCCACCAGCCCCCATATCCAGATCATGGTGGTCACGGTGGGGGCCATCAACAAAAAGGATGTCAACAACCTCTACAAAGACAGCGAAAAGACCGGCGGGGAAAGGCCCATTGATCTGATCCGGGCAACGCGCCCCATCATCATCGTGGATGAACCCCAGAGTGTGGACGGGGGGCTGGAAGGCCGAGGCAAGGAGGCCCTGAGTGCGATGAATCCCCTTTGCACCCTCCGCTATTCGGCGACCCATGTGGACAAACACCACATGGTTTACCGCCTCGACGCTGTGGATGCCTATGAGGCCAAGCTCGTGAAACAGATCGAGGTGGCCTCCGCCACCCTGGAAGACGCCTATAACAAGCCCTATGTGAGGCTGCTCAAGGTCGAAAACAAGCGGGGCCGCATATCCGCCAGAGTGGAACTGGATGTGGAGACAGGCGGAAAAGTGAAGCGCCAGGAAATCACGGTACAGGATGGCGACAACCTGGAGCAGACGGCCCGCCGCGCCATCTACGCCGACTGCCGCGTTGGCGAAATCCGGGTTGAGAAGGGGAATGAATACATGGAGTTGCGCGTCCCCGGTGGGGAGCAGTTCTTGAGGCCCGGCCAGGCCTGGGGCGACGTGGATCACCTATCCGTACAGCGCGAGATGATCCGGCGCACCATCCGCGAACACCTCGACAAGGAAAAACGGCTGCGGCCCCAAGGCATAAAGGTCCTGTCGCTCTTTTTTATTGATCAGGTTGCCAGATATCGGCAATACAACGAGGAAGGTGGGGCCGTGAAGGGCGACTATGCCCGCATTTTCGAAGAGGAGTACCGGCGTGCGGCAGGGTTGCCCGATTACAATACACTCTTCAAAGAGGTGGATCTCACCCGGGCTGCCGAGGAGGTCCACAACGGCTATTTCTCCATCGACAAGAAGGGCGGCTGGGCCGACACCGCGGAAAACAACCAAGCCAACCGCGACAACGCAGAGCGGGCATACAACCTGATTATGAAGGAAAAGGAGCAGTTGCTGAGTTTTGAGACGCCGCTGAAGTTCATTTTTTCGCACTCGGCCTTGCGGGAAGGCTGGGACAACCCCAATGTTTTTCAGATCTGCACGTTGCGCGATATCCAGACCGAACGGGAGCGAAGGCAGACCATTGGCCGGGGCCTTCGGCTGTGCGTCAATCAGGAGGGCCAGCGCCTCCGAGGCTTTGATGTGAATACGCTCACGGTCGTGGCCACCGAACGCTACGAGCAGTTCGCTGAAAACCTGCAGAAGGAGATCGAGGCAGATACCGGCATCCGGTTCGGCATAGTGGAGGAGCATCAGTTTGCCGGAGTGACCGTAACCGACTCCGAGGGCAACGTCGCCCCCTTGGGCTTTGATCAGTCCAAGATCATTTGGGAGCACCTGAAGGCCCATGAGTACATCGATGCAAAGGGCAGGGTGCAGGAATCCTTGAAAAAGGCGCTCAAGGAGGGCACATTGAGCGTGCCCGATGAGGTCGCTGCCCAGAGTGATCAGATCACCCAGATCCTCCGCAAGCTGGCCGGAAAACTGGACATCAAGAATGCGGATGATCGCCGTAAGATTACCTCGCGCCGGGCTGTTTTGTACAGTCCCGAGTTCAAGGCCCTCTGGGACCGGATCAAACACAAGACTACCTACCGGGTAATGTTCGACAACGAGAAACTGGTGGAGGAATGCATGCAGGCCCTGAGGGAGGCCCCAGCCATTCCCAAGACCAGACTCCAATGGCGCAAGGCCGATATTGCTATTGGAAGAGCAGGCGTTGAAGCAACCGAACGGGATGGTGCGGCCACAGTGGTTCTGGATGAAGAGGATATCGAACTCCCGGATCTCCTTACGGACCTCCAGGATCGGACCCAACTTACCCGCCGGACCATCCAACGGGTGTTGAGCGGAAGCCAACGGCTCGATGATTTCAAGCGAAATCCCCAGCAGTTTATCGAGCTGGCAGCCGAGGCTATCAACCGATGCAAGAGACTCTCGGTGGTGGACGGCATCAAGTACCAGCGACTGGGGGACGATTACTATTACGCGCAGGAGCTCTTTGAGCAGGAGGAACTGACCGGCTATTTGAAGAACCTGATTGACGCTAAAAAGTCCGTTTACGAACAGGTTGTCTACGACTCCGACACCGAAAAGGCCTTTGCAGATGAGCTGGAGAAGAACGAGGCCATCAAGGTATATGCCAAACTGCCTGGATGGTTCACTGTGCCGACACCACTCGGCAGCTACAACCCCGACTGGGCCGTTCTGGTGGAGAAGGACGGCGGGGAGCGACTGTATCTGGTAGTTGAGACCAAGAGCGGCCTATTCCCGGATGACCTCCGCCACAAGGAGCGGGCAAAGATCAAATGCGGACAGGCCCATTTCAAGGAGATCCAGATAGAGGATCCACCGGCGCAATATGTCGTTGCACGATCTTTGGATGACGTTCTGTCGAGTACCTGATGGTATTAGACGGGACTGATAATTCGATGGTGCGGCATCATGGGTAGGTTTTCTTGAAGCAGTGGGGTTCGACAGTTTCAGATGATGAAAAGGTATTTAAAACCTTGTCCACCTCAGATCGAATATAGGATTGAGGAACGATCTGGAAAAGAAAATGGTCTAATTATTACTTGTCGAGAATACCAAGCGAAGGGGGAAATGGCTCATGGCTATTTCTATCTCAAATCTTCGATTATTGGATAATCCCTCGGTAGCCAGAGACTTTGATCTCGCCTCTGAATTATTCCACCGAATCAATCGTATTATACCTCAAGACCAAACCATGTTGACCATACCGCCGGATTGTCGAGTTCGTGAGGCAATTGCACTAATGCGAACTCATGGCTATTCACAAGTCCCAGTGGTTGAACATGGCGAGGTATTGGGCGTTTTCTCATTCCGATCGTTTGCTTACGAAGCTGCAAGCTCAACTTTGGAGGAGTGGACGAAACAGAGATGCTCTCCCGGAGATCTTCCGGTCGATGAGTTTCTTGAACAGTTTGAATTTGCCCGGGTGACGGAAGAGATGAGCCGCGTTTTTGATGCGATGGATCGAGATAATGGTATCTTGATTGGAACACCCGATAGGCTTATTGGAATCCTCACACCCATGGATTTTCTGAGATATCTTAACAAAGTAGCGAGTCCGTTCGTAATGGTCTGGGAAATTGAGCTGGCCCTCAGAGCCTTAATAAGTATCGCCATGACTAAGGAACGGATTGAAGAAGCGTCAAAACGCTGCTTGTCGTCAGCCTATGAGGGAGAAAATAAAGTGCCGACATCGCTGGAAGAAATGACCTTTGATAATTACCAGTCCATTATCTCTCATGGGGAATCATGGAAAGAGTTAAAGCGATTTTTCGGCGGAACAAGAACCCGGGTGAGTGCTAAACTCAAACAAATTGGAGAGATTCGTAATAATCTCTTTCATTTTAGACGTGAGCTAATCATGCCCGATCACGAGATCCTATCCGGACATCGTAACTGGCTTTTGAACAAAATAAAACAGGCGGAGGTTCATCGTAAGGAGGAGGCGCACCTGTGATCCTTGAAGGAAAAGAAAATAAAGATTTTTCCATGACATTGCTGCCCCATCAGAATGCTTTTTTAGATACCTTTTTCAGCCCTTCCAGCAAGCGGATAATCGAATTGGAGGGGAATGTGGGGATTGGAAAAAGCACGGCTCTCGTATTTCTTGCAGCTCGTCTATTAAATGAACGATCATCATCGCGTATACTGCTCCTTGCTCCAAAGGCCCTTTGCCCTTATTTTCGGGAAATGATGGGCAGATTGAATACGCCGGTTGTGATTGTCGACCGCTATCGATTTCGGGAGATGCTCGACTCAGCAAAAGGCGTAGAGATCTGGCCTCAAGGCGCAGTCTTTATTTTAAGCCTGGACTTCGCCAAATTGCCTGACATTCGTGACAGCCTGGCAGAAACAACCTGGGATGTTGTGATTGTTGATGAGGCACATCATATGAGTGGAACCAAGGCGGAAGCCCTTCGAATGATCGAACCACGTGCAAAGAAGATCGTATTGGCTATCGCAACATCCCAAGGGTTTGACACTTCAAAGATCCTACCGGAGAATGACAAAGTTATCATCAAATGGAGCCGTGAACAGGTCGTCGATCACAATGGCAAACCCTTTAATGTCGCTCCACGCCCTATATTGCATGAAATAGACTTTAGACTTAGTGCGGGTGAGTTGAATCTACGCGAGAATATGGATAGCCTCTGTAAAACCCTTGAAAGTTACGAAGGGAACCAAAAGTTTGGAGCAAAAAGCCTTTACCTCAGCCTTGAATCAAGCCCTGCTGCTCACGAAGCCGCATTAGAGAAGTTCACAGTCAAATTAGAAGAACTGGGTAAATTGGATGCTTATATGGAATCCACGGATATCGATAAGCGTAAGGATTTTTGGCAAAAGATAGGTGAAATTTCATCACGTGTGCTTCAGGGAATCGATACAACTTTGGAGGATTCAAAACTGAACGCCTTTATTAAGTTATTAATCGATATTTACAGAGGCAAGACGCCTGAGAGAAAAGTATGCGTTCTCACTCAATATTTGGCCACGCTTTATTATCTGGCGGCCGATTTGGGAGACCATGGCATGGCATGTCAGCTCTTGCATGGAGGAATGAGTCTCGAAGACCGTCTTAGATCTCTATCAAATTTTTTGGCAACGGAAAAGATCTTGGTCGCAACTACCTCTATATTAAGCGAAGGATTAGACTTGAACCAAGTCACCGATCTTATTTTGTATGACATGCCCAATAGTAAAGATGAATTCCGACAAATATTAGGCCGATTTGACCGGTTCGGGAGGGAATGCAATCTAAACATTCACGTTCTTACCTGTTCAACTATTTCCGCCGAAGACTCTTTGGCTTTGCCAATTGCGACTCTTCGCGAACTTGTGTCGCTCTAAAGGAAATATGTATGGGGATTTCACGAACGTAGCCAGCAGCACGCTTTTTTTAGAATTCGATTGAAATATTCCCATATTTGAGCTGATCAAAGGGCCTTCGGGATGTCACCTGCATCCTCTCTGGTGCTCCCGACTCGGTCGTCGAACTGTCACGGCTACCACAACAATCAGAAGCTCAATTCCTGTGGTTTTGAGGAAAAATGGGTTTACGGAGGAGCAACTTTTATGAAAGCCACGCTGTTCAAAGAGGTAGGATATTCCCTCTCCAAACTGATTGAAGACATCGATATGGGTGAAATCGGGCTGCCCGATATCCAGAGGCCGTTTGTTTGGAAGCCGGCCAAAGTGAGGGACCTTTTCGATTCTATGTATAAGGGGTTTCCAGTTGGATATCTCCTTTTTTGGGCGAACGGACTGGCTGAGGGTCATCGGCAGATCGGAACAGGGACAAAACAGAACGTTCCACGCCTCCTTATCGTTGATGGTCAGCAGCGCTTGACCTCCCTTTACGCAGTCCTTAAGGGGAAGCCGGTCACGCGGAGTGATTACACTGACCAATTCATTCAAATTGCCTTCAGGCCAAAGGATTCGCAGTTTGAAGTCTGTGACGCTGCAATCCGAAAAGATCCTGAGTTCATATCCGATATCTCCCAGCTTTGGTC
>Ga0209164_1003745_pt1 | contig 14148 bp, 10 predicted proteins | sample MTBNYHSulfiMetaG_FD_187458 | JGI IMG/M metagenome (GOLD analysis project Ga0209164, IMG submission 187458) | Enrichment culture microbial communities from rom New York Harbor, USA that are MTBE-degrading - MTBE-NYH (New York Harbor Sulfidogenic)... | ecosystem: Environmental > Aquatic > Marine >...
TGCCGGGAAACTTCCCTTCAAAGTAATTACTTCTTTGTGCAGAGTACCTACTTGAAAACTTCCTGTCAAGAGAAGTCCAGGGTTATTTCAGCCGGCGCACCCCCCTTTCGCTTGACAGACCGGGGAAGATTCCTTTAGCTTTGCTCCTATTACCGGTTCGCCCTTCTTTCTTGGAATGACTGCCGGGCAATCGGTGACGGTCTCGCAAAAAGTCGTACACCGTCATTGCGAGGCGCAACGCGCCGTGGCAATCTCTCGGCGATTCAAGAAGTTATGAGATTGCCGCGCTTTGCTCGCAATGACAGGTCGGCGTTTTTCGGACTATTTACGAGGTCATCAAGTTTAAAGGAGCGATGCATGATTCATGTGGAGAATTTGACCAAGTATTACGGGGACCTTTGCGCCGTGGACGGGATCAGCCTGGATGTGCAAAAAGGGGAGATCCTGGGCATCCTGGGGCCCAACGGCGCGGGAAAGACCACCACCCTGCGGATGCTGACCGGTTTTATCCGGCCCAGCGCAGGTACGATCCGCATCAAGGACTTTGGCATTGAAGAGCATTCCCTGGAGATCCGCAAACTTCTCGGGTATCTTCCGGAATCCGCCCCCCTTTACCACGACATGCTGGTCTATGACTACCTGAGCTTCGTGGCCGACATCCGCGAGGTGGAAAGGAGCAGAAAACTCCCCCGCATCCGCGAGATGGCGGACCTGTGCGGCTTGAACGAGGTGATGCACAAGCCGGTGGCCGAGCTTTCCAAGGGGTACAAGCAGCGGGTGGGCCTGGCTCACGCCATGATGAAGGACCCGGAAATTCTGGTCTTCGATGAACCCACTTCGGGCCTTGACCCCAACCAGATCATCGAGATCCGCGAGATCATGCGCCACATCGGCAAGGAAAAGACTGTGGTGCTCTCCACCCACATCCTGAGCGAAGCGGAAGCGACCTGCGACCGGGTGGTGATCATCAACCAGGGCAAGATCGCGGCGGACGGCACCATGGAAAGCCTCAAGCAATCGGCCGGCGGCGATTATTTCATCCACCTCTGTTTGCGCAATGCGGGCATGGAGGAGGTCCGGAAGGCGTTGGGCGTCATGGCAGGCGTTGAGAGCGTCCACACCGAGGAAGGGGACGGCGCCGTGGTCCGGGTGAAACTCGCCTGCCGCACTTCCGACGACCTTCGGGCCGGCCTCTATGAGAAAATCAAGCAAACCGACTGGGTCCTGCTGGAGTTCTTCCAGGAGCGCCAGTCCCTTGAGCACATTTTTCAGAAACTTACGCTGGAGAACTAAGATGCGCCAGGTCCCCCACATCTTCAAAAAGGAATTCCGCACCTATTTCGTATCCCCCATCGCCTATATCGTCATTTCCATTTTCCTTATCGTCATCGGATGGTTCTTCTTTTCCACCTTTTTCCTTTTCAACCAGGCCGGCCTGAGGAACTTCTTTGTGCTCCTTCCCATCGTGTTCGCCTTTGTGATCCCGGCCGTGACCATGCGCTTGTTCTCGGAAGAGCTCAACATCGGGTCCTACGAAATCCTCCTGACCATGCCCGTCACCTTCAGGGAGGTGGTGGTCGGGAAATTCCTGGCGGCCGCGGCCTTTATCGCGGCCATGCTGTTCCCGACCCTGGCCTATCCCGTGACCGTCTCCTTTCTGGGAGACCTCGACTGGGGTCCTGTGGTGGGCGGGTATGTGGGCGCGCTCCTTCTGGGGGCGTCCTTTGCGGGCGTCGGTCTTTTCGCCTCGGCCCTTACCCGGAACCAGATCGTGGCCTTTATCGTGGGGGTGGCCATCTGCTTTGCCCTGGTGCTCATCGACAAGGTCCTCTTCTTTTTCCCCGCCCCGCTCGCGGGCGCGCTCCAATATCTCGGGGCGGGATACCACTTTGAAAATATCGCCAAGGGTGTTCTCGACTCACGAGACATTCTTTATTTCCTGAGCCTTATTTTTCTGAGTCTTTACGCAACGCATCTCGCGATGGAGGAGAAGAGTTAACATGGCTGCAAGAGGAGCAGGAAAGTACGTCAAGTTCATCACCTACCTCATCGTGGTCATCCTCGTCAATGTGGCGGGCATGACCCTGTTCTACCGGGCGGACCTGACGGAGGGGAACGTTTACTCCATCTCCGAGGCAAGCCGGCGCGTGGTTTCCACCCTTTCAGAACCCCTGACCATCAAGGTTTTTTTCACCAAGAACCTGCCGGCCCCTTACAACACCACGGAGCGATACCTTCAGGACCTCCTAAAGGAGTACGGCAACTACGGGAACCGCTATTTCAACTACCGCTTCTACGATGTGAGCGCGGAAGAGGGCGACATCAGCAAAGAGGCCAAGGAGAACCAGTCTCTGGCAAGGAATTACGGCATCTTCCCGGTCCAGATTCAGGCCGTTGAAAAGGACGAGATCAAGTTCCAGAGGGCGTACATGGGGCTTGTGCTGATCCACGGGGACCTCCTTGAGCGCATTCCCACCATAACCGGCACGGAAGGGCTCGAGTACGTCCTGACCACGGCCATGCAGAAACTGAACAACAAGATCAGCGCCCTGCTCAGGCTGGAAGGGAAAATCGGGGTCCGGCTCTTTCTTTCTTCATCCCTGGAAAAGGTGGCGCCCTACATGCGGCTGAACGACCTTCCCCGCCTTCCTGCAACCATCGAGGGGATCGTCGGGAAGCTCAATGAGAAGCACTACGGCAAGCTCCACTTTGAATACCTGGACCCGTCAAAGGACCCAAAGATCGCAGAGGCGGCCCGGAAGTACAATCTCATGAACCTTCAATGGCCCAGCCTTTCAGAGGGCAGGATCGATGCCGGTGAAGGCACCATCGGCCTTGTGATGGAGCACGGGGAAAACGCCGTGGTGGTTCCTCTCATCCGGGCCGTCAGGCTTCCCCTGGTTGGAACCCAGTATGAAATGGCCGACAGCCCCAGGATCGAAGAGATCATCAGCGGGAACGTGGAATCCCTGATCGATATCCATGAAGACCTCGGGTACCTGGCAAGCCACGGGGCCGTGAATCTCTTTCCTTCTCCTGCGGATCAAAGGGGGGGGCAGAGCAGGGAAGAGGCCGGGAATTTCCGGAGCCTGGTGTCGATGAACTACACCATCAAGCCGGTCGACCTGAAGGAAGGGTCCATTCCGGACAGCTTCCACTGTCTCGTGCTGGGAGGACCGACCGAACCTTTTACGGACTACGAGCTTTTTGAAATCGACCAGTTTCTCATGCGGGGCAAGAGCCTGGCGATTTTCCTGGACCGATTCCATGAAGTCATGCCCCCGGCGCAGGCCGGGGCCCGGGGCCAGGGACCGAGGATTGTGCCCCTTGACACAGGGCTTGAAAAATTGCTGGCCCATTACGGCATCAAGATCCGGAAATCCTATGTGCTGGATGAAAACAGCTACAAACAGCGGCTGCCCGCCCACCTCGGCGGCGGGGAACAGGCGATTCATTTCGCCCCGCTGATCAAGAGCGAATTCATCCAGCGCGATCTCGGTTTCATGAAAAACATCAAAGGGCTTATCGTGTTCAAGGCCTCGCCCCTGGAAACGGACCCAAAACGCATCCAGGACATGGGGCTGACGGCCCACAAGCTGTTCAGCTCTTCGGATAGATCATGGGAAATGGCCGGCCGCATCGAGCTCAATCCCATGATGATCCAGCCGCCCTCATCCGCGGATGCCATGAAGAGCTTTGATTTGGCCTATGTCCTGGAAGGAAGTTTTGAGAGTTATTTTGCAGGAAAGCCCGTGCCGGAGAAACCTGCGGCATTGAACGATACCGGGAAAGAGGAAGAGGGAGAAGATCGGCCCGGGGCGGACCTCTCCAAGATCGAGGGAAAGGCCGAGGTGCCGACCCGAGGAAGGCCGGGGAAGATTCTTCTCATCGCCTCATCGGAAATGATCAAGGACAACCTGGTGGATGAAGGGGGAAGGGCGCCCAATGCCATGTTGGTTCTGAATCTCCTGGACTACCTGAACGGCCGGGAGGAGATTGCTCTGATGCGAAGCAAAGAGCAGCGCTTCAACCCTCTGAGGGAGACAGGGGGCGGCACCAGGACCTTTGTGAAAGCCTTCAACATTGCAGGGCTCCCCGCCCTGGTGATCCTGTTCGGGCTGGGCGTGTGGTTTCGCAGGCACTCCCGCAAAAAAAGAATCCGCATGATGTTTGCAAAATAAGGGAACCATGGTCATGAAAGTCAAGAAAGAGCACCTCATTCTGGCGGTCCTCATCGTTGCGCTCTCCTTCTATGTGTACTTTCGCCGGCAGGACAGGACCCTTTATCAACTGCCGGTGTTGCAGGATGTGCCTGTGTCGGAGATCGTGAAAATCGAGATCACCAAGGCGCAGCGACCCATGATTGCGCTCGAGCGAAAAGACGAAGGGTGGGTGCTTTTGCCTGAAAAGCATCCGGCCGACCAGGGCAAAATCATGGTCATGCTTGAGACCCTGCGCAACCTCACGCTGTCGGCGCTCATCTCGGAGTCGAAAAGCTACGAGCGCTACGGCCTGGGCAAAGAAGACAGGATCAGGGTCAAGGCATGGAGCGGAGAGGGCTTGAAACGGGATTTCGAGATCGGCAGAGAGGCGCCTTCTTTTCAGCACACCTTTGTGAAGTTAGACGGTGACGGTCGGGTGTTTCATGCCCGGGAGAACTTGAAAGTCCGCTTTGATCAGAGCGTGGACGATCTGCGTGACAAAAGCGTTCTGGAGCTTGATCCCACCGAAGTGGACACGATCGAGCTCTACGACGGCAAGAGGTCTGTTCACCTGACACGAAAGCAGGACCCTGTGGCAGAGGGTGCGGCCCAGGCGACCTGGGAAAGCCAGGGAGGCCGAGTTGAGGACGCCGTGGTGAGCGAACTTCTTTCCGTGCTTTCCAACCTCAAATGCAGGACCTTTCTCTACGACCAAAAAAAGGACGATTTCAGAGACCCCGTATATGCCGTCACCCTGAGAGGCACCGAAGAGCATTCCCTGGCCCTCTATGCCAAAGAGGAGAGGAACCCGAACGACTATCCGGCCCTTTCGTCCCAGAACGAATCCGCCTTTCTTCTCCCTGAACACCAGGCCGACCGGATCATGCTTCCCCTGGACCAGATCGTAAAATGAAATCCGCCTTCGGCAGATTTCATAGGGCGCCCCTTCGGGGCTTAAAGCCCCCCTCACCCCTGCCCTCTCCCCCCGCAAGCGGGTGGAGAGGGAGATAATGTGGGGCGGAAAATCGAGTATTTGCGAACTTATTAACCGTCTCGAAATAATATTGACTTAAATGTCATTGCGAACGCAGTGAAGCAATCTCGCTGTTCGAGCTGAGAGATTGCCACGCCCGATAAAGCCGGGCTCGCAATGACGGCACTGAGCGGAAGCTGCAAAAGCAATGTCAAGACTATTATGGGACCATTCATAATGACCCGTTCACCTTGAGGTATCGAAGGGTGAACACGACTTTTTACGAGATCATCAATCCATGGTTGCTCGAACAAAAAAACATATCGGCGCCGCCATTGTCCTGCTCTCTGTGCTTGCATTCCTGACCGGGGAAGCCGGGGCGTTGAACGTGCACATCGCCGGAGACAAGCTGACCCTCCAGGCTGAAAACGTCCCCTTGCGGCACATCATGGCCAGGCTGTCGCAGGAAGGGATCAGGGCGCGCATGGACCCCCAGATCGACCTGGCCGTGACCGCTTCTTTTCGAAACCTGGAAATCCAGAAGGGTCTGGCTTTGATTCTCAAGGATCTGGATTATGTCCTGCTCTGGGAATCGATGGAGGCGGCCGGAGGCCGGATTCCAAGGCTTGCGGAAATCCAGGTTTTCAGACCGGGTCAAAAGGACCGTATGAGGCTGATCCGGGCCAGGAGAAGCCTTGCCGTGGCCCGCAACCCTGAGGATGGCTCCTACTATGTTAGGGACGAAGTTCTCATCAGGGTCAAGCCGGGCACGGAGCTTGAAACGCTCGAAGCGCTCCTGGCAACGTGGGGCGGCCGGGTTGTGGACAGCTTCGTCAGCCTGGGTATCTTCCGGGTTCGTCTCCCGGAGGGATCCGATGTGCAGGCCCTGCTGAAAGAAATGCGGGAAAAGCTGGGCAAGGAAAGCGCGGAGCCGAATTTCGCGTATCCCATGCCCAGATCTCCGGGGGATATCCAGCGACCTCCCGTGGATCCGACCCTGGCTCCGGGAGAAAACCCCGTGCCTGTGGCGGTGGTCGATTCCGGCTTGAGCCCGGAGGCGCGGATGGACCGATATGTCCTGGCTTCCCTGGATGCGATGAACCCGGATCAGGCGATTTCAGATGATGAAGGCCATGGAACCCAGATGGCCCTGATTGCGGCAGGCCTGGTGAAACCCATGGGCGCCGAGGCGAGTTCCGGCATCCACGCGCCCATTATCCCTATCCGGGCCTTTGATGAGAACGGATTCACCTCCGCCTTTCATCTCATGCAGAGCATTGAGTTCGCCCTTCGGCACGGCGCCCGGGTCATGAGCCTGAGCTGGGGGTCGGAGACAAGAAGCGAGTTCTTGGGGGACGCCCTTGAAGCGGCTCGTTTGCAAGGGCTGGTCATCGTGGCGTCGGCAGGAAACGAACCCACAGGACAACCCCATTATCCGGCCGCCTATCCTTCCGTGATCGGGGTCGGCGCGCTGGGGCCGGACGGAAAGCCCTGGGAAAAATCCAACTCAGGCGATTTTGTTGCCCTTTATGCCCCGGGCTTTGCCTCCATGCCGGTGGGTTACCGGGGGGAGGCCGGCATCTATGCCGGCACCTCGATCTCTGCAGCCTTTGCGGCCAACCGGATCGCCTCGATCCTTTCAACGAACCCGAAAGCCACAAGGGAGGAGATCATCAAGGCCCTGCGGGACCCCGGGTAAGAGCCATCGGGAAAAGACGGAACTCAAACAAATGCCAAAAAGAACCTGTCATTGCGAGGAGGGTTGCCGACGAAGCAATCTCAGTGAAGAGAAGACGGGATTGCCGCGCCCTTCGGGCTCGCAATGACGTTGTAAAACAGTATAACCTAGGTTGAGCGGTTCAGGGTTCAAAGTTCTGGGTTGAAAAACCTCAACCACCATGTATCAAATGAAAATTTGCTTTTTGTGACTGTACGGCCGCTCAACCCATTGGGTTATACAAGATATTCTGGAGCCCGAGCAGTATCATAAGGGGTTTTAAGTGGTTGTAACCTTTCAACCTTGAACCCTGAACCTGGAACCGATCAGTTTAGGTATAAGTCTTTGTATTAAAACCTGAAACCGAGGGTTAAGCCCAGGTGGCCCTGCGGGGTGGCGAGGAGATGGAGACTCAGGGAATCCGGGAGACCCTGGAGGAAGTCGTCCCTGGTTTTCCGGTTGTGCTTGTGGGCTGAGTTGACGGCGCTGTAAATATTTCCGCTGTACCAGCCCAGTCCGGCAAAGACAAGGATGCCGCCGAGAACTTCTTGGTCGTTCTGAAAGGATTCGACGGCGGCCCAGATAAAAAGCCCGTTGATCACAAAAGCCACCAAAGCGTCCCTGTAGCGATTGGAGTACGCATGCCCCAGGCCGGGAAGGACCGCGGCAAGAACCCCCGCCGTTGTTGGGTCCTTGTAGGGAAGGCTCTCGCCCTGCAGGCTCTTGTGCACGAGATCCTGCGAGGAGGGGTAGAGAGCACTCTCAGGGGCAACGGCTCCAAAGGTGTCGGAAGCATCGCGCCAGCTTCCGGTGTGCATGCGGCACCAACCCAGGCGATAGAGGGCGCCGTTCTTGAGCTCAGGCTGGGGATAGGTTGCCGCCACTTCCCCGTAATAGTATTCCGCCTCCTTGAAAATGCCCTGCCGATAATAGGATTCCCCCATCAGGAGAAGGGCCTTGCCGCCGAGAACATCCTCCGGGTAGGCCTTGTGGAGGCTGTGGAAGACCTTTCTGGCCGCTTCAAAGTCCCCGGCCCTCAAGAAGCACATCCCGATCCGGAGGCGGGCCTGGGGGACCTTTTCATGGTCCGGGAAAAAGTGGATGAAACGCTCGAACTCGGCTACCGCCCGAAGGTACTCGCCCTTTTCCATGACCTGCTCCGCGAAACGGAACTGATCTTCGCTGTCCAGAATGATTCGGGTTGAAGGGGAGGCTGTGGCATGGATGAGGAGGACAAGAGCAAAGATGGGGAAGAGCCATACCCGTTTCATCATGATCGTTCCTGTCGGTGGAAGGCCAATGCAAATAACGGTTTTCAACCGGGGACCATAGCGGACAACCCCCCGCAAGTCAATCCAATAAGTTGACCCTGATCCACCATCAAGACATCATCTGCTGCGTTACCCTCCCTCCCGAGGCGGGTAAACATCCCTCGTCACTGCGGCGTACATAGCAGAAAGGCACACGGCACACGGCTCACGGGTCACGGAGTATCATTTTTGTTTTGGCCGTGCACCCTGCACCTTTTGCCTTGCGCCGTCTATGCGCCTTGCATCTGACGCCTTGCTGGTGATCAGGAATGCTATCCAGCCTTTTGATTCAATTCAATGAACCCGAATTAGGCGGTGGCTTCCGGTTGACAGGCCCGGGCCCACCTGTTACACCATTTCTATTCAAGGAACGGACTTATGCATCAAGGAAAAATCATCGAATATATCGATCGCGGGGACTTCAACATCGCTCTTTGCATCCAGGATGAAGGGACCCGGCTTCATCTGCTCACGCCTGCGAGTCGAGAAGTGAACCTTCCTCCTAAAAGGGCCCTCCTCGTGTCAAAAGCCGCTCTCAACACCCAGGCACCGCGAGCGGAGCTGCTCCAGAGGCTGAAGCAAGCAGAGGAGGTCAGGAACCGGCTCAAAGAAAAGGTCGACGTCAAGGAACTCTGGGAACTGCTCAAGGATGAGCAGGAGAGCTTTGACCCCGCGTATCTGGCCCAACTCTGTTTTGGTGATCCTGTCACAGAGGACCATGTCTCGGGTCTTGTGAGAGCCCTTTTTGAAGACAAGATCCACTTCAAAATGAAGGAAGACCGCTTTTCCCCTGTTTCCGGTGAAAAGCTCGAGCAGGTTCTAAAACAGAAGGAGGAGGAAGCGCTCCGGGAAAAGAAGCTGGGCGAGGGAAGCGCGTGGCTCAAAAAGGCGCTGGACAATCAAGCAGGGGAACCTCCTTCATGCAGGGAAGAAATTATTCGGACCCTGGTGGATCTTGCCTTGTATGAGGAGGAAGGACCCGGCGCGAAGTTCGGCAAAGAGCTGCTGCAAAGGGCAGGCGGGTACAACCCGGCCGAGGCAAGGCACCTTCTTGTCAGGCTGGGGATCTGGGACGAAGACGAGAACCTCGACATCCTTCGCTTCGAAATCCCGACGGCTTTCAGCAGGGAGGCCCTTGAGGAAGCGGAAAGGCTGCAAGGGATCGAATTCGGGACCGAGGGCAGGCAGGATTTGCGGCATCTATCGGTATTCACCGTCGACGGTCCCCTGACCAGGGATTTTGATGATGCTCTGAGCATCGACATGAAAGGGGACGCTGTCCATCTGGGGATTCATATCGCCGATGTGGCCGGCGCGGTCCCGGCAAGGGGCAGGCTGGACGAAGAGGCTTTTCAAAGGGGCTCCTCCGTGTATCTTCCCTGCCGGCAAATTCCCATGTTTCCTCCGGCCCTTTCGCAGGAGACACTGAGCCTCAAAGAGGGTTGTGATCGCCCGGCCGTCTCCCTTCTTACCCGGCTGGACCGGCAAGGCAACCTGGTTGACTTTGAGTTTGTTCCGAGCCTGATCAGGGTGAAGCGGCGCTATACCTATGACGAAGTGAACGAGCACCATATCCACGAAGAGCCTTTCCAGGCGATGCTTCGGTTGAGCCACGCTCTGAGAAAAAGGCGCGTGGAATCGGGCGCTCTTCTGCTCACCCTTCCGGAGCTTGCCATAAAGATCAACGAAGAGGGGCTTATTTCCGTTGAAAAGATCGATCAGGACTCGCCCTCAAGGATGGTGGTGGCGGAGTGCATGATCTTGCACAACCAACTGGCGGGCCGGTTCGCAAAAGAGCATCGGATTCCCATTCTCTTTCGGAGTCAGGACGGACCGAGTGAAAGACTGCCTGCCGAAGGTCTGGATTACGTATCCTACGTTTTCAAGCAGCGCAGAAAGCTCACCCCTCTTAGCATCAGCGCGGAGCCGAAAAAACACAGCGGGCTGGGGGTGGATGTTTACGCCCAGGCCAGCTCGCCCATCCGGAGATATTTTGATCTTCTCGTGCAGCGCCAGCTTCGGAGCTTCCTTGTCAGCGGGGCGCCCTGCTACAATCATGAGGAACTGGAGCAGAAGAGGATGGCCCTTGAGGCAACCTTGCGGGATATGGAAAAGATGAACAGGAACCGTACCCGGTATTGGCTTTACAAGTACCTTCTCCAGCATGTGGGAGAGAAACTTCCGGCCGTGGTTCTGGATGTGATGAGGAATCGGAGCCGCTTGCTGCTCATGGATTTGCTTCTGGTGGTGGAGATGAAAAAGGAAGACGGTCAGGAATTCTCGGAAGGCCAAAAGATTCAGGTGAAAATCCGGAAGTCGGATCCCTGGGAGGATGTGCTCAGGGTGGAATACGCCGGAAGCCTTTAGGGGAGGGTGTATTCCTTCTGCAACATGATTCCTCCGGCCTGGTCGTAAACGAGGATCTCAAGCAGGGTCGGTGCGTCAGGACCTAAGCCCACGGGAAGCTTTCCTTCCATGGGCTTGAATCTTTGGATGAGAAACATCTGCCCCCGCCGGAAACTCTCGGGAAGGCCCTTGACCCGATTGACCTGCGGGTAGGTCCACTCCGGGCGGGCCGAGCCTCCTTCGCCTTTGGCCGCCAGATGAACATAGCCGCCCACGGTGGCGTCACCGGGCAAAAGATTGACGATCTTGAAATGGACCTCGAGGGTGCCTCCCTGCTTCTCCATGACCAGATCTTCCACAGAGACGATGGCTTCTTCCTTTTCCTGGACCGTTGCCTCGTGAGGGCTTGGGGCAACCTGTTCGGGTTTCTTTGCCTGGGGTTTTGCGGGTTGAGAGGTCCCTTCATCCCGATTTTCCATTTGGAAGATATAATCCTCGAGAAAAAGGATGTGCTCTCTGGACCTGGAAAGAGCCTGGGCGCTCCGAGTCAGATCTTTTTCCAGAAGCTGTATTTTATTCTGCCTGTCTCGGTTCCCGTGGGACAGCTCGAAGTAGCGATTGACCAGATAAACGGAGAAGGGGAGGTAGGCTGCGAAAAAAAGAATGGCCCAGAACAAGAGGCGGCGAGAGAGCCGGAATGACCGGACCTTGCCCACCTTTCCCATGATCATGACGGTCATGGAACGCTCATGGGCCCGGGGTTTTTTTACGGGCGGGATGCCTTGTCCAACGGTCGCCATTCTTCTTTCTTGATCCTCCACATGTCTCCTGTTTTAACCAGCAAGAGGTTCTTGAGACCGTCATCCCGGTAATCATCGGCTTTGTATGTTTGTCGAAATGCGGCCGTTGCCACGGCGGGGGATGCTTGTTCGATGGTGAGGTCTTCTATGGCTACAGCGATGGATCGGTATCTGCGATTGAGCTTTTCCTTGTGAACCTTCCAGGCTTTCAAATCCATGCCTCCGGATTGGAAGGTCAAATCATAGCAGGCCATGTACGCCCCGAGATTCTTCCCTTCCCAGGCTTTTTTCCAGCGGCTCAGGAGATTCTTTATCTCCGCCGTGTCGCTCCGGGCCAGGAGGCTTGCGGTCTTGACTTCGGGGGCGGGTGGCTTCACCGGGCCGGAGGGTCCTTTTAAGGCCGGCGCCGTTGCGGTGACGGCTGATGGTTCGACCCGAGCCGTCACAGGAAGGACCTGGGTGCTGTCAAAGTATTCACCGATGATTTTCCACTGTGCGCTGTTTTGCCGAAGAAAGAGGGTTTTTCTGCCCACGCTGTCGAAATGCTCATTGCTGTATTTCTGGGTGAAGCCGGCCAGCACGAGACCGTCATTTCTCAGGATGAGGAGGTCCCGGATTTCCACCCTGATCGTCTTGTACTGCCTTGCCAGCCGGGTTTTATGGGCTTTCCATTGATGCCAGTTCTTGCCCGAGGAGTGGAAGGTCGCACAGTAGGTGGACATATACTTGTCGATTTGCTTATTCTGCCACGCGCCTTGCCATGTTTCGATGAGGCGAAGAATGTCCTTCTGTTCTTTTTCAAGCTCATCAGGGTCGACCATTCTCACCTGCGAGCTGATGACCACAGGGGTATCCCTCAGGCGGATGATCGGGGCGAGCTCGTCAATGTCTTCATTGGCAAAGGCCACGCAACCGTTGGTATCTCTCGGCTTCAAGGGCTTGTCCAAGCCATGAAACCAGATCCCGTAGCCCCCTTTTCCATCCCTCCTGTCGACGGGGTTCGGGTAATCCAGGGCAAAGGCCCTTGTCCCGTAACGGGGAGCCAGCTCTCTTTGTTTGTACTCCCGGGTGAAAAAATAGATCCCTTCCGGCGTTTTTCGGTCGTTGCGCTGCAGCTTGGGTCCTTCATTTTCACCGGTCGAACAAACGTAGGTCTTAGAGGGTTTATAGGAACTGTCTTGGTGATAGAGGAAAACTTTCTGAAGGGACTTATCCACAAGAATCATGTAAGCGGGACCCTTTTCAGGCCAACGAAGGATAGATCCGGGAACCTTTTCAGCCGGAGCTTTGGCCGATCGGGCAGGAGCCGGATGAGTCCACTGGCTGAAAACAAAGGAGAAAGCAAGAAGAAAGGAAATGAAAAACGGCCTTGAGAAAGAGGTCTTCCCTGTCATGGTTTGCCTATGGAGCCTCCTTGGGAATGGGTTTGTAAATCCTTCAATCGTTAAAAACCCTTTTGTAGATATCCTCCACATGCTTGAGATGGTGGTCAAGACTGAAGAGCTCTTCCAGGTCTTTTTCTCTCAAGTGCTTTCTGATTTCCGGGTCCTCCCGGAGAAGGGCTTTGAACTCCCGGCCCGTGTCCCACACCTTCAAGGCATTTCTCTGAACGAGTTCGTAAGCCTCCTGCCTGCCAAGCCCGCGGGAACTCAACGCGAGCAGGACCTGCTGAGAAAAGATGAGCCCCTTGAGCCGGTTGAGGTTTTCAATCATATGGTCAGGGTAAACGGCCAGGGTTTTCACCATCCTGGTGAGCCTATGAAGCATGTAGTCCACGAGGATCGTGCTGTCCGGTCCGATCACCCTTTCAACCGAGGAGTGGCTGATATCCCTTTCGTGCCAGAGGGCCATGTTTTCCAGGGCGGCGAGGGCATTGGAACGGACCAGGCGGGCGAGGCCGGAGATGTTCTCGGCGCCGATGGGGTTTTTCTTGTGGGGCATGGCGGAAGAGCCCTTCTGCCCTTTTTCAAAAGCCTCTTCCGCTTCAAGCACTTCCGTTCTCTGCAAGTGCCGAATCTCAACGGCTATCTTTTCCATGGTCCCGGCGAGCACGGCAAGGGCGGTGAAATACTGGGCGTGGCGATCGCGCTGCAGGATTTGGGTGGATGCTTCCGCCGGTTTCAAGCCGAGTTTCCGACAGGCAAAAGCCTCAACCGCAGGCGACACATTGGCAAAGGTGCCCACCGCACCCGAGAACTTTCCGTAACTGATGACATCCAGGGCCTCCTCCAGCCGTCTGAGGTTTCTTTTCATCTCCCCATACCAGACGGCAAGCTTGAAGCCGAAGGTGATGGGCTCGGCATGGATCCCATGGGAACGGCCGATCATGACCGTCCACTTGTGCTCGTAAGCTTTTTCTCGGATCACGGCCATGAAGTCCTTCACCTTTTGAAGTATGAGCGTCATGGCCTCCTTGAGGAGAAGGGCAAAACTCGTATCCAGGATATCGGAAGAGGTTAAGCCCATGTGGATAAAGCGGGCGTCGGGACCGACAAACTCCTCCACATTGGTGAGAAAGGCGATCACGTCATGTTTGGTCTGCTCTTCGATCTCGAGAATGCGCTCCACCGAGAAACGGGCTTTTCTTTGGATGGTTTTGAGGGAATCGGCCGGGATGAGGCCTTGCTCGGCCATGCCTTCGCAGGCGGCCAGCTCCACATCCAGCCATTTGGCGAAGCGGTTCTCATCTTCCCAAATTCTGCCCATCTCAGGGCGGGTATAGCGGGGTATCACCTTATTTATCCTTGCGCTAATTATAGTATACTTTAGATTAGTTATCTATAAATGAAGCACAGCAAAA
>Ga0209164_1003746_pt1 | contig 14147 bp, 13 predicted proteins | sample MTBNYHSulfiMetaG_FD_187458 | JGI IMG/M metagenome (GOLD analysis project Ga0209164, IMG submission 187458) | Enrichment culture microbial communities from rom New York Harbor, USA that are MTBE-degrading - MTBE-NYH (New York Harbor Sulfidogenic)... | ecosystem: Environmental > Aquatic > Marine >...
AGCACCAGAGGGGCCCCGTCTTGGCGCGGGATCTCTACCGCATCGTAGATTTCCGGCAACCTATCATCAGGGAAGCAGACGTCAACCACTCCACCTTGAACCTGCACGACTCGCCCCGTAGCTTCCGCCATCCATACCTCCAAATTAAGATCGACTGTTCGCCTGGGCCAGCGCCTCAGCACCGCCGGCGATATCTAACATTTCGTTGGTCACGATCAACTGGCGCACCTTGTTGTATTCTAATTGCAACGCGTCGGCCAACTCGGTGGCGTTATCGGTGGCGTTCTTCATCGCCACCATGCGAGCAGCGTGCTCGCTGGCAGTGGCTTCCAACACCGCCTGGTATACCTGCAGCGCCGTAAAGCGCGGTACGATCTCGTCCAACAACTCCGCTCGCCCAGGCTCGTAGAGATAAGCAGCCGACCGGCCCCCACTGACCTTCCCGTATTCGGCTTGCACCAGGCCCTCAGGCGTCTGAAACTCCAATGGCAGCAGTTTCTTGTGAGTCGGTTCCTGCCGCAGCATATTGATGAAGTCCGTATAGAGCAGATAGACCTCGTCAGCCCTGCCTTTCAGGAACTCGTCCACTACCACCCGCCCAATCGTGGCCGTATCGAGAAAGCTTGGCTCGGGCGGTAGATCGAACACATCCATGATGTCCTTGCCACGCCGATAGAGCAATTCCGTACCTTTGCGGCCCACCGAAACGTAGCGCACCGGAATGGAAAAGTCGTCAAACTGCTCTTGCGCGTAGCGTATGATGTTGGTGTTGTATGGCCCGGCCAGCCCACGCTCGCCGCTGATCAAGACCACGATCACGCTATCCACCGCTTGGCGGGAGGTCAGCAGCGGGTGCAGCTCGTCACGCGCCGGTTGCGCGGCCAAGTTGGTCAACACCTGCCAGGCCTTGGTCGCATAGGGCCGGGTGGCCAGGACAGCATCCATAGCGCGGCGGACCCGACTGGCGCTCACCGCTTGCAACGCCCGGGTAACCTGAGCGATGTTCTTCACGCTGCGAATGCGCAGCTTTACTTCTCGTGCCGAAGGCATATCTCTCTACCAGTCATTCAAATCATTGCAACCGCTAGACCCAGGTCGAATTGAAGGCCTCAATCGCCTGGTTCAGCTTGGTTTCGGTTTCATCGCTGATGCGCTTTTCGGCGGCGAGCGTCTTCATGACCTCCGGATGGGAGGCTTCGATGAAGCGCAGCAGCGCCTGTTCCCATTCGCCCATGCGCTCGATGTCAACTGCATCGGCGAACCCCTTGGTCCCGGCGAAAATCGATACGATCTCCTCAGCCAGCGACACAGGCCGGTATTGGGGCTGTTTGAGGATCTCCTGCAAGCGCAGGCCGCGGTCGAGCTGTGCCCGGGTGGCCTTGTCCAGGCTGGAGCCAAACTGAGCAAAGGCGGCCAAGTCGCGGAACGAGGCCATGTCCAAGCGCAGGCCGCCAGCGACCTGCTTCATCGCCTTGGTCTGCGCATCGCCGCCCACCCGGGAGACCGATAGGCCAGCGTTCACAGCCGGGCGGATACCTGCGTAGAACAGGTTGCTTTCCAGATAGATCTGGCCATCGGTGATTGAGATCACGTTGGTGGGGACGTAAGCCGAAACGTCGCCCAACAGGGTCTCGATGATCGGCAATGCAGTCAGCGAGCCGCCGGTGCCTTCCACCTTGACAGCCTTGTAATCCTTGGGGGAATCCATCGCCTCGATGGCCTCTTCGGCGTTTTGCGCCGCCACCGGGCCATCGAAGACTTTCCCATCCACACCGTCTTCGGGCTTGGCCAGCGCGGCCTCGTATTTCTTGGGGACGATGACGTAGTGGTCGGCCAAACGGGCAGCGCGCTCCAGCAAACGCGAGTGCAAGTAGAACACGTCGCCGGGATAGGCCTCCCGGCCAGGAGGGCGACGCAGCAGCAAGGAGACCTGGCGATAAGCCCAGGCATGCTTGGAAAGGTCGTCGTACACGATCAGGGCGTCGCGCCCGCTTTCCATGAACTCCTCACCGATAGCACAGCCGGCGTAGGGCGCAATGTACTGCAAGGCCGCTGGGTCGTCGGCCGAAGCTGCCACCACCACGGTGTGATTCATGGCGCCGTATTTCTCCAGGGTGGCCACCGTGCGGGCGATGCCAGCTTTCTTCTGCCCGATAGCGACGTAGATGCACAACAGGTCTTGGTCTTCCTGGTTGATGATCGTATCAATCGCCAGGGCGGTCTTCCCGGTCTGCCGGTCGCCGATGATGAGCTCACGCTGGCCGCGCCCAATCGGGGTCAGGGCATCGATCACCTTGATGCCGGTCTGCACCGGGGTGTCCACGTCCTTGCGCTCGACCACGCCGGGGGCGATGCGCTCGATGGGCCGGTATTTCTCCACGGCGATCGAGCCTTTGCCGTCAATCGGCTCGCCCAAGGCGTTCACCACCCGCCCGATCAGGGCGTCCCCAACCGGCACCGAGGCGATCCAGCCAGTGGAACGCACCAGCGTGCCTTCCTCGATCCCGGAGAACTCACCCATTATGATGATACCGACACTATCCTGCTCGAGGTTGAAGGCAATACCCATCACCCCGTTCTCGAAGCGCACTAGCTCCTGGGCACGCACCTCGCTCAGCCCGCTGGCTCGCGCGATGCCGTCACCTGCCTGGGTGACGGTGCCAACGTCGCGCAACTCCACTTCAGGCTGAAATTGCTCAATCTGTCGCTGTAAATCGGCAGAGATATCCTTAAGCAAGTCGGACATTAACCCTCTCCATAGCTTGAATTGATTGTATCGTATTGGTGATTAACACCGTTTGCCCCCTGTGACTCTTCCTGTAGGTCTTCGGTGCGCCAAGCATGCCACTTTCCAATCAAGTTAGAGTATTCTACCATGCACCGCGTGGCCTTGAATCCAGTTATTTTCGCCCAGCCGACAAATCATACCGGAAAGCGAATAATTTGTCCAGATATTCACAAAATCGCCGCTTTGGGCGGTGTTTAACCGCATCGCCCCGGCTTCAGCCACTGGGCGGGTGGGTTTCGGCGTCTGCGCCCAGCTCTCTGGAGCGCTCGTAGGCCGCCCAGATAGCCCGAGAGATCGCCGTGCGAAAGCCAGCCTTTTCTAGGTAATAGAGCGCTTCCGCCGAGGTGCCGCCCGGTGAGGTCACTTGATTGCGCAAACGCGCCAGATGGCGCTCTTCATCGCCCTGGCTGTAGTAATCCACCGAGCCGCGCACGGTCTCCACCACCAGTTGCTCGGCGATGCGCCGCGGGAAGCCCAGGTGCACGCCAGCGTCCACCATCGCCTCCATGAACAGGAAGACGTAGGCCGGGCCGGTGCCTGATAGCGCCGTGGCCTTATCCAGGAAGCTCTCCTCTTTCACGAAGACCTGCTCGCCCAGGGCGCCCAGGATTTCGCTGGCGGTCTGGCGGTGCGCCTCGGAGACCTCCGGCGTGGCCGTCCACACCGTGATGCCGCGCCCGATGCGGGCGGGCGTGTTGGGCATCGCCCGCACCACGTTGCGGCACTTCAAAGCAGTGGCGATCTTTTCCATCGGCGCGCCAGCCACGATTGAAAGCACCAGCGTGGAAGGAGCCACCGCCCCTTCGAGGCCCGCCAATACAGTCGCCAAGTGCTGAGGCTTGACCGAAAGCACCAGCACCTCGGCCTGGTGCGCAGCCTCGGCATTATCGGTGCTGGAGCGGATGCCGTGCTTGGCCTCCAGCTCCTTGCCTCGCTCGGCTCGCGGGCCGGAGACCAGCAAATCGCCGGGCGCGGCCAGCCCTTCTCGCAGCAAGCCGGCGACCATTGCCTCCGCCATCACGCCCGGGCCAATAAAGGTGATCTTTTTGCTCTTTGTCACCGTGCTTCTCCTCGATCCAAAATCTGCCTCAGGCCCTCGAAAGCCTGCCAGACCGCAATGATAACAGCAAAACCGCCCTGTACGAGGGCCTGGAATAGGGAACTCTAATGCGGTGCTCATCCCTCATAATTCGTGCGAGCGGCGAATGCGGTTATAATGCTCCCCTCATGGATAGGCGTAAGCGAGTCAGCCAGCGGGGCTTCCGATCCCGCAACCCGTTTTCCCCAACCGTCGATGGCGAGCTGGCCTCGCTGCGCGCCCGCGTCGCTCAGAAGCGTGAATACCTTGCCGTGTTGGAACTGGAGTTGTTCAACACGCGTGCCGCCCTAGAGGAATTCACCGGCATCTACAACGCCCGCATAACCCCGCTTGAGCGAAGGCTGGACGAACTGCAAGCCCAGCTGAAGCAGGCCCTGTCCGCCCGCTTCCCCGATCAAGACAAGGGCAATGGGGCCGGAACCGGTTCACCGCCCCCACGCGCGCGCCAAGAGCAGCGCCACGACATTCCACCCCTGGCGGATCGCCAACCCCCTGTCACCAACCCGGAAACGCTACAGCAGCTCAGGGCTCTGTTCCGCCAACTGGCCAAGCGCTTCCACCCCGATCTGAGCCGCGACCCCAAGGAAAAACAGCGCCGCCAGCACATCATGTCCCAAGTCAATCAGGCCTACACCGCCTGCGACCTGCAAGCCCTCCAAACCCTGGCGCAGCGGCCGGATGTGCCCTCTGCTTCGGCACCTCAAACCCGCCAGCAGGAGATCAAGTCGCTCAGGGCCGAACTTGCGCGCCTCGATGAGGTCATCCGTAAGCTCGAAAGCAATATCCGCGAGCTGGATAACTCGCATGCCATGCGCCTCAGGCTGGAGGTCACCCTGGCACACCAGGAAGGCCGCGACCTGCTCTCCGACATAGCTGCCCACCTGGCGGAGCGCATCCAGGATATCGAAGCGCACCTGGCGGCTCTAAAGAATTGAGCGCCTACCCCACCCTCTCGCCCAGGGCTGGACCAATAGGGGGCTAGAAAGCAAAAGAGCGCAGCAAATGCGCTCCTGTGAACGAAGAAACCAAGCTGCCTGAGGATCAGCGCGGCGAAGAAAAGTAAGTCAGGGCCAACCGCAAGCGCTCCTCGACCTCATCGGGGGCATCTTTGGGGATAGATTGAATGGCGGCCTGGGCTTCCACCACGCTGTAGCCCAGGGCGGTCAAGGCTTCCAGCACTTCGGCATCGCCTTCGGCCATCAAGGCCACCGGCCCTAGGCCTTCGAATGCCTCCACGCGGTCTTGCAAATGCAGCAGGATCTTCTGTGCGGTCTTCTTCCCCACCCCCGATACCCGGCTGAAGACCTCCGCCTGCCCGTTGGCCACCGCCTGGCGGATCGAATCTGGCTGCAAGGTTCCCAGGATCGCCAGCGCCAGCCGCGGGCCGACGCCGTTCACCCCCAGCAGCAATTCAAACACCTCGCTGCCCTCTCTGGTCTGGAAGCCATACAGGGAAAGCTCGTTCTCGCGCACCACCAGGTGGGTGTACAGCATCAGCGAATGGCCTGCCTGTACCTCACCCAGCAAGCGGCTGGGCACGTACACCCGCAAGCCAACGCCACCCACTTCCAGCACCACGCTGTCTTTATCTAGACTGGTAATCCGTCCGTTCAAACTGGCGATCATCGTCGATCCTATAAGAGAAAAGCGATCCCGATCCCGGCAGCAAGCATCAGGGCAAGGCCAGGCCATATCGCTTTGCGCAGGGCGGTCGTGCCGCTCACCAGCACAATGCCGCCCTTCACGGCTGTATTCGCCATGGAGGCCAGCACCACGGCGCGCGAAGCTGTATCCAACGCCAATCCACCATTGCGGCTCAGTTCGGCCACCGAAAGGGTGATGGCATCCACATCGGCCAGGCCGGAGAGCACGCTGGAAAACAGCACCCCGGTCTCGCCAAAGTAGAGTTGCGCCGTCCGGGCGAGCAGCAAAATGACGCCGTACAGCAGGCCGAATTTGATTGCCGCTCCTAGATCGAAGGGGTTGGAGAACTCCACCTCACCCTTCTCGGCGGCACGCTGCGAGAAGAACAAATAAGTGCTGTAAGCCAGGCCCAGCAGTCCGGAAACGGCGATGGGCACCCAGACCAGTCCGAGCAAGGGCAGGTGCAAGACACCCACCTCCACCAGGACGCGCGGGAACATCATCGTCCAGGCGATTAATACGGCCAAGGCAAAAGGCTTGGCCAGACCGGCCTCGCGTTGGCTGCGTTCCGAAAAGCTCAAGGTAACCGCCGTGCTGGAAACCAGCCCGCCGAGAAAACCGGTCAGGCCGATCCCCTGATGTGGGCCGACGATCTTAATCAGCACATAGCCCAGGAAGCTGATGCCGGAAATAAACACCACCATCAGCCAGATCTTGAAGGGGTTGATGACATCGAAGGGCGGTCCCCACAAGCTCTCGTTGGGCAGCACCGGCAAGATCACGGCGCTGATCACGGCGAACTGCAAGGCAGCCGTGATGTCTTCACGCGTCAGCGCCCGTACCAGACGGTCGGTCTCCAGCTTGAGTGAGAGCAAGACCGTAGTGGTGATGCCAATCGCCACGGCCAAAGTGAGGTAGCCCCAATAGCACAGGGCGCCGATCATGGCCGTCACCAGGATGGTGATCTCAGTGGTCAGGCCGACCTGCCCGCGCCAGGCCTGGGCGGAGTAAGCGATGGCCGTGAAGATGCCCAGCACGATGAGCACGCCGATGAACGCCAGCGAGGATTCCAGCAATTCGGCGGCCATCGCCCCCATGCAGCCGGACAAGCCGATCAGCGCGAAGGTGCGCTCGCCGGCTGCCACCTCGCGGCCTTCGGCTCCCTTGGCGTATTCGCGCTGCAAGCCGATCACAAACCCCAGGCCGATAGCTACGCCAAAACGAAGGAACAGGTCACCTTGCGCCATGACAACTCCCGTTCACGGGATCAGCCCTCACCGCCAGCCTCCAAACGTGCCTTTGTGCGGGCGCTGTGCAGATGACAGATCGCCACGGCCAGGGCGTCGGCGGCGTCATCGGGTTTGGGAATCTCATCCAAGTCCAACAAAGTACGCACCATCTGCTGCACCTGCTTCTTATCGGCACCACCATAGCCCGCCACGGCCAGCTTCACCGCCGTCGGTGAATAGGATTCCACCGGAATCTCGGCCTGGGCGAGCGCCAGCAAGGCCACGCCGCGCGCCTGACCGACGCTGAGCGCCGTGCGCACGTTGCGCTGAAAGAACAAAGCCTCCACCGCCCCGCTATCGGGCTTGTGGAGGCGCAAGATTTCCCGCAAACCATCGTAAAGCAAGTCTAGGCGTTGGGGCATCGGCATATCGGAGGGCGTGAGGATAGCGCCGTGAGTCACAGCCTGCAAGCCCCCATCCTCGCCTTCGCGCACTAGACCATAGCCGGTGATGGCTGTGCCCGGATCGATGCCTATGACCAGCATGGCCGCTCAGAGGGCCTCGATGGTCGCTAAGGCCTCGTCCGTGATCTTCAAGTTGGAGTAGACGTTCTGAACGTCATCGAGCTCTTCGATGCTCTCAATGACCTCCATCACTTGCACGGTATCCTTCGGGCTGAGTTCGACCTCCTGCTTGGGCACCATGCGCAGTTCAGACTCATCGGGCTTGATGCCAGCCGCTCCCAAGTGAGCGGAGATCTGCTTGAATACTTCCACCTGGCCGATGATCTCGATGACCTCATCATCGAAGGTCACATCGTCGGCGCCAGCCTCCACCGCCAATTCAAAGATTTCGTCGGTGTCTTGCCCCTGGGCAGGGAAAGCAAAATAGGCCACGCGCTCGAATTGCCAAGCAACCGAGCCGCCCTCACCCAAACTGCCTCCATAGCGGGAGAGCGTATGCCGCACATCGGCCACCGCCCGGTTGCGGTTATCGGTCACGCATTCGATCACCAGGGCCACCCCATGCGGAGCATAGCCTTCATAGGTGAGCTGCTCCAAGGCGGCGCTGTCCTTGTCCTCCCCGGTGCCGCGCTTGATGGCCCGTTCGATATTGTCTTTGGGCATATTGTTCGACCGGGCACGCTCGATAGCCAGCCGCAAAGTAAAGTTGGAATCCGGGTCGCCGCCCCCCTCGCGGGCTGCAATGGCAATCTCTTTGGCAAGGCGGGTGAAAAGCGCACCGCGCCTGGCATCCGCTACCCCTTTCTTCCGTTTAATCGTCGACCATTTGCTGTGTCCAGACATCGCCTCACTCCAAATTGATGTTCGCAACGCCGCTTACGCGTCCAAAAGTGATTATACCATTCCAGGGTTGCGAGCGCCCACTGCCAAAAAAGCTCACTACCTGAGTTAACCTTCGGCGATCTGCAGCACGGCCTCACCGTTGATGCGGCTGTGCTTCAAATCGACCAGCGCCTCCCCTGCCTGCTCGAAAGGATAGCTCTGCACCGTGGCTTCAACCGGGATCTCGGCGGCCAGCCTTAGGAATTCGACCCCATCCTGATAGGTGGAATTGGCCACACTGCGCAGCGTACGCTCGCCGTAGATCAACTGGTAATCCAGCTCCGGGATGGGGGTCATGTGTATGGCGTTGATCGCCAGCGTGCCGCCCGGTCGCAGCTTCTCCAAGGCCTGGGGAACGATGCGCCCTGCCGGGGCAAAGATCACCGCCCGGTCGAGGTACTCAGGAGGGGATTCCTCGGCGCCTCCCACCCAGGCGGCACCCAGTTGCTCAGCGTGCCAGCGGTGCTTCTGCGAGCGGGTGAAGACGTACACCGGGCAGCCCCAGTGCCGCGCCACTTGGATGGCCAGATGGGCGCTGGCACCAAAGCCGAACAACCCAACTCGTTCGCCAGGCGTCACGTCGGCCTTATGGAGCGAGCGGTAACCGATGATCCCGGCGCACAGCAACGGGGCGGCTTGCACATCGCTGATCCCCTCCGGAATCGGCAGGGCATAATCGGCATCCGCCAGCATGTATTCGGCATAGCCCCCATCGACGTGAAAGCCAGCGAATTGGGCGTGCGGGCACAGGTTCTCCTCGCCCCTGCGGCAGTACTGGCACTCGCCGCAAGCTCGATACAGCCAGGGGATGCCCACGCGCGCCCCGTTTTCAAAATCATCGCCCACCCCAGCGCCGACCGCCTCCACCACACCCACCACCTGATGCCCCGGCGTGACCGGCAGGCTCGGTGGGTGGATGTCCCCTTCGATGGTGTGCAAGTCGGTGTGGCACACCCCACAGACCAGCACCCGCAAGAGCAACTCACCCGCACCCGGCTCCGGCTTGGGAAGTTCCTCCATGCGCAGCGGCTTATCCTCCGCCTTACCGTATTCATGCAATCGCAGCGCCCGCATCGCAACCCTCCAATCCCACAGCCCAGCAAAAAACGTGCCCGCTCCTATTGTAACGCCTAGCAAGCCCCCATGCTATAATCCCAAAAAAACAGGTAGCCCATGCACACCAAGCCGCTCAACTACCGCGCCTTCCAGCTCGAACAGCTATTAGAGATCACCCGCCAGCTCAGCGCCATGCTCGAGTTGGAGCCTTTGCTGCAATCGATCATCAAGATCACCACCGAGCTGACCGACAGCCAGGAAGCTTCGATCCTGCTCTTCGAGCCAGAGAACAATCAACTGCGCTTCGTGGCCGCCCTGTGGTTCAAGCACGAGTTGATGGGGCAACTCACCGTGCCGCTGGAGGGCAGCATCGTCGGCGAGGCCTTCCGCACCCGCAAACCGGTGCGCGTGGAAAACGTCCAGTCAGACCCCCGGCACTACCGCCTGGTAGACGAGGCCTCCGATTTCCAGACGCGCTCGATGCTGGCAGTACCCATGATCTTCAAGGGCGAACCCACCGGCGTACTGACGGCGGTCAACAAGCTGGGCAACCAGACCTACACCACCGACGACGTCATGTTCATGGAGGTGCTGGCCGCTCAGGCCGCCATCGCCATCAACAACGCCACCCTGCTCGAGGAGACCCGGCAGGCCTACGCTGAATTGGCCGAGCTCGACCGCATGAAGACCGATTTCATCGCCATCACCTCCCACGAGCTGCGCACCCCCCTCGGCATCATCCTGGGGCACGCTTCTTTCCTCAAGCCGGTCGTCGATGAGGAGATCTTTCCCCAGATTGAGGCCATCGAGCGTGGCGCCCTGCGCCTCAAAGATATCGTCGAGGACCTCTCCAAGGTCAAGGACTTCCAATCGGGGGACTTCGACGTCAGCCACCGCGCGGTGGATATCTGCCAAGTGGTCAAAGAGGTGGCCACCACCTTCGCCCCGCAGGCCAAGGCCAAAAGGGTCAAGCTGAGCACCAAGCTGCCGGAGGGCAAGCTGATCGTCGAGGGGGACGAGGAAAAGATCGCCAGCGCGCTGGGCCACATCGTCAAGAACGCCGTGACCTTCACCGACAGCGGCGACGCCATCGAGATCAACGCCGAGAAGTTGCCCGAGTATGTCATCATCAACGTGATCGACAGCGGCATCGGCATTCCCAAGAAAGATATCGACCGCATCTTCGAACGCTTCTACCAAATCGAAGCCCACATGACCCGCCGCCACGGCGGTATGGGGCTGGGCCTATCGGTCGCCAAGATCATGGTGGAATCCCACGGCGGGCGCATCACGGTGGAAAGCGTGGAAAGCAAGGGCAGCAAGTTCTCCATCCTGCTACCCATCACCCAGCACAGCTAAGCACACAACCTTGCCAAGGCCCTCTGCCTGGGATATAATCGCGCGGCGATAAAATCCCATCGCCGGGAGAGATCCCGTTCAGCTCGGGGCGTGGCGCAGTCCGGTTAGCGCGCACCGTTCGGGTCGGTGAGGTCGGAGGTTCAAATCCTCTCGCCCCGACTGAAATCAAGAGACCGCCAGCATTTGGCGGTCTTTTTTCTCATCAACCATCATCTATCACTGGATTGCCCTAGAAATCGCTCGAGAAGGAGTCCTCGAAAGGCAGGTTGCCTAGCCGCACCTTGAAGGATTTGACCTCCGAAAATTGTACTATACTATCGTGGCCGCAGATTAGGTACATCGGATAAGGAGGAAAAAGATGAGAAAATTACTAGTCTTTCTACTTGCAATAACGTTCTTAGTAGCTGCATGTGGGCCGACCCCAGAAGAAATCGCTACGAAAACTGCCAGTTCTCGGACAAAAACCCCTACACCTTCAAATACTCCTGCACCGACTGCTACAGAAACTGAAATCCCACTTAACACTCTAGAAGGGGTAGTGTTTTTTGATTACAACGGTAGTGGAGAACAAGATGCCGCTTATGGCATGGATGGTTTGCCAGTTGAAGAGCCAGGCATAGCAGATGTGCCTGTTTGTGTTGATCATAATCCATATCTAAGTGTAATTACTGATGATGCACTTTGCACAGTTACAGACAAAGATGGGTCATATTTTATTGAAGGAATCACATCAGGATTTCACCAGCTTTATGTAAAGAGTCCAACAGGTGATCCTGAAACAGCATTTAGATACATCAATATTTCACATGGTTGGGTAGACATCCCAGCTTATGAAATGAATGGAGTGCAGGTGCCCGACCAGCATGTGCCAGATACTGAGATAGTACCTATTAGTAGTGTGACTTTATTAACCTTTGAAGGAGACATGGAGCAGAACTTTGCTCTGATGCAAGGGTTTTTGACGTTGCCGTTTGTGCAAGAACAAGTGGGTGAGATGCCTTTAATTTTTAATTACTTTGATGTAATAGGAACAAGATTGTTTAATTCTGAGAATAATTTTTTTAGTACACAAGATGGGATTATGCTAAATTATAATGGATCTTATAATTCTGTTTTTTCACCCAATCCCTATGTTCCTGGGACAATCCCCTCTCCAGGAGTTTCTGATTCCCACAATGGTCTAGATTTTTTCGTACCAATAGGTACATATGTTGTTTCAGGAATCCCTAATTCTAAAGTTTGGATGCTTACTTTACAAGATGGTGAGCAACTAATACATCTCAAAACAGATAGTTCAATGAATATTAGTAACAGTTATGCACAAGCATATGGTCATTTAAGTGCCCAATTGGTAGAAACTAATCAGAAGATATATAGGGGTCAGATTATTGGATTATCAGGTAATTCAGGATATTACAGTGGAAATTTCCCACAATTACACTTTGATCTTTTTATTAGTTCACAAAAAGGGTCATTCTTTCTTGATCCTTTTAGATGTGTGATTGATCTAAACCCCTTACCGGAAAATTTTTGGGGAAGTTCCATAAGTTATTGGACAGTCGATAACAATCCACAATTCTCGCGTTAATTCTTTGGAAATATTGTCAAATATTAATCGAAATTTATTATTAATAACACATTGTCCTGAATCATTATTAAAACTGAAATCAAGAGACCGCCAAACGCTGGAGGTCTTTTTTCTACGCACAACCATCACCGGATTGAACTAGAAATCGTTCGGGAAAAAACCTCGAAAGGCAAGCGCCTGTCTCCTTGCTCCGCCCCATATCCGTATCTTTGGCACTTGCAATTATCGCCCAGGCGTTGTATCTTGTAAGAAATAAGGTCAGGCTTTCCCGACAACTTTTACTCAGGGATGATAAATATGAGATACAGAACGCATCTGCCCAAAGTGATCAGCATTGCGCTGGTCGTTTTTCTTCTTGCCGCTTGCGGCACTTCGCAGCCTACTGTTGCGGAAACACAGCAGTCCCTGGCGACGCCTTCCTCATACACGGAGGCATCACTCCTGGGCAGCTGGCCCATGTTCCGCCACGATCTAAACCATAGCGGCTACAATCCCGAAGAAACAGTCCTGAAACCTCCCCTGGAACTGAAGTGGGAATACGCTACCGAAGGGAAGATATGAGGCTCCTCACCGTCGTCAGTTGGCGACACAATCTACGTTGGCTCAAGTGACGGGCACGTTTACGCTCTTGATGCCAAAACCGGTGACCTCAAATGGAGCTACAAGGCAGGAGGGGAAATCTTCTCTTCGCCGACCATCTCAGATGGCGTCCTTTACATTGGCGCATACGACGGCAAGGTTTATGCGCTAGATACCGAAACCGGGGATAAGATCTGGGATTACCAGACCGGCGACGGGGAGGATGAAGTCCGCTCTTCGCCGGCCGTGGTGGATGGGATCGTCTATGTTGGCTCGCACGACAATTCCTTCTATGCCCTGAACGCGCGCACAGGCAAATTGCTATGGTCTTTCGAGACCGGCAGCCTGGTCTCCTCTTCACCGGCCGTGGTGGATGGTATGGTCTATTTTGGCTCGTGGGATCACATGGTCTACGCATTGGATGCCGAAAGCGGTGAACTCAACTGGCAATACCGCACGAATGAATCGATCTTCTCCTCACCAGCTGTGGTGGACGGCGTGGTCTACATCGGCTCAGACGATGACCACGTATACGCGTTGGATGCCGAGACGGGTGACCTCATCTGGGAATACCAAACAGGTGGAGATGTGCGCACCTCTCCAGCCGTGGCCGAAGGTGTGGTCTATTTCGGCTCTTACGACAACAAGTTCTACGCCCTAGATGCTGCGACCGGCGACCTCATCTGGGAATTCGAAACCGGGCACTGGATCCGTTCGCAGGCGGCAGTGGCCAATGGAGTCGTGTATTTCGGCTCCTTCGATGATGTATTCTACGCCCTGGATATCCAAACCGGTGAATTACTTTTCGAATATGAAACCCGTAGCGCCATTTCCGCTGCTCCGGCGGTGGTAAACGGCATGGTGTATATCACGTCCTGGGACGGTTCACTGTACGCGTTTGGGAATAGCGATTAATCCACAAAGACTTGCAGTCCTGAATCCCACAACCACTCTCTTGTAACTAAAAAAACCTCCCTCTCCTTGCGGAGAGGGAGGTTTCACTACACACCTATAGGTCGGTCTGATACCTCCCTACAGGAAGCTGCTCAGGTCACAACTAGATCCGTGCAGTCTACATTCTTGTCCTGCCACGGGCCTGAGGTGGTCTTGGCAGCATCCCAGACGCGATAGCGTACCGTCGCGTTCATCGGCAGCCAGACCTTAGCACCATCTTGGAACCAGCCGACGCCAGAGATTTCCACCCATTCGTCGCCAGCTATATCGATTTCCATCAGGCAGAAATCAGCACCGACAGCCAACGGCGTGCAGTCCACCGGTTTGTTCTCCCAGGGACCGGACACCGTCTTGGCCGAGTTCCACAGGCGATACCGGACGGTCGCTTCCTTGGGCAGCCATACACTGCCACCCTGGAACCAACCTACCCCGGAGACCTCTACCCATCCATCGGATGAGCCTAGGTCAACCGCCATGTTGCAGAACTCGTCACCGACGGCCAACG
>Ga0209164_1003748_pt1 | contig 14137 bp, 9 predicted proteins | sample MTBNYHSulfiMetaG_FD_187458 | JGI IMG/M metagenome (GOLD analysis project Ga0209164, IMG submission 187458) | Enrichment culture microbial communities from rom New York Harbor, USA that are MTBE-degrading - MTBE-NYH (New York Harbor Sulfidogenic)... | ecosystem: Environmental > Aquatic > Marine >...
CATGCTGCTGGCTGGGATTTACTACGGCGCCATGTACGGGGGATCGACAACATCGATCCTCATGCGGATCCCGGGAGAGGCGGCCTCGGTGATGACCTGTATCGACGGGTATGCCATGGCTCGTAAAGGGCGCGCGGGACCTGCCCTGGCCATTGCCGCCATCGGGTCCTATGTCGCAGGGACGATCAGTGTTGTCGGTCTCATGTTCCTGGCACCGCCCCTGGCGAGATTTGCCCTCGGTTTCGGTCCTCCGGAGTACTTCTCCCTTCTCCTTTGCGGGTTCGTGGTGCTCAGCTATATGACAGGGGGGTCGGTCATCAAGAATCTTTCCATGATCGTGCTCGGCCTCATGCTCGGGATGATTGGAATCGATCAGATGTCCGGTTATTTTCGTTTCTCCTATGGAAGCGTGGCTCTCGGTGACGGACTCGGCGTGGTGCCGGTCGCAGTGGGGCTCTTCGGCGTCTCTGAGATCCTTGCAACAGCAGGCGTTTCAGGGAAGCGTGAGGTCCTGAAACCCCGTCTGAAGGATCTCCTGCCGTCCAGAGAAGAGTTGAAGGATTCCGTCGGGCCGGTCGGCCGGGGTACGGTGCTCGGGTTTCTCATCGGCATTATTCCCGGTTCGGCCCATATCATCTCCACCTTTGTTTCGTATGCCATAGAGCGCAGGGTCTCCAAACATCCGGATCGATTCGGAACCGGGGCGATCGAAGGCGTGGCGGGCCCTGAATCGGCCAACAATGCAGCCAGCACGGGCGCACTGGTGCCCATGCTCGCCCTCGGTGTGCCCACGGGCCCAATCCCCGCCGTTCTTCTGGCAGCCCTCATGGTGCACGGGATCACGCCCGGACCCCTTTTCATCAAGGAACAGCCGGTGGTCTTCTGGGGCTTGATCGCGAGCATGTACATCGGCAATCTCGTTCTTCTGTTGCTCAATCTGCCCATGGTGAGTCTCTTCGTGAATTTTTTGCGGATACCCTACCGGTTCCTGTATCCCACCATCCTGATGTTCTGCGTGGTTGGTGTTTATGCGGTGAACTCCAGCATGTCCGATGTATGGATCATGGCCGTGATGGGCGCGCTCGGATATGTTCTTCGCAAGATGGATTTTGAGACCGCGCCGATCGTTCTCGGGGTGGTGCTTGCGCCCATCATCGAGTTCAGTTTTCGGCAGGCTCTTGCCATGTCAAACGGTGTTTACGCGATTTTTGTGGAGCGGCCCATTTCAGTGGCTTTTCTCATACTGACGCTGATCATGCTCCTTCTGAGCCTGAAGCCCCTCATCGTGAAGAAGCGTGACTGGCGCAACCGTTTGACGGAAGCAGAGAAAGAATGTTGATCCCTTTTTGGAAAAAACCTAAGACTTAAGGAGGACAGGCATGAGATCGAGAAATTGGTTTTTGGTGGCAACCCTTTTCTGTTTCGCGGCCGCAGGTCTGGCATCGGGAGCGGCGCTGGCCGATGAGCCGTATCCTACGCGCCCCATTCAGGTGATTGTGCCATTCCCCCCCGGGGGTGTAGCGGATCTGGTGGGCAGACCTGTTGCAGCGGCGCTCGAGAAGGAGCTGAAACAACCGGTCGTCATTGTGAACAAGACGGGTGCGGGCGGCGCAGTGGGCATGCAGGCTGCGGCTGTTGCAAAAGCGGACGGTTACAATTTGATGGTGGCCCTTTCCAGCATTTCGGTCATGCCTGTGGTGGATGATCTGTTCGGTCGTCCGTCCACATACAAGCTGAAGGACTTCGCGCCGATTGCGCTTCTCACCGCAGATCCCACCGTGCTGGTGATCAAGGCGGATGCCCCCTGGAAAACGGTTGCCGATTTCGTCGCCGATGCCAAGAAACGGCCCAATGAGATTAAATACGCCTCTTCCGGTGTTTATGGGACCATGCACGTGGCAATGGAGATGTTTGCCCACTCCGCCGGCATCAAGCTGCGCCACATCCCCACAGGAGGCGGGGGTCCCGCTCTGAACGCCCTCCTCGGCGGCCATGTGGATTGCATCTCAGGCGGCCCGAACGTCTCCATCCCCCACATCAAGGCCGGCACCCTCAGGGTCCTGGCAGGCTGGGGCGACAAGCGAATTCCTGCGCTCCCCGATCTTCCGACGTTGAAGGAACTCGGTTATAAGGATGTCGAATTCTACATCTGGTCAGGGTTTTTTGCACCCGCTGCCACCCCGCCCGCGGTTATAAAGATATTGCGGGAGGCAACGGCCAAGGCTGTCAAGACCCCGGACTTTGTATCTGCCATGCAGAAGATGGAAACGCCGATCAATTATATGGACGCCCCGGAGTTCCAGAAGTTCTGGGACGAGGACGCAGCCAGATTGGCCAAAGCTGTCAAGAACATCGGGAAGGTTCAGTAGGAAGCGTACTAAGGTGTAAAGGTTGGATCCGTCCCGCTCATGCTGAAGCCTGCCCTGAGGTATCGAAGGGTATCGAAGCATGAGCGGGACTTTTTCAATAAGGAGGACAGGTGGCGGTTATGCAACGAATAGGATTTATCGGGTTGGGATTGATGGGTCGCGGCATGAGCCGCGTGCTCCTGAATGTGGGTTTTCCTTTGACTGTGTGGAATCGGACCAAGAAGAAGGCCGACGAGTTGCTGAAAGCGGGCGCCGTTTGGGCGGGATCGCCGGCGGAAGTTGCCGCGGCCTCCGATGTGGTGATCACCATGGTCACGGACTCCGCAGCATCGGAAGAGGTGATCTGCGGTCCTGCCGGTGTCCTGAAGAGCGCTCGGCCCGGCCTCTGCGTGGCGGACATGTCGAGCATTGCCCCGGAGATGTCCCGTGCGATCGGTGCTCGAGCCCGTGAAAAGTCCGTTTTCATGCTTGACGCCCCGGTTACCGGGAATCCGAAGGTTGCTGCGGCCGGGAAGCTCGGGATCATGGTCGGCGGACCTGTCGAGGCTTTTGAAAAGTGCAAGCCGGTTTTCGAAGCCATGGCTGCAAAGATCGTCCATGTGGGGGAGAAAAACGGCTTGGGGACCACGCTCAAGCTCATCAACAACCTGATCCTGGGTGTGGCGATCCAGGCGTCGGCAGAGGCTCTCGTCCTTGCAGAAAAGGTAGGAATCGATCCCCGGAAGGTCATGGAGATCACCAGCGTCGGCGGAGCGCGCACGGGCGCCATGGAGACCCGCGGACCATGGATGATCGAGCGCAACTTCGACCCGCACTTCACTGTTCACAACATGTACAAGGATCTCTCCAACGCGATGAAACTTGCGGATGGGTGCGGAGCGGTGCTTCCGGCAACCAGCATCTCGCTTGAGATGCTCCGGGCCGCCCGCTCCCAGGGGGACGGGGAAAAGGACTCCTGCATTGTGCTGAAGGTATTGGAGAGACTGGCCGGTCTGTAACCCGAAAGACGCCGCTCGCCGCAAACCCCGGCAGGCATAGTCATTTCAAGGAAATTCCGAGGACGGCTTATATTGAAAGTCCCCCTTCCTCTTCTCTTTTCTTTGGCCGTGACCGGGAGCCTGTTTCGGTCCTTTTCGTTATGGCTCCGTCGTCCCATTTTCCTCTTTGAAGAGCATCTTGCGTCCTCCTTCAACCAGGGACGCGAGATCGTCCACCGCGCTTTTCATCAATCCTGCCTGATCGTTCATCTCTTTGGAGGCCTATGAAGATTCCTCCGCATTGGCACATTGGAGAATAAAGTCTTCTGATTGGGGTTTGGCGACTCCCCCCTTATCGTGACAGGCGCGTATGGAGAGGGGGAATATGGAAATCGTGAGCAAGGTGATCCTCCGGCACACGAATCTTTCGACCACTCAAAGATATCTCGGAAAGGTGACCGGCACCGAAGCGATCCGGTGGATTGACAACCTCTACTCCTGACCCAAGGTGGGGTGAGGTCTTCAATCACCTTGCCCCAAAAAACCTCATATACCAACATCATCTCTCAGCATCTCGGGTTCGTCCAGAAGCTGGACCGGAGAGCAGTTCATCAAAATCGGAGAGAAGCTTGGATATCGGATAAATATTGAATTTTCGTCAGAGCGCACCGTTGATTGTGAACATCGGATGGCATTCTCTACATCATAGCATCTGGACTCCTCGAAAAGCTTCGGCTTGTTCCAGCGCAGTACTACGGCGATCACCAAGGTCAATCAGCGCATCAAGCACCCTGAGCAACTCTTTTGCCTGTTCAGTTCGGAGTGGGAAGTTTGCATCGACAAGGCGTTGAACCGTTGCAGCAATGCGTGGTGGTAAAGATGTTCCGGCCCACGAGCCTTTGGCATTGGAGAGCGATTTGAGAACCGCCCCCGCCTGAGCAGCGAACAAATCAAGGGGATAAGCAATGCCTGCTCGCTCGCAGAGTGTCAGGAACTTCTCCATAACGAAGGGCGACCAGCCAATAGCGGTGACCAGCCGGGTCACTATCGGCATAATCAACGTGATCTGCGACCAGTCCCTGTTGGCAAAACGAGCGGCACCCGGCGCCTTTTCGACGGTCACGAAGAGCAACGCCTGGATCAGCTTGGGTAAATCATGCCCGTGCACTTCACCAGCTCGGTAGCTATTCGGGTTGAAGATGCTGTCGCGGATTACTAGATCAACACAGCAGTTCAGCAAATCGATGGTGTTTACCGGGACCGCAGGTGCGTCGAAGACATGGCGAGCGGCTGTCATTTCAGCAAATGCAGCGAGAACACCTAAACCTTCCTCATCCTCCGTCAGGAAAGGCGCCAGGAACTCCTTGCGCACGAGTTCCTTCTCAAAAAATGGTGCGGCCCTTGCGAGTAAATCGCCTAATACTGCCTCCCATTCAATCAAGGAGGAATGGTCAATTTCCGATCTCCACCCGCGTTTATCCTTTATCCATGAAGGCATGAGCCGATCGCTGGTCCACCTCACAAGTTCTTTCAGGCCCTCAGCAAGCATCGGTTTGTAAAGGCTTGATTGGCACCAAGCTTCAACGGGAAAGAGAGGAAACAATTTCGCCGCATACGTTGCATTGAAGGAGGGGTCCGCATCATCCCATCCGTCCTCACCTTCGGCCAAGCGATACCGCCGTCGTTTCTGCGTCTTGACCCACGCTGGGGGGATGGGTGTTAGCGGCGAGTCATCCGTCTGCTCCAAGCGCTCGAGCGCACGTGCGAGAATGCTTTTTCGAGCGTCCTGATCGACCGTATTGTCGCGGCTTCCATCCTCCCTGATCTTAGATCGGTAGTAGAGCGAGAGGTCTAACGCAATCTGAGCGGCGACCCACCGCACATGCTCGTCTGAATCCCTAAAGAGTCCATTAAATGCGAGCTGAGCCACGTCCTCTACAGGGTGGTCCGTTAGCTGTAAAAGCCTTCGCACTGAGTCCTTGCGTGGAGACTTCGAACGCCGGTCATGTACTAAGGAAACGATAAGGTGATTGGCAGGATGCCAGGGTATCTTTGAGCCCCGGAACGCGTCCTTCGGCTCTTTCATCGACTCAACACGTCTCATCACATCCCACGCCCAATCGTAGTCTGCACCGGCGGGTAAGCCAAAGCGAATAACGACAGCAGCAACTGCGGAAATTACCGTTTGCGGTGAGTGCGCCCCTGAGTCCTTCCGCTCTGCAAAGATTAAATCACTATCCCGCACCCGCGCAAAGGCTACCGCATCGGCCAGACTCGGGCCATCGAAAAGCGCATTCTCCCGAAGCGACTTCGTGGCCCACCCGATGACGCTATATTCCTGTAATGAAGTCGTGCTCTCCTCAACGCGCTTTGCCTGCCCAGGCGTCAATGGGTTTGGCGGCTCGTAGGAGATCATGACTTTTTCGGTTTCGGTCTGATGCTTTCGATAATTCTGGATGTCTCCAAGACCTGCCCATCTCTCGGCCTCCTCTTTCATCGATGCTATAGTGTCGGCACTAGAGCGCTGTTCTTCAACTTCGAAGGGTAAATCATCCGGAAAGCGCGCGAGCGCTTCCTTGAAGCGCGGACGTACCCCTTCATCATTGGATAATGCAAACCGCATGGCAAGCTCTTTAATTTCGCGCTTGCGACTCTGCCTTGAGTCAAGAAACGTCTTGGCTTTAGCTTTTTCTCCAGTAAGACGTGAAAGAAACCCGAAGCCTAGCAGGTCGATGTCGCGTGTTGGTTCTTGAACGACGCGGGCCATGTCATGTTTCCAGAGACGCTGACATGTCACGATTGGAAATGTCGTTTCGGACACTTCATAGGTCTCAAGCGCCAGAACGAGCGCTAACCCAAGAATAGCGTAAGATTCATTCCCTTCGACTACAGCTCTGATTACCTCATCAGTCGGCCGCCCACCCTCTATCTGTTTAAATGCCCAGTAGCTAAGTGCGAGAAAAGTGCACTCCAGCGGCGGCCCGGGCGCGAATTCCCCCATGAACCAGCAGTACACATGCCAATCGCCCCAAAATTCCTGTCTCCCCCAAGGAAACTCCAAGACCAATGGAATTGGCGTTCCCCTTCGCTCGCGGTTGAGCAATTGAAGCTGATGCCAGCCTTTGGTCGCATAGTTGGTGAGATCACGTACCAGTCCGAGGGCGATCTCCGGCTTCTTGGCAAAGAGACTGGCAAATGGCTCATGAATGGGTGATGGTGGAAAGTAGTAATTATGATGCCGGGAGATTCCTATATCATGACGATCAATTCTCCTGCTGCTACCCATTGGCAAGAATATATTCTTAAGAGCCCGCTTTTGCTGTTCAGTCCTCTTTTCCTCCGGAATGGCGCGGAGACACCTGAGGCGTTCGTAATACTCCTCTTTCTCCCGCGCTTCACGATCAATTTGTTCTTGGGGAAGTTCTCCAATCAGCTCTGCTTTAGCGACCGCGACCACCTTTTCGGGAGCCTCGTCCGCCATGATCGGCGTAAATCCCATCAGCTCATTGTAGGCCCTGCTGCGCATATGCTTGTCCGCTACCGCACGATCGAAAAGCGCGATGGCAGGTCCTGGGTAAGACCTTGCCGAGCGCATGATCATCATTCGCAGACCGGTCGCGAGGCTTGACCGTGCTTCGCCACCGAGGGCATCCCAATGGCCATGCCTAAAGATAAAATGATCAGGATATTCGACGCCCTCCAACTCGATCAGCCAATTGGCGCACACATCAACTATGGCTGCGGAAAGCGGATTCTTCAGGTCGGCGAACAGATTCTGCCAAACGCTGAAGACTTCAACGGCGTTGGGCAACAGGCGGACAGGCAGAGTCGGGGCAAGCGGAAGTAACCACGCCAAGAACCGGCCCCAGCTCGCTACGTCGGAGGGCCATCCAAGCATGTCCGCCGCGCCAAGACGGTCAAAACCTTCTACGGCATTCGTTAAACCCTGAAGGACGAGCGGGCTTGGGATAGTATGCTGCGCTTGGAACCAGACGAGCAGCTTCTCAAGCAGCTTATAGTCGTTCTCAGAAAGAAGGGCCTGAAATTCCTGGTGCCCATGTGCAAATGCGGGTGTAAAGGGCGGAGCCGTCAACCACTCACGTTTCCACTGCGAACGGAGCGTTTTACCTTCGATGCTGCGGTAACCAGCCGACCACTTGCCCGGTGATCGGAGCGCGTTTTGCGCGAGCAGCCCCACTACACGCCCGAGCAGCGGCGGTTCACCCGCTTCGATCAGTCCGCGCGTCCAATCGTCACCAAGCTCAATGAGTCGCCGGAAGAACACCCATTCAAAAAAAATGTCATGGGAAAATGAATACGTCACACCGCCATCGTGGTCGCGGATAACGAGATCAGCCTTTAATCCCGAAACCTGCGCAAAAGTGGAGTCTTTGAGCATGCTGGCCCGAATGTTCTTCCCGAGATTGCGCACGCCTTTCTCGGACAAATCCAACAGCGCCCGTTGGCGCTGTGGCACTGCTTCTTGTGGTGCGTCATGGCCGGCACGATCCCACCAAGCCGAGATGAGATCGACCTCGGTCATGGGCGTTGCCGAATCATCAGGAAAGCTTCGTGCGAGCACCGAAGCAAAAAAGGGACGCCGGGCGATATCCATGACGCCTTTCGGGCCGAACAGCAGCCGTTTTAGATTTGGCTTTTCTCTCCCAAGCGCCTCCGCCTCCTCGTCTGAGAAGCCCTCGATCGAAACATCGCCGATGCCGGTTCCCCGATAGAAGCTTGTCGGAAACCATGCGCGATAAGCCTCAAGCCCCTGATCGCGTGAACTCGCCAGGACCTTCCAATTAGCAAGCTGTTCGTTTTCCTCGATCGCCCGAAGAATGTCTATGATTACACCTTTCTGATCAGGCCTGACGCGGTCAATGCCGTCGATGAAAATGGTCGGTATTCCTGAGCTGCCAATCTCTGCCAGGAGGTCTGCAATCACGCGGTGCTTGATGCCCAAAGCCGTGGCAAAGGTCAACCAGCTACCTCCCGTAATGCGGTCTGATTTCAGGAAAAGAATTGGTCCTTTGGCGGCATCAACGCTGGCTACGCGTTTGAGCATCGCAGATTTTCCGCACCCGGGAAGACCGCTGATGTTGACGAGCCGGTACTCGCCAATACGATTTCTGATGCTCTTCTCCAGAGTTGGACGATCGACGCGGAATCCGACAATCTCTTCCGATATGTCCGCCAGCCCAGCGTTTGAGAACGACTGAAGTGTATCAATATCATGCTGATAATTAGGCACGACCTTGAGCCGCACTGCACCGCGAAGGGCGGCCAGTAGCGTCTGCCGAGTCCACTTACGAGCAGTACCTGCTGCATCGCGCGAAATCCGGCGCAGTCGATCGAAAAGCAAAAGATCAAGGCCGTCTTCGTTGACTGCCACAAGCTCCTGAAGCCGGTTAATTATCTCCGTTCTCAATATTCCGCCTTCGGTCAATCCATCAAGGTTGAGCGCCACGAATTGGGCATAGAATCTGCGTTCTTCATCATGCGAACGGGCTCTGATTAGCGGAGCCAGTTCTTCACGAAGAGTTCGCTCTGCAGCCGCGGCTCCGCCACCTGGGGCAAAGCGCCTGGCGAAATCTTCACCACTGGGGCTGTCTTTGGCCCAGTCGATCAGACGGTTTAGCGTTCGGAATGGTGCAGTGGCCACATTTTCGGTGACAAAGCCGCAGGCATCCTGGGCGGCGTTAAAGTAGTCAGTCGCGCGGGTCGCGAGGGAGCAAGAGAGGATTTCGCGAAAGTCATTATTGGTCACTGCAGCACTGATCTGAATCTTACGCTTCGCTTGAAGGCTTAACCTCCGCGCAGTTCCATCATCATCAAACTCGATGATGATGTCATCCATGGGGTGGCCGTGCCCTTTCTGCTGGACCGCCACTGTCTTCACAGTGCCACTCAGACCCGCAGCGCGCTCTTCTCGCAGAAGAGCGGCGAGATAATAGGCGACAACTGTATCTTCGTAGGTAAAGCCAGCCCCCCCAGTAAGCTCAGTCGAGGTTGCCTGTTGTCTTTCTCCCTTACTCATAGCCTCCATATTCTTTCCAATTTTTGTATACTTCCCGAATTTGGTTTTTCCGTATATCCTCCTCGAAATTTCTGGCTCGAAGCAGAATGCGTCTCTTCCTCAGGTTGCAGACCTAGGAGCCCAGGCTGTTCACCCTCCTTCGGAATTGTGAACCTTAGCTGAACTGCGACCGAACAAGTCAGCTACGGACTTGGCCGCCAGCAGCTTCTCGAGACTCGTATAGCGTGGTCCCTGCATCGTTCCCGCAACAGCATCCCCGAAAGGAATCGGGGGTATCTCTGTGGCCAGCTTCGAAAAGATAAGCCGGTACTTCCCACCGTCACCGTAGGATTCGATACGCTTGACTGAAGCGTAATGCGTGATCGCTGAAACTGGGGCGCTACGATATGCGGCAATGTATTTGATCCGGGGTAACATCCCTCCGCTGATTCTAATTGCATACCAACAATTCTCACCGATAAATGTCTCCTGAAACCCGTCCTCTTGGGCAGGGACAATGACCGTGTCACGTGTATCGCCCAACGCCCCCGACGGAGCGACGTTCGTGGCCCCTCCCCCAGAGAAAACGACAGGTGTCGGTTTCTCGAACACACGCACACCCAGCAGAGGAAGGATGCGCAGCATCTCGTGAAGAAACCCCTGGGTATCCGCACGCTCCCACTCCGAAAGGTTCGGCTCCTTAGGGCGAGTACCGTTGTCGAGGTGGCACTGGACAGCCTCATGCGCGAGGTTAATCAGGGCGTGCTCGAGCCATGTAGTGTGGGCGCGATTGAGCGCGGTTCCCTTCGAAACGAAAGCATAACCCCAGTCCCAAAAGTCCTTGTTGACGAAGTGCGACTCTAAACGCGTTCAAATCTCGTCACCCTGACCCACATAGATGGTTGGTAGCTCATCCGCCGAGCCTTCACCAGGGCCGCTTAGGATGTAGACGCCGGCGGTCGCGAACTCACGGCGCTTCGAGATACTGGGCCAAGTCGACCGAGGAAAAGCAATACCCCAGCCAGTCCAGTTCTGCCGGTCAACTATCTTGACGCCGTCCGGATCTCCATGAACAACGAAGATGTGGATTGTATACGGCTCGGCCATGCCGAATGACTCCTCCTGTCAGTACTCGTGATACCGCCCAAAGGTTGGCCATAAGCCATAACCGGCGGAGCATCGTGGAGCGTCCGCGTTAATGGCCGTTAGAGCCCATTACTCGGCTGCAGCTAGCTGTTCTGCTTCCCGGTCAGGGACAGCCAATTCAATTTCCGCTCGAACATCATCAAGGTGTAAAACCGGAACAGAAGACTCCGCCGCCAATTCTTGGGATAGGCTGTTACGAAACGAAACGATTTCAATCCGCAATCCCATGTTCTTTACTGTCTTTACGGTTTCGAGATAGTCCTTGTCACCGGAAACCAAAATGGCCGTTTCATATGCGCGATTAATGGCGTGGGTAAGCATCTTTGTAGCAATGGCAACATCTACACCCTTTTCAGTTGGGGTGCGCCATGATCCCCCGCACTTCTTACACCTCACCGTCTTACTTCCGAGAGGGAAGATGACCGTCTCCCAGTGAAGGGTCTCTTTTAGGCGCCGGTAGAAAGCGGTTTGCTTGTAACGTGGAGGATCGCTCACAGCAGCAAAGAAATACACCTGCCAAATAGCCCCGTCTTTGTCGAGGCGGGCCTGGAGTTTTTCTGCATCGATACGCCACCCAGCCTCACGCTGGCCGTGGAAGATATTTGAGTTGTCAAAGTAGACTATTGTTTTTCCTCGCTGCGGCATACCGCCTCCTATGGAATTTGGGCCTTACGCCCCCGCTTCATCCGTCGTTTTATCGGCCATGAACTCAACACGCCCTAGAGTTCAGATTTTTAGGTTGCGCAACACATTTGCACGGGCCTCCTGACGTTTGGCTTCTTGACGGAGCCGCTCTCTCTCGGCTTCTTCTGCTTCTCTCTTTTCTCGCCGGACCCGCTCCACGTAAACACAATTAGCCTTCGGTAGCCATACTTTGAAGTTATTGATCACGTCTTGTGCATATCTATCATCGATATTGACGAAACCCTTGTTCCCACGAAACGTGAACCGCTCGGGTCCAGCTCCCATCAATGCGCTGTGGCTCCCCATGTTAAGTAGCGCCTGCTGCCATGCTGGCGTGATCGCATGCTGAAACATAAGTGTGAGGACATTATCGTCCCAGTCAGCACCAACGATGCGTACCGGGTCGACGACCAGAGGATCATCGATATCTCCTACAGGAACAACGGTCTCCTTCAACTGACTAACGCGTTGCCGCGCTACGAATTCATTTCCGCGACTAATGAGCTCACGTTTTACTTCTTCAATGCTAGCGGGTCGACCCTCCGGGGCTTGCCGCAGCATCAGTGCGACTAACTCGTCCAAATACGCAAACTGTGGCGCGACTGTTCCGATCAATTTGTAATCAGTTCCGTTAGGAACTTGCTCCGTAAACATCTCATTGAGGATAAGGCCAAGTGCATATATATCGGCGCGCTGATCCACAGCCGCTCTGCGAATGCGTTGTTCCGGTGCCGCGTAGAGGAAATTCGCAAGGCGTGTATTCGGTCCAGTTTTGACGAGCGTATAAAGCTCCTCTTCTCCAAACCGCGCTACTCCGAAGTCGGCGACCGCGAGTCTGCCCTTGCCCAAATCAAGGATGTTTTCCGGCTTCAAGTCTCGGTGCCAGACGTTTTGAAGGTGGGCGGCTTCAACCCCATCAAGGATCTGTGCGAAGTACTTCAGCACGAGCTCCGAGGCGATTCCTTCATTCATAAGCTTGCGGAGAGACCCATGTGCCAGTGGCATCACGTAAAATGGGGCCTTGCCGTAATCGGCAAGGCCGGCGTCGAGAACGGTGATTATACTCGGGTGTTTATTTCGTTGGCAGAACCTGTATTCGTTCTTGAATCGACGAAGCTTCTCTTTCGTCGCTCGAGAAGGATCAAGGACTTTTATTGCTGCATCTCCGCCAGTATCGTCTCGAACATGGTATACGCGCCCAGAGCCCCCTTCGCCGAGAATCCCGACCGTTGCGAATGTCGCAAAGGGCGTTGCAAATGTTTGTGGTGTCTTTGCCATATCATTAAACAGATTATTCGATGTGCCCAATATGCTTAACGCGTTTCAACTCTTGATCAGGCGGATCCTCATAAGGCTTTGCTTTTTGCGTACCAGCGAGTCTGCCGGACCGCTTATGAATGCAGTCGACGGTTGAGGGCGCGGGGATAGATTTTCCAAAGAAGATTTGCATTTCAGCATGAGGATCTCCAACTAGGCACGTGAGCGTGAGAAGGGGAAACCAACGCCTTAGCAGGGCCGTAGGGTCAGCCCAAGACTGAGTGCAGATTCAATGGAGCGCAACACTATCAGAAAGCAAATCAGAATACAAGAGGCTGTCCTTCCAACAGAAATCAGGATGACGGAATATGTCATTATTTGTTGCCTCAAAGTGTGACTACAGCCTGAGACCCTTCCGGACCTTAGTTGAGAGATGGATATGCGTGAGAATCAACTTCTTTTAGAATCTGAGAGACCTTGCCAATATTCAAAAACAGCCATTTATTCACATACCTGTGCTCTATCCCAAACTCTCTTTGTCAAAAAGGCGTCTTGAGCGCTGCTTTTTATCCTTGGCAGCAGTATCAGAGAATTGATTACCTGGCTTATCAGTTCTGGGGGAGATCTCGTACACTCCGGGAAATAGTCGTATGGCTTCTATTGAGAGGATAACCTGCCTTCGCCAAGGCTTAGGCAAGGCGAGCAGGATCAAGAGGATGAAGCGTGTGACGAAAATCAATGTCTTGAGTATTGCGCACCAGGAGACGACCATATGGGCGGAGGTCGGAGATCTGAAGGAAAAAATAAAAAGCGATGCCCGACGGAAAGCGCGCATTCATGGCCGGTCTGCCAGAAGGTATCTTTCCATCATCTCGGTCAACTCTTCTACAAACTCCTGTTTGTCCACACCGTCATAGCCATAGATGACAAACCTGTGGGTCATTGCCTCGATCGCGTGTACCACCAGCCTGACGGCACCGACAGAATTTCTTTTGCGTGCACTCGGGGTTTGCCCCAGCAGGAGATTCAGATGGTTGATCGCCAGGTCCTCGTTCGCGGCGTATCCTTTCCGAAACTTCTTGAGCTGAACCTGCTCGAAAAGCAGTCGGTGGAGGGCAGGGTTTTGTTCATGCAAGCCGATCATGACCTCGACAAGCCGACGGATCACAGTTCTTGTGAGCTTGCCCTCTGCCATGATCCCTGACAATTCCTGTTCGATCAGGTCGTGTCCCGCCTGGATGTGCCGCTTCAGAAGACCGGAGAGAATTTCATCCTTATCGTGAAAGTACTGATAGAGGGAGCCGATGGACACCCCTGCCCTCTGAGCGATCCGGTTGGTGGTTGCCAGGTAGCCTTCTTTTGCAAAAACCTGAGCAGCAGCTTCCAGAATCACTTCTACCGTTTCCCTGGCCCGCCGCTGAATCGGCTGTTTACGCGGGTTTAGCCTCTGTTTCCCTTTGCGGCGATGCGAGTCCCCCATGCGAGTAGACAACACGGCTCATTGCTCCTATCTTCGTACAAAGTGAGTCATTGCTCAATTTATAGCCGATCTGCGCAACTTGCTCAAGATCCGCATTTCAACAAGGAGGGCAAATCATGGCATACAAGCAGTTCGTTCCTTTGACCAACTTGAATTTTCAATTCAATCGGGTTTCTGCACATGGGGAGGAAGCGTGCCGTGAGGAGGA
>Ga0209164_1003749_pt1 | contig 14137 bp, 12 predicted proteins | sample MTBNYHSulfiMetaG_FD_187458 | JGI IMG/M metagenome (GOLD analysis project Ga0209164, IMG submission 187458) | Enrichment culture microbial communities from rom New York Harbor, USA that are MTBE-degrading - MTBE-NYH (New York Harbor Sulfidogenic)... | ecosystem: Environmental > Aquatic > Marine >...
CCGCCGCCGGGACGTTCGAGTTCCGTGAGGGGCGCCGAACCTCGACGGTCGGCATGCGCCTGGGACTGGACACCGGATTGCCGTACCTCCCGGTCTTGGAGCACGGCTATCGCAGGACGGACTCGCGGGAGGACGCCCTCGCCCTGACGCAAGCCGACTACGCGCTGGCACGGGCCGACACGGTGGCGGAGTCCCTGACCCTGACCGAGCGGTTCCAGCCCGCGGACTGGCTGTCCCAGTCCTACAGCTACAGCCGCAGCTGGCTGTTCGAGGGCGCGACCCGCTGGGCCGCCGACACCGGCGCCCTCCTCGACGAGGCTCGAGCCCTGGCCCTGACCCAGGTGCACGCCGCCGGGGCGGTGGTTCGCTGGAACGGGGGGCGGCTCTCGGTGAGCCTGTCCCGGGACGAGACCCTCGACATCCCGGGGCCGGAGCTCCCCCCGGAGCTGTTTTCCTCCTACGGAAGCAAGATGGCGGCCTTGTTCCTGCCCGTCCGGCAGGCGTACCCCGATGGGCTCTGGGACACCCGGGCCGATGCCGGGGAGCTCTTCCTGTCCGTGCCCCGGCGGCGCCACGTCGGGGCCTCCCTTGGCCTCCAGGCCTCCTACCGGGGCTGGAACTACGACCCTGCGGGGACGCCGGCGGCCTCCTCCCGGGACGCCGAGGTGAGCGAGGCCCTCTCCCTTTCGGTCCCGATCAGCCCCGACGGCGACGGGCGCTTCCAGCTCATCCCCTCGCTCACGAGGAGCTATCGGGGCACCTACAGGCAGGCCACGGAGGAGCTGAAGGAGGCCCGCCTGCTCTGGGAGTCGGGGCGGCAGCTGCTGTTCTGGCCCTTCTACTACCTGAACCCCTGCCTGGACTCGGGGCGCCTCAACGAGCTCGCTGCGGTCGACGTCCTGGCCGGGGCTCCGGAGGTCACGGGCAGCTCCAGCGCCCGCCTGGAGACCTCCCTCGCCCTGGATGCGAGCCTGCGCACGGGACTGTGGTACGTGCCCTCCCGGCTGGGGCTTTCGGTGACCGGCGACACCTCCCGGGATGGGTCGGCCTACGCCCAGACCCGAAGCCTGCGTACGCGTCTGGGCCTGGACATCCCATTGGTACCGAAGCGCAGGGGCCCAGCCCCCGCCGGGAGTGACCGCCTGGGGCTGGACGCCGGGTACGTGCTGCGCTGGGACTACGCCCGCAAGCTCCGGGTCCACGAGGTGAGCAGCCGCGCCTTCGTCCTGCTCGGCGGCCCCCTGCCGGGGGAGCTGTCGGGGCAGCACACCCTGAGCTACAGCCGGGAGCGCCAGGCGATCGGAGACTCCGCCCTGGAGCTGGTTCCCGGGCGACCGGACCTGGAGCCCCCGGTGGGCGAGGAGCCGGATCGGGACCTGGTGACCAGCGCCCTGGGCCTGGAGTACCGCTGGGAGCAGACCCTGCAGCGACGACCGCGGGTCTCGCGTTGGATTCCGGTGCCCCTCCAGGCCACCCAGACGGTTTCCCACACCGAGCGCCTCGCCGTCGAGAACCAGATCCTGATCATGGACCGGGCCAAGACCACCTCGACCGGGGCCGTGCCTCTGCGGATCGTCCTGGAGCACGAGACCCTGATGGGGGTTTCCGAAAACATGCACGTGCAGCTCGCGCTGCGCACGATGGGAGGCCTGCAGGAGCGCATCGAGGCGGACCGGAGCTTCTACGAGCCTGCCTGGGGGCTGGAGGCCCGGCTGCAGGTCGTGCTGAGCTTCTAGACCCGGGCCGGCAGGTGCGGGTATCCGGGAAGGGGAGGTGTGACGATGAAGCAGGAAGGGAAACCCGGTTCGGGCAGGAGGGCGCCGGGGCCCGGACAGGAGTCCGTGTGGGACTATCCCCGCCCCCCGCGGGTGGAGGCGAGCCGCCGGCACATCCGGGTGGAGCTGGCCGGAACGGTCGTGGCAGACACGCACCGGGCGCTCAGGGTACTGGAGACCAGTCACCCGCCGGTGTACTACATCCCCCCCGAGGACATCCGGATGGAGTACCTGGTGGAGGAACCGGGGTCCTCGTTCTGCGAGTGGAAGGGGCAGGCGCGCTACTACTCGGTGGAGGTGGAAGGCCGCAAGGTCCGGCGCGCTGCCTGGAGCTATCCGGACCCGAGCCCGGGCTTCTCGGCCATCGAGGATCACGTGGCCTTCTACCCCGAGGCCATGGATGCCTGCACGGTGGATCGGGAACAGGTCCGGCCCCAGGAGGGCGGCTTCTATGGCGGCTGGATCACCCGGGACATCGTCGGTCCCTTCAAGGGCCCCCCGGGCACCTCCGGCTGGTGAGGCGTGTCTGCCGGACGGCCCCGGCAGCGGCGGCCTTGGAACTTTGGGGCGGAGCGGATATCATGGCCCCCCATGGGGCCATCATGATCGGTCAGGCAGCAGGCGGCGGGGGAGCCGCCGTGAGCATCGTGCCCGTGCAGCCCGCCGACCGGGAGCGCATCAGGCAGTTCATCGACCTTCCCTTCGAGCTCTACCGGGGCACCCCCCAGTGGGTGCCGCCCCTGCGCGGCGAGCTGCGGCGCGTGCTGGAGCGCCGGCATCCCTTTTTCCGGCACTCGGAGGCCCAGCCCCTCCTGGCCCTGCGGGGCGGGGAGGTGGTGGGGCGCCTCACGGTGTTCCAGAATCGCGGCGCCGGGCGCCCCGGCAACCCGGTGAGCGCCCACTTCTACCACTTCGAGTGCCGGGATGACCCGGAGGCCGCCGCCGCCCTCTTCGAGGCCGCCGGGGCGTGGGCGCGGGAGCGCGGCTCAGGGGAGCTCGTCGGGCCGTACGGGTTCTCCACCATGGACGGCGGCGGGCTCCTGATCGAGGGCTTTGCCCACAGGGCCAGCATGACCATGATGCACTACCACCACCCCTACTATCGCGCTCTGCTGGAGTCCTGGGGCTTTGCGAAGGAGCGGGACTTCTACACGGCCCTGGTGGAACGGGAGGGCTTCGAGCTCCCGGAGAAGATCCGGCGTGCGGCGGAGGTGGCGCTCAAGCGGGGACGCTTCACCGTCCCGAGCTTCCGGAGCAAGCGCGAGCTCTTGCGGTTGGCCGGCGGGATCGGGGAGGTGTACAACCGCTCCTTCGCCTCCCACGACGATTTCAGCCCCCTGAGCCCGAGGGAGATTCGCGGCCTGGCGCGGACCCTCGCCCGGGTCACCCGTCCCTCGCTGGTCAAGCTCCTGATGTACGACAACGCGCTGGCCGGTTTCCTTCTCACCTTCCCGGATCTCTCGGGGGCCCTTCAGCGGGCCGGGGGCAGCCTCGCGCCCTGGAATCTGATCGATCTGGCCACGGAGTGGCGGCGGACCGAGATGCTGATCGTCAACGGCGCCGGGATTCTGCCGGAGTATCAGCGGCTCGGGGGCAACGCTCTGCTGTACTACGAGCTGTACCGCACCGTGATGCAGTCCGGATACCGGCGGGCGGAGATGGTCCAGATCGCCGACACGACCACCCTGATGCTGAGGGACATGCAGACCCTGGGCGGCAGAATCTACAAGATCCATCGGGTCTTCCGACGCTCCCTGTGATCAGCGTGATCGACGCCGTTCTCGCCCTCCCGGTGCTCGTCAAGGTGCTGGGAACCCTGGCGCTCATCCTGGCTCTCAACGCCCTGATGCGCACCCTCCTGGGGGCGATCCTGTGCGGCACCGTGGTGCTGGGATTCTGGGTTGGACACGGCGCGGTCTCGATCGGCCAGATCGCCTGGGCCCGTTTCGTTTCCCTGGACAACCTGCTGCTCATGGTCTCTTTCTTCCTGATCATATGGCTGAGCTCGCTCATGTCCTATACGGGGGTCATGGCGGACCTGGTGGCCACGGTCCGGGCCCGGGTACCGTACCGGGCGGCCTTTGCCGCCCTGCCGGCGGTGATCGGCTTCCTGCCCATGCCGGGCGGGGCGGTGTTCAGCGCTCCCATGGTCGAGAGCGCCGACCGCACGGGGAGCCTCCCGGCCTGGCTGAAGACCCAGGCCAACTACTGGTTCAGGCACATCTGGGAGTACTGGTGGCCGCTGTACCCGGGGGTGCTCCTGGCCCTGGATCTGACGGGCCTGGAGCCCTGGCGTTTCCTCGCGGTCCAGCTGCCCATGACCGGCCTGGCGGTACTGGCGGGGTACCTGTTCTTCCTGCGCCGGATCCCGCCCCTGCCCAGCCGAGTCGCCCCGCCGGAACAGGGGGATCCGCCCCGGCGCTTCCTGGGGTTGGTGGCGCCGATCCTGGTTGTGATCGCTGCCTATCTGAGCCTTCAGTTCGCCGCCCCGGCTCTCATCCGGCTGAGCAGGTACATTCCGATCCTGATCGGCCTGGTCCTGGCGCTGGCGGTGCTGCAGCTGCAGCGCCGGCCGGGCCTGGGCACGTGGAACAAGACCCTGCTCTCCGGCCGCACCGTCCAGATGGCGGTGCTGATTGCCGTGATCCGGATCTACGGGGCGGTCATCGAGTCCCGCCTCCCCGGGGGGGTCCTCCTGGTCGAGCAGATGCGGGGGGAGCTGACGCAGTTCGGCATACCCCAGGGCCTGTTCGTCATGCTGATCCCGTTTGTCACGGGACTGGCGCTCGGACTCAACGTGGGGACCATCGGGGCCAGCTTTCCGGTGGTGCTGAGCCTGCTCGGTCCCACCCCGGCCCTCGGGGCGCTGCTTTCGGTCACGGTCCTGGCCTACGCCTGGGGCTACTCCGGGCAGCTGCTCTCCCCCGTGCACATCTGCCTGGTGGTTACCGGCGAGTACTTCAAGACCTCGCTCCTGCGCAACCTGTCCCGGCTCGTGGCCCCGATCGCGCTGCTGCTGGCCGGGGCGTATGGGTTCAGCCGCCTCCTCGCCCTTCTGGGGGCGGCCGCGGCTGCAGGGCCGCCGTGAAGCGGGTCTTCTGGTCCTGGCTGCAATCGAAGACTGCCGCGGCGTACCTGCGCCTGCGCCGGGGAGGCTCGGGCTTCGAGCTTGTTGTCGCGTCTTGAGCGGTTGACTATACTGGAGTCCTTGCGGGTCCGGGAGGCTGCGGACTGCAGGCTGCAGGGGCCCCGGAAGCAGCGGGACAATCCTGGGGAGGAAGCAATGGAGATCAAGACGGTAGGCTGGATCGGCACCGGGGTGATGGGCCGCTCCATGTGCATGCACGTGCTGAAGGCCGGCTACACGGTGCGAGTCTACAACCGCAGCCGGGCCAAGGCCAAGGACCTCGAAGAGGCGGGGGCCCGCTGGTGCAATGATCCCCGGGAGGTGGCCACGGGCAGCGACTGCGTGTTCACCATAGTGGGCTACCCGGCGGATGTGCAAGAAGTCGTCCTCGGCGAGCGCGGCGTGCTGGCCGGGGCGGAGGCCGGTTCGGTGCTCGTGGAAATGACCACCTCCGAGCCCACCCTGGCCAAGCAGATCTACGAAGAGGGCAAGGAGCGCTCCGTCGCGGTCCTCGATGCCCCGGTGTCCGGCGGGGACGTGGGTGCCCGGAGCGGCAAGCTCGCCATCATGGTAGGCGGGGACCGGCAGACCTTCGAGCGGGTTCAGCCTCTGTTCCGGCTCATGGGCGAGAACATCGCCTACATGGGGCCCGCAGGGGCGGGTCAGCACACCAAGATGTGCAACCAGATCCATATCGCCACCACCATGATCGGCGTGGTGGAATGCCTGCTGTACGCCTACAAGGCAGGCGTCGACCTGGAGGAGATGATCGCCGTGGTCGGGAAGGGCGCGGCGGCCTCGTGGAGCCTGAACAACTACGGGCCGCGCATCGCCAAGGGCAACTTCGATCCCGGCTTCTTCATCAAGCACTTCGTCAAGGACATGGATATCGCTCTCAAGGAGGCCAGGCGAATGCGCCTGAGCCTTCCAGGCCTGGCCCTGGCGCACCAGTTCTACGTCGCCGCCATGGCCGTGGGTCTCGAAGACATGGGCACCCACAGCCTGTACAAGCTCTTCGCGCGCATGAATACGCAGTAGGGCGCCATGGGCGGGATCAGCGACGACAACGAGCGGGCCGGTGAGGATCGGGCCGGTGAGGACCGGGCAGCCGTCCCCGCCATGGCCTTTCGCCGCGAGCGGGCCGTGGCCATTCTGAGCGAAGGCTTTGCCCGGAACCTGCTGCAGATCGAGGAGTTCGAGCGCCGGGTGTCGGAGGCCCACGCAGCCAGGACCCTGGCGGAGCTCGATCGGCTCATCGACGACATACCCGAAGAGCTGCACCTCATCTCCTCTCCTGCCCGGACGGGAAGTCCCCGGGAGGCGCCTCCCCGTGCCCGGGAGCTCGCATCGGAGGAGCAGGGGGTCCAGGGGGTGATGATGAGCCGCGCGCTCCGGGGCGACTGGCTCAGGAGCCGGGTGGTGGCCGTGCGGACGCTCATGAGCTCCACCGAGCTTGACTTCCGGGGCGTGGAGATGCCGCCGGGGGAGGTCGAGATCCGGGTCGCCTGCCTGATGAGCACGGTCCTCATCACGGTGCCGGAGGAGCTCCCGGTGCAGGCCGACGTGACGCCGGTGCTCGGGGAGATCAAGGAAGGCCGCCGGGTGAGGGCAACCTCCCCCCGGCACTCCGGCCCTTGCCTCCGGATCACCGGGGTCGCCGTGATGAGCGAAATCAAGATCCGGGCCCGTTGAGGGCCCCGGAGTCACAGGTGCGAGCTGGACCATGAGCCACCCGACCGACTTCATTCCGCTGCTCCTCCTCGTCGGACGACCGGCCTCGGGCAAGAGCGAGATCATCGACTACCTGAGCCGCCTCGAGCCCGAGGAGCGCCGCCGGCGGTTTCACCTCGGAGAGCTGGAGGTTGTGGACGACTTTCCCATGCTCTGGAGCTGGTTCGAGGAGGACCAGGTCCTGAGCGAGCTGGGCAAGCCGCGCCTGCACACCACGCCGGACGGCTACTTCCTGGAACCGCATCTCTGGGACGTCCTGGTGCGGCGTGTGTGCCTGGAGCACGACAAGCTGCGCGCCGCGGACCCTGGGTTGGAGGGGCGGGCGACCGTGGTTCTCGAGTTCTCCCGGGGGAGCGGGCACGGCGGCTACGCCCGGGCCTTCGGGCACCTGAGCGACCCGGTGGCCGCTCGCGCCTGCGTTCTTTACGTCCGGGTCTCCTTTGCCGAGTCCCTGCGCAAGAATCGCCGGCGCTTCAACCCGGACCGCCCGCACAGCATCCTCGAGCACAGCCTCCCGGACGCCAAGATGGAGCGCCTGTACCGGGACGACGACTGGGCCGAGCTGGCCCCGGAGGGGGCCCACACCGTGATGCTCAACGGGCATGCGCGCCCCTGCGCGAGCTTCGAGAACGAAGACGACGTCACCACCCCCGGGGGTGAGCCCCTGGCCCGGCGGTTGGAGGCTGCCCTGGGGCGGCTGTGGGCTCGATGGAGCGATCCGGTGCGGGGAGACAAAAAAAAGGCCCCGGGGGAGACCCCCAGGACCGTGAACCCATGACCAATCACTATTATCTTCGGCGGGCCGGGTCCCGGGCATGAGAAAAAAACCGCATCTGCCGGAGAGGCGGCGCCGCGAGGACGTGGTACACTTGGTTCCGGGTGTACTGAGAGGAGCGAAGGAATGAGCCTGCCCGAGGTGCTCGAGTTTCTCGAACGGGAGCGGTCGGTGCTGCTCGAGCGCGCCGGCCAGGTGTCGGACCTGTATCGCTCCCTCTCGGAGTCCCTGCGCACCCTGGCGGTACCCTTCCGCAGCTCCCTGGCCTCCCTCGGGAGCTTCGAATCCTCCCTGGACCGGGAGAACCGGAAGCTGCAGCCTCCGGAGAGGATTTCGGAAGGCAAGCCCGGGGACCTGGAGCACAACACCGCCCGGCTGGTCGGGCTGATCAACCAGGTCTACGCCGTCCGCAACGCCGTGTTACCCTCCCTCGAGGGTGTGGAGAGCCAGGAGCTCGCCCGGGTGCGGCAGGTACACGCAGAAATCCTGGCTTTCCTCGAGGAGCTGTACCAGCAGAACACCGCCTGGATTCTCCAGGACCCGGGCGCAGAGGCCTCGATCATGGCCCGACAGAAGCGCCGGGACATCGAGGAGCTCCTCAAGGAGGAAATCGATCCCTACCTCGAGCGCCTGCTCGCGCTGCGGCGGGACGAGTACAGCCTGCGGCTCAACCTGGCGGTCCGGCAGGACGGCGCCTCGTACCGGAGCGCGGTCGGCAACCCGCCGGCCCTCGAGGCCATGGTTCGGGAAAAGTGCACGCTCCTGGGCCTACCCTTCGACCCGGAGCGCTCCCAGGACCTGCTTCGGGATCTCAGGGAAGGGGAAGGGGATCTGGAGCGACACATCCGGGAGCGCTACGAGGAGCCCCGGGAGGAGGGAGAGGTCCCGGCGTCTACGCTGCGCAGGCGCTATCTCGCCATTCTCCAGCGCTACCTGGCCCGGGTGGGGGACGTTTCGGCGGTTCTGTCGATCGTGGAAGACGTCTACGATCTGTATCAGCCCCGCCCTTCGCTCATGGAACGCCTGCGGGTCTTCTTCGCCCGGCTGTTCGGACGGGACGAGCGGCTGCCGCGGCGGGACGTGGAGTACAGCTACGTGATCGGCAAGGACCAGATCGAGCGGCGGAGGGCCTCCGTGGAGGAGGTGATTCGCGGGACGAACAACCTGGAGAAGATGCTCCTGCGCATCAAGAACCACATCAACGAGTACACGATTCACAAGCGCCTGGCCGAGTTCCCGGTGCCCAGGGCCCGGGATCTCATCGAACGCACCCGCGGCGCCATGCGGTCGGTGTTCGACGACTGTTACGGCCTGGTGCAGTGGCTCGGCAAGGGCGAGAATCGCGAGAAGCTGGCGCTCCTGCCCCAGAACAGCCAGCGCGACCTGAGCGCCCACCTGGACTCGATCTACGCCACCCTGATCATCAACGCCGAGCGGCTGCGGGAGGTCGAGCGCAGGCCCGGCGGCGGGGACGGCCAGGAGATCCGAGGTGCGGCGGAATGAGCGCCTTGGCGGGAATGAGCAGGCCGGGCGGAACGGGCAGGCCCATGGAAGGGCGGGTCTGTCTGGTCACGGGGGGCACCTCCGGGGTCGGCATGGCCGTGGCCCGGGGGCTGGCCCTGCAGGGGGCCACCCTGATCCTGCTGGCCCGGGACGCCGAGCGGGGCATCAAGGCCAAGGAGCGGCTCTCCGTGGAGACCGGGAATCCCCGCATCGGGCTGGTCCCGGCGGACCTGTCCGAAGAAGACTCGGTGCGCAGCGCCGTCTCCTCGATCCTGAAGGTGCACAAGTCCCTGCACGTCCTGGCCTGCTGCGCCGGGGTCCTCTACCCGGAGCGCCGCACGAGCTCCCGGGGGTACGAGCTGACCTGGGCCACGGAGGTTTTCGGGCACTTCCTGTTGGCCTCCCTGCTCCGCGAGCGCCTGGAGGCCTCCGCCCCGGCCAGAGTGATCGTGGCCGCCGGAAACCCCGGGCCTCTGCGGATCGGGCCGATCCACTTCGACGACCTGCAGCTGCAGCGGCGCTACACCCCGGTGCGGGCCAAGTGGCAGGCCGCCGTGGGCAAGGTCCTGCTGACCCTGGAGCTGTCCCGGCGCCTGGAGGGCAGTGGGGTCACCGCCAACGCGTTCCACCCGGGCCTCGTGCGGTCGAACCTGCTCCGGAGCCTTCCGGGCATCCTCCGCGGCCCGCTGCAGGCCGGGATGGCCCTGGCAAGCCGGGACGGCCGCAACGGGGTCTTCGCCGCCTCCGCTGCGCAGCTCGAGGGGACCACGGGAGGGTTCATCGTGCGAGGGAGGACCGTGCCCTTTCCCGAGCGCCGTGAAGAGGCGCTGCGGCTCTGGCAGGCCCTGGAGGGGATGCTCGCCGGCTCCTGATCGGCCGAAACCTACCAGATCCCGAGTTCGCGCAGGCGGGTCTCCGCGGCCTCGGCCCAGCCGCGGTTGGCCTTGGGGCTGGCCGGGCTGGGATGCAGGATTCCGGCCACGCGCGGGGCGGGTGCGCCTGCTTGCGTCCCGGCGGCGTGCGACTCCGCGCCCCCTGCCCCATGTTCGAAGCAGCGGCGCAGCCGCTCCTCGGTGAACCGGCCGATGCCCACCAGCCACTCCGGCTCCAGGATGTCCGCCACCCGGCGGAGGTGGGCGTCGCAGAGACCGTACAGCTGCTCCCGGTCCGCGCTCCGCAGCCTGTCCGGGGTCAGGTTGCGCCCCCCGGCGTCCAGAAACAGCAGCGGGCAGTAGTTGGCCACGAAGTGCCCGGCAAAGAAGGCCTCGGGAGTGCGGAAGCGCCGGCGCATGAGCCCCCACAGGCGCAGGCCGCTGGCCTCGCTCCGGGTGAGGGCAAACCCCAGCACGGGCCGCCCGGGGTGCTCGTCGGGCGGCCGGTCCACGGGTTCCTGGATCCCGAGCCATTCCCGCACGATGCCCACCTCCCCGAAGGGGACGCCGGTCTGGGCCATGCCCCAGGGTCCGGGGTTCATGCCCGCGAACACCACCCGCTTCCGGGAGTCGCCGTAGCGGGACAGATACGCCTCGTGCGGGCGCCGGGCGTACGCCAGGGGGGTTGTACACGTGGCTGACCGGATCGCCGAAGCGCAGAACGCCGACCGCCGCGGCCAGATCGCGGGAGGCCTTGATGAGCTCGAGGCTGCGGTTCCGTCGCCCGCAGACCCGCCCCCTGGGCTCTCTGCCCGCGGGGCGGCCGCCTCCGGCTGCCTCCCGCCTCACCGGGCCATTCCCCCGGCCTTCCGGCTCAGGGCGTCGAGGAACTCCAGGTCCGCCTGGCCCCGGGCGGCCATGCGCTTCAGGTAGTCTGCCCGGGTCACGATCCCGACCACCCGCTCGCCTTCCACGATGGGGAGGTGGCCGATGTTGTTGGCGAAGAGCAGGCGCTCGATCCCTCGGATGGGGGTGTCCGGGTTGCCGGTGATCACCCGGCGGGTCATGTAGCCCTTGACCGGGGCGTGCATGGCCTCGGCCTTGCGCCCCTTCATGATGTCCCGCAGCGTGACGAAACCCGCCAGCCGTCCGGCATCGTCGACCACGGGCGCACCGGTGTGCTCCAGGCGCTCCAGGAACAGGGAGGCCTCCAGCAGGCTGAGGCTCTCGAGGATCGTTGCGGGGTTGGGAGTCATGATCTCCCGAGCGGTTACCGCCGGCTGCAGGGTCGCCTGGATGTGCCGGTCCAGGCGCGGGAACAGCTCTCCGGCCGCCGAGTCCTTGACCAGGGCCGAGGCGGCCATGGCGTGTCCTCCGCCGCCGAAGGGCTCCAGGGCCTTCTGCACGTCCAGCTCCCGGCTCTGGCTGCGGGCCACCACGAGCACCTGGCGCTCCTTGCGGAAGCCGAACACGGCGAACAGGGCGTCCGGGCCCTCGATCTCGAAGACCTTTTCAGCGACCGCCGCCAGGCCGGGGGCCTTTCGCTCGAGCTCCAGCGACGCCAGGAGCACGAGATGCCCGCGGCAGTTGCGGAACACCAGGCGGCCCAGCAGGTCGTGAAAGAGGGCCAGCTGGTGCTCTTCCTTGAAGGGCCGGAGGAAGGTGTTCACCAGCTGAAGGGAGCCGCCGCACTGCAGGCAAAACGAGGCGACCTGGAAGTCCCCGTACTCCACGTTCTCGTGCGTGAAGTTCCCGGTGTCGGCGTAGAGGCCGGTCAGAACCACCGTGGCGTCTTCGGCGGCGATGGTGATGTTGCGGCGCAGGAGCTCCAGACCCAGGAGGGTGGCGTTGGCTCCCACCGCCTTTTCCCGCACCACCGCGCCAGGGATGTCGGAGGTGTCATCACCGTGGTGATCGAAGACCACGACCTCCGTGGACGCCGGATCGAAGTAGGGCAGGAAGTCCCGGATGCGGTCCAGGGTACGGGTGTCCACGATCACGACCCGCTCCACCTTCTGTCCCTCCAGCTCCTGCAGGCGGGCGAAGTCCAGCCGGTCCTCGAAGAGGTTGTAGAGATTGCGGGCGATCGGGTGGACCAGGTTGCTGCGAACCGGCCGGTGGTCCGGGAAGAGGTAGCGGGCCAGGACCATGGAAGCGATGCAGTCCAGGTCCATGTTGCCGTGGCCGATGATGATCTTCATCGCCCTCCCATAGTAGCTCGATTGCGCGCAGGCTGGCAACGAACCCTTCGCAGGGTTGCGCCGTCGCCGGGTTCTGCCGTCGCTGCAAGGCCCGGTCTGGACATGAGCGGGAGAAAAACCGTAGAGTGCCAGCATGGGACCGGTCCTGCGCCATCTTCTCGTGGACCTCGACGACACCCTGTACCCCGCCTCCAGCGGCCTGCGCGAGGAGATCGTACGGCGCATGACCGAGTTCGTGGCCCGTTTCCTGGAAACCGACGAGGAGACCGCCGCCGGGATCCGCCACGACTTGAGCCGCCGCTACGGCACGACCCTCTCCGGGCTGATTCAGCAGTTCCGCTACACTCACGCGGACGAGTACCTGGCCTACACCCACCCCGTGGAGGTCGAGCGGTTCCTGCGCCCGGATCCGGCCCTGCGTCCCGCTCTGCAGCGGGTGCGGCTGCCCATGTCGATCCTGACCAACTCCCCCCGGGAGCACGCGGAGCGGATTCTGCGCTATCTCGGTATCCTGGACCTCTTCCTCAGGATCTACGACATCCGCTTCAACGACCTGGAGGGCAAGCCCCACACCTCGCTGTACACCCGGGTCCTCCGCGACCTGGGGCTCGACGCGGAGGAGGTGCTCCTGATCGACAACCGGGTGGACTATCTCCTGGGCTTCGAGAAGCTCGGGGGCCGGGTGCTCCTGGTGGAAGAAGGGGAGTGCGGGTCGGACGCATCCCGGGGGGAGGGGAAGCATCTGCCATGCGTTCAGAGCATCAAGGAGCTTCCCGACTACCTGGACTCTCGCCCGGGGGAAGGGGATTCCTGAGGCGAAGTCCCGTCGCCGGGGGCTGCATGCTGCCGGCGAAGCTCAGTCCTCCCGGCGGTCCCAGAAGCCCTTGGCCAGGCTCAGCTCCTCGCCTTCCCAGCTCAGGAGATTCTGGGACTTGAGACGCTGGAGGAGGCGCGAGAAGGTTTCTGGGATGGTGCCTATGGCGGCGGCCACGTCCTTCTTGCTGAGGGGGATGCGGTAGCGCTCCCGCCGTCCGTACTGCTCCTGCAGGAAGCTGTAGAACCGGTCCTCCACGTCCCGGCTGGTCAGGGAGAGGATGCGCTCGGTGAGGTAGCGCTGCTTGGCCATGAGCATGCCGATGAAGTCCCGGCGGAAGCCCTCGTCGACCAGCAGGCACTCGATCTGCACCCTGGGAATCAGCAGCACCAGCCCGGGCTCCACCACCGTGGCCGTCACCGGGTAGTCCCTGGCCTCGAAGACCACGACTTCCCCGAAAACCTCCCCCGGCTGGAGCGTCTTGATCACGACCTCCCTGCCGTCCGGCGCGGTCTTGGACAGCTGCACCGCCCCCTCCGCCAGGAGATACATTCCCCGCCCCTCGGTGCCCTCCAGGAATAGGATCTCCCGCTTTGCCAGGCGCTTGGGCACGGCGATGGCCGCCAGGGAGGCCAGGCTGCGGGGGGAAATGCCCCGGAAGAACTCGCTGCGTCCGAGTAGCTTTCGAATGTCCACGGGTCTCGCTCTCAGTCTTCCAGTATGGTAATCCTGACCGAGAATATCAAGAAACCCTGACCGGAAGTTTTTCCTTCGATTCCTTGACGCACGTCAAGGCGCGGGGCCGGCCCTGGCGGCACATTGAGAGTACAATCATCAACTCCAGGAGTGAGACATGAAGCGGAAGATCATCCATATCGACGACAGCCTCTGCAATGGCTGCGGGAACTGCATCCCCAACTGCCCCGAAGGGGCCCTGCAGCTCATCGAGGGCAAGGCCAGGCTGGTCAGTGACCTGTTCTGCGACGGCCTGGGCGCCTGCATCGGCGAGTGCCCTCTGGGGGCCATCACGGTGGAGGAGCGGGAAGCCGAAGCCTACGACGAACGCAGGGTCATGACCGAGAACATCATCCCCAAGGGGGAAGCGGTCATTCGGGCGCACCTGGAGCACCTCCAGGGACACGGCGAGCAGGAGCTTCTCGACCAGGCCATGGAGACCCTGGCGGAGGCGGGCATCGAGGTCGCCCTGGAGGAACAGACCGCCTGCTGCGGGCAGCACTCCGGCCAAGGCCACGGTCACCACGCCGACGCCGACGAGCAGGGCGGGGCCCCGGCCGCCTCCGAGCTCAAGCACTGGCCCGTGCAGATGCACCTGCTCCCG
>Ga0209164_1003750_pt1 | contig 14137 bp, 15 predicted proteins | sample MTBNYHSulfiMetaG_FD_187458 | JGI IMG/M metagenome (GOLD analysis project Ga0209164, IMG submission 187458) | Enrichment culture microbial communities from rom New York Harbor, USA that are MTBE-degrading - MTBE-NYH (New York Harbor Sulfidogenic)... | ecosystem: Environmental > Aquatic > Marine >...
AAAAAGACGGTTTTCACGTTTTTGAGGGACAAGATAGCGGTTAACGGAAAATACGATCACCATCGACTGTTCACCGAAAAAACGCTTTTAGGGTCGCATAGACTCGACTCTTACGATTTCTTACGGACAACGGTGAACTGATAACGGTGAACGGATACTAATATAGGAGCAACCTTGCCTCTACCACCAGAAAAGTTGGACTCCGTCAGGCCCTTTAAATTAGTCAAGTTTTTTTCGTTCAGCAGCTTGGCGGTCATCTTTATTTTTACTTTCGCCCTTACCTACATAATATCCGACCGGGCACGTACGGTCTTGCTCAAGAAGAGCGAGGAGTATGCCCTGCTCCTCGCTGAGAATCTGAATCATCAGGTATATCTGCAATTCGTGGTCCCCACCGCTATTGCCTATGGTTCGATAAGTCTGCGTGAGCCGGAGCAGTTTTCCCTTATAGATAGGGTGGTGCGCAATACTATCCACAGTTTTCGCATTGACAGCGTTAATATCTATGATGCCGGTGAAAACATTATCGTGTACAGTACCGATCCATCTATGGTAGGCAAAAGGAATCTGGGAGGGATGGAGTACAAGCTGGCCTTGCGCGGACAGCATTCTTCACAGCTCGTTTCCCGGGGAAGTAGCTGGGTTTTCTGGGCCGGAGGAGGTGGCGGAGAGAAAAAATTGAAGACATATATACCATTTCGGCATGAAAAGGTCCTTACCTGGAAAACGGGGCCGATAATGGGTGTCTTTGAGATAACTCAGGACCTTTCCCTGGATTATGAAACCATTCAAAGATTTCTGATTATGGTGGTTATAACCTCTACAGCTATTATGATGATCCTTTTCGTGGTCTTGAGACTTATTGTAGCCAGGGCCGACCGGATTATCTACAAAAGGGTCCTTGAACAGCGCAAGCTGGAGGAACAGCTCCATCAGGCCGAAAAACTGGCCAGTTTAGGAAAGATGGTGGCGGCTGTATCCCATGAGATAAAGAGCCCCCTGGGAATTATCCGGAGCACGGCAGAAATACTGGAAAATAAGGTTAAAGCCTTTGATCCCAGGAATCGCTTGGCATCAATAGTTGTGGCTGAGTCCAATCGTTTAAACCGCATCGTGACCGAGTTTCTGGACTTTGCCCGCCCCCAGATCCCCCATTTTGTCAGATGTAATGTAATAGAGATTATAGAAAAAAATCTTAATTTTCTTGATCCGGAATTGAACAAAAGCGCTATTCGTGTGGAGAAAAATTTTGCATTTGACGAGGTCATTATTGATGGCGATCCAGACCTTCTTTACCGGGTGCTCTTAAACATATTTGTCAATGCCATTCAGGCCATGCCGGACGGCGGAGATTTGATGGTTGGCGTAACCGTCGCCGGTAAGCCGGAGCGCCTGGAGATATCAGTAAGAGATACAGGGACAGGGATTTCGCCGGAGGATATATCCAGGGTATTTGAGCCGTTCTTCACCACAAAGCACAAGGGAAGCGGTCTTGGACTGGCTATAGTGAAAAATATCGTTGAGGGACACGGTGGAACAATAAGAATCGAAAATGAAGCGGGGAAGGGCGCTATGTTTATTATAGACCTTCCGGTCAGGCATGCATGATGGCGAGGAGCTTAATTTATCGCCGGAAGCGGTCAGGCTAACACATCGAATAGCTTTCCCAAGAGCTCATCTTCAGCCTTTATAGCCTTGAGATTAGCGGTGTAGGCCCGTTGTACAGTCATAAGACCGGTCAGCTCTTCCTCCAGGGCTACATTGGATGATTCCTGAGTTTCAGCAGTTCCATCTTCGGCTGGCAAGGGAACACCGGGCGTATTAATCTTGTTTATCGATACGGTAACGCCGGACGGATCGGCTTCATGGAGAACTGCCCGACTTTTTTTAAACCCATTTGTGTTCACATTAGCGACATTATTAGCCGTAACCCCAAGCTTCTGTCCCAGTGCTTGAAAGGCAGATAAGGCCGGATATGCAGCATTCAACATCGAAATACACCTCCTTTTTAGAAAACCTTTCTACCCGCTTATTCTTATCGGCATACTTTAGAAAGGACTTAAAATATGGGCCTTGGTCACTGCCAAGCAACGTCTTGATATCTTGATTTTTATGCGCTGACAGGCATGTTATTGCCTGTTTTGTTTTTTTCATGTTATAAGGTACAGACATTAGGACTGGATTGTTGCTATGACGAAAGAAAAGATACTCGAGCCCTTGACTTTTTTGGGGCCGGAGAATCCGGATGACCTTAAAAAGGCTGAAATAGTAGTAGGAATTCCTTCATATAATGAGGCCGAAGGCATTGCCCTGCCTACGGCTATGGCCGACGAAGGATTGCAGACCTATTTTAAGACTAAACAGGCGGCTATTATAAATTGCGACGCCTGTTCCACGGACAACACAAAAGAGGTATTCTTAGGCGTAAAGACCGCTACACCGAAAATCTACCTTTCTACCCCTCCAGGTGTCACCGGCAAGGGAAATAACATAAGAAATCTCTTTATTATAGCCCGAAGGCTTGGGGCCAGGGCCATTATTATGGTTGATGCCGACCTTAAGAGTATTACGCCGAAATGGATAAAGATGCTCGGGGAGCCGATTTTCAGCGGTTTTGGATATGTGGCCCCACTTTACGTAAGGCATAAATATAACAGCACCATAACGAACAATATTGCTTACCCCTTTAGCCGTATGCTTTACGGCCGGCGGGTGCGTCAACCTATCGGCGGCGATTTTGGTTTTTCCGGACGGCTATTGCCATGTTATCTTAACCTGCCGCTGTGGAGCGAGGATGTCTCGCAATTTGGCATCGATATCTGGATGACCACCATAGCCATGATGCAAAAGATGCCGATTTGTCAGTCTTTTATGGGACGGCCGAAGATACACCGGGCAAAAGATCCCGGGGCACAGTTGGGGCCTATGTTTAAGCAGGTCATCGGGACTATCTTTGCCATGATGGGCCAGTTTTCTAATTACTGGTCCCACGTCAAGTGGAGTAAGCCCACGTCTATCTTTGGTTTTGGCTTGGGGGACATAGAGGAACCTCCACCGCTGGAGGTGAACGAGGATAATCTCTATCAGAAATTTCTGGACGGTTTTACAAATTACTCCAGTGTATGGGAACAGGTCCTGCAAAGAGAAACTTATAAGAAACTGGTCGAAATAAAAGGGCTGTCTCCGGGTTTATTTAACGTTCCTCCTCTGGTCTGGGCCTTGATCCTTTTTGATTTTGCGGTTGCGTATCACAAGGCGAAGATCGACCGAAGCACGTTATTAGAGGCGCTTATGCCCCTTTACTTCGGCAAAACGCTGTCTTTTGTTAAAAAGGCCGGGCAGATGTCCATTCAGGAGGCAGAAGAGCAGATCGAAAGCGAATGTATGGTTTTTGAAGAGGCCAAACCCTATCTGGTAAGACGCTGGAGTATTTTGTAGAATAGGCTTTCAGCTATCAGCGATCGGCAAGATGAGCAAAATAACCTATAGACAGCGCTTCATCCGGTAATTATGCGTCGGTTCATTCCTATTAAGGTTCAAGGCGCTATAGCGGAGAAAGAACCGGGGCCTTCTTTTTAAATAAGGTTTGTTTTTTAGATAAGTTAAAGTATATTGCTTGGGAAAATTATACTGACAGGTCTTGATCAATGCGAACCAGTACTAAAAAAGCCGCAATAAAACTTCCAACTAAAATAAGAATAGTATGTCCTACTTGTGGCAATGATACAGATTTCTATGAGGTTGCCGAAGGAGTGATCCTTACCACACGCTACACACAAAATGAGGACGGTAGTTTTACGCCTATAAGTGATGATTCACAGGTGTTTGGTGAGATTAAATTCTATTGTGGCGAATGTGATGAGGATTTAACCCAATTTCACAAGCATTTTCTGGAAATGCTCTTTTAACCCTTATCCAAAAAGCGAGAAAGACAGGAATGCGCCCCCGAACGGTTATCACCGACATGAAAACCTTCTCCGAGAAATATTGTACCCTAGCTAAGGGCGATATAGTGGTTGGACTCCTCAATCTTAAAAAAAATGAGGAGGCAAAATTTCTCCATCTGGTTGAAAATGGGGTTAAGTTGTTCCCGCCGGCCCTCGCTCAGGCTACCAGCCGTTCAAAGGCCGCACAAGTCTATATCCTGGGCAACTTTATGGTAGGGCATACCTTTGTAGCCAGGGATAAACGAGATTTAATTGAGCAGATTACCAACTATAATGCCCATAACATTAAGGAGGTGGTTACCAAACAAGATCGACTCAACTGCGGCCTGGGCATTAACTTTTGGCCGTCTATTGAGGCGGTTTACAATCATGCGTCCTTAGGCCTGATGGAATTTCCTTTTGTTGTCCAGCCGTTTGTTAAAAATGTCAGAGACATCAGGGTAATAATTATCGGTGATTATGTGGAGGCCTATGAGAGGATCAACCCATACAATTTCCGCCACAACCTCTACTTTGGAGGAGAAAGTCGCCCCTACACCTTAAGTAAAAAAGAACGGGCTTTTTGCCTCAGGGTAATGAGAAAGGCGCATTTTCCATATGCCCATATCGACCTTATGCTAATAAACGACAACGAGCTATACTTATCTGAGATAAACCTTCGGGGCGGGCTAAAGGGGTCTCGGATTAGGCCTGATAAGTACATACCATTAATCAACAAAGTCCATCAGGATTTTATTAAAAGACACCTGAGTTCCTGATCTAAAAGCGTCTCCGCAACAAAAAAAAGGCATAGACCCGCTTTTTTCCGGCAGACCTATGCCTTTTTTGTCTCTCGTTCCTACAGAAGATAACGCTGGTTATACGCAGCCGGTCGGCTTCGGAAGGCCAGCCATCTTACAGGCTCCCTTACCCGGTCCGGAGGGGAAAAGCTCATAGATCTTTTTCAATGGATAGCCCGTTACCTTAGAAAATATCCTTACCATTGGGGCAATGCCGTTTTTCTTGTAATAGTCCTGCAAGAAATTTACGCACTTCCAATGTTCATCGCCTACCACAGGGATACCTTCTATGTCCTTTACATAATCTACCCATCCTTCATCCCATGCGCTAAGCCCCGCGGCCAAGAAACCGTCTTCATCTACCTCGTAGGTTTTTCCTTTGTGATCAACCGTTGCCATTTATACTCCTCCTTTTTATCTTTTAGCTTTTAGATGTTATCTCGAATAAAAAATGAACTGTACTTCATTTACTGAAAGTCTCATTACTATAGCCGGAAAACTTTGTCAAGAGTTAAAAGAGAGAAAATTTTCTTTCAGTTGGAACTTTATGTAATTACGTAATTTTTATGGGATATGAATTATCACCCCTATCTCCCCTTAAGTTTATGTTTTGCCACCTCCGGTACTGGGCTGAAATGAGGCCAGATATTCGCGCCACTTTTTTAAGCGCTCACCGATAATCTTCTCCATACCTCGTTTAGTCGGACGGTAATAAATACGCCCTCTTATTTCCGGCGGCAGGTGTTCTTGCGCTACCAGGGCCTCGGGAAAGTCATGGGCATACTTATAGCCGCGTCCGTACCCCAGATCCTTCATCAGTCCGGTCGGGGCATTACGGATATGTAAGGGGACAGGCAGGCTTCCGGTTCTGGACACGTCCTTTTGCCCTTCCAGAAAGGCCATATATACAGCATTGCTCTTCGGAGCCGTGGCTAAATATAGAGCGGCCTGGGCCAGGGCCAGTTCTCCTTCCGGGCTGCCCAGGGCCTGGTAGGCCTGCAAGGCGGCCATGGCTACCTGCAGGGCCTGTGGATCGGCGTTACCCACATCTTCGGATGCAAATCTTATCATCCGGCGGGCTATGTACAGCGGCTCTTCTCCGGCTGCCAGCATCCTGACCAGCCAGTAGAGGGCGGCATCCGGGTCGCTCCCCCGGAGGCTTTTGTGGAAGGCGGAGATGATATTGTAATGCTCTTCCCCATCCTTGTCATAGGCGAGCGCTTTTTTCTGTACCGCCTCTTCCGCCAGCTTAAGATCGATATGGCGAACCCCTTTCTCATCCGGCGAGGCCAGCAAGACAGCTACCTCCAGGCTGTTTAGGGCAAAGCGGGCATCGCCCTGGGCGGCGGAGATGATGAACTCAAGGGCCTCCCCGGATAACTTAACACGAATATCTCCCAGGCCTCTTTCTTTATCCGTAAGCGCCTGTTTGAGCACTTCTTTAAGATCGTCTTCAGTAAGTGGTTTTAAAACAATCAGCCGGGAACGGGACAAAAGCGGGGGTATTATCTCAAAAGAGGGATTTTCCGTGGTGGCCCCGATGAGGGTGATTAATCCGCTCTCTACGTGCGGCAGGAAGGCATCCTGTTGGGCCTTGTTGAACCGGTGAATCTCATCGACAAAGAGGATGGTCTTTCTCCCGCCGGCTTTTCTTTGGGACTCGGCCTCAGCCACTACTGCCCTGATGTCCTTTACCCCGGACAGTACAGCCGAAAAGCTGACAAAATAGGCCTCGACGGCCCGGGCCAGGATATAGGCCAGGGTGGTCTTGCCGGATCCGGGCGGCCCCCAGAAGATAAGAGAAGGTATCTCTTTGGCCTTGAGCAGACGGGGGATTAATTTCCCCTCTGCAAGCACATGCCTCTGCCCAATGACCTCGTCTATAATCCGGGGTCGCATGCGGTCAGCCAGAGGAGCTGATTTACCTGTGCTATACATAACTTAACGAATGGATAATCGGCCTACATTAATGTAATCTTACCCAGATATGCTTCTTGAACAACGGGATCAGCCCGAAGTTCCTCTCCGCTTCCCTCCAGTATTATCCGGCCGGTCTCCAGGACATAGGCGTGATGGGCTAGGCGTAGGGCGGCATTGGCATTTTGTTCCACCAGGAGGATGGTCGTCCCACGTGCATGGATTTGCCGCATAACCGCGAATACCTCGCTCACCAGTCGCGGAGAAAGTCCAAGAGACGGTTCATCCAGCATAAGAAGTCTCGGCCTGCCCATCAGGGCGCGACCCAGGGCCAGCATCTGTTGCTCGCCCCCGGAAAGCGTCCCGGCCTGTTGATACAGGCGTTCCTTCAACCGGGGGAAGGTAGAAAAAATCCATTCCATATCTTCTTCTACTCCCTCCCGGTCCCGGCGGAAATAGGCACCCAGCTTAAGATTTTCCGAGATGCTGAGATTGGCAAAGACCCTCCGCCCCTCCGGCACCAGGGTGATACCACACCTCGCGACCCAGTGCGGGGCAAGGCCCTTAATCTCCCTTCCCTCAAACTGGATGGATCCTTTCTGGGACTTAACCAGGCCACAGATAGTCTTCAAAATACTGCTCTTGCCCGCGCCGTTGGCCCCGATAAGGGTGACTATCAGGCCGGCCTTAACCCTGAAACTTATACCCTTGAGGGCCTGGATGCTGCCATAGCTTACATGAATATCACCGACCTCAAGCACTTTCCGGTTCTCCTAGGTAGGCCTCTATGACCTGGGGATTATTTTGTATCTCTGCGGGAATCCCTGTGGCTATGGTCACTCCATGATCGAGGACGATGAGATGCTCGCATAAGCCCATCACAAAACGCATATCGTGCTCGATAAGGATAATAGCCAGGCCGTAAGCTTCGCGAATGGAGTTTATAAAGTCCATCATATCACCTGTTTCCCGTGGGTTCATTCCGGCTACCGGCTCATCTAAAAGGAGTACTCTGGGATTAGTAGCCAGAGCCCGGGCTATCTCCAGCTTGCGTTGCTGTCCATAGGCCAATGTCCCGGCCTTCTCGTCGGCCACATTATCGAGCCGGACCTCGATCAGGATTTCTCTAGCCATAGTTCGCATCTTCTTTTCTTCAGACTTGTAGCGCGGCAGACGAAAAATCGCCTCCCATAGACTGGAACGAAGATGGCCATGGTAACCGACCATTGTATTTTCCAGGACGGTTAGGTCATTAAAGAGACGAATATTCTGGAAGGTGCGGGCAATGCCCGCAGCGTTTATGAGATGGCTTTGCGTGCCGGTGATGTCTTTACCCCTGAAATAAATTTTACCTTCAGTGGGTAACAGGCGGCCCGTAATCATATTAAAAACCGTAGTTTTTCCAGCGCCGTTCGGACCGATAAGACCGATTAGATCCCCTTCTTTCACCGTTAGGGAAAGATCGCTAACGGCCATAAGTCCCCCAAATTTCATGGTCAGATGTTCGGCCTTAAAGAAGGACACGCGCCCTTACCCTCTTCTTTTCCCTATCTTTAAAAACCCGCAGAACCATTCCCATGAGAACTCGCGGCGGCCCATGAGCCCCTGCCGGGCGAAGATCATAACCAGGATAAGCATTATGGAGAAAACAACCATACGCATCCCCGGTATGCCCGGGATATTAACCGGCCCGATAGCCATCGGTTCTTCTACGGCCCTGAGCCATTCCCCTGCATAGGTAATAATTACAGCCGCGATAATAGAACCGGTCATACTTCCCAGCCCGCCGATGACGATTATGACCAGGAGATTGAACGTCAGAAAAAAACTAAAAAGGGTAGGAGAAATAGTGGTAATCAGATGGGCCATAAGCCCACCGGCCAAGCCGGCGAAAAAGGCATGAACTACAAAGGCCAGCATCTTGTGACGGAATACATTGATCCCCATAGCCGCGGCGGCTACTTCATCCTCCCTAATAGCCTGCATGGCCCGGCCAAAGCTGCTTTTGACCAGGCGGGTGACACAAAAAACAGTGAAGACAGCTACCCCACAGGACCACCACAGGTTCGTATATTCGGGCAGGCCCTTAAGTCCAAGGGGGCCGTTGGTTATACTCTGGGCATTATTGGCTACTACTCTGACCACCTCACCAAAGCCCAGAGTAACTATAGCCAGATAATCTCCGCGCACCCTGAACACCGGAAAGGCCATAACAAATCCCAGGAGGGCAGCAAAAACGCCGCCTATCAAAAGGGAAGGCAGGAAGGGCAGATGCAGGACAGAAATCGGCCATATAATGGGTTCGATGATAAAAGACAGTTCCTTTTCAGCCGGGCTGATAGTCAAAAGGGCCGTAGTATAGGCGCCCACAGCCATAAAGGCATTCGGTCCTAAAGAAAACTGACCGGCCACCCCATTTATAAGATTGTAGCTGACTGCTAATGTTACAAAGATGGCAGAGACATTTAAGATGCGGATTTGATACTCATCGGCCTGGTTTTGAACCTGAAGTAAAAAAGTAAACAGGCCTGCCAGCACGCCATAGGTATACAGTTTGTATATCCATTCCCGCCGATGTTGGTCGGACATGACTTCTAACCTATCGTATCCTTTCCTGCCAGGCCAGTAGGTTTAAAGAGTAAAATGAGTATCAAAAGGATAAAGGCAAACGCATCCCGATACCCGGCCAGAGACGGCAAAAAAGCCACCAGAAGGATCTCCGTTATCCCTAATAATAATCCGCCCAGGACCGCCCCGTGGATATTTCCTATACCCCCGATAACTGCGGCCACAAAGGCCTTAAGCCCGGGAATAATGCCCATGAGCGGATTTATCTGGGGATATTTCATGGCCCACATGATCCCTCCTGCCGCAGCCAGGGCCGAACCCACGGCAAAAGTCAGGCTGATAACGCGATTTACGTCAATGCCCATAAGCTGAACCATCTCCATGTCTTTGGCCACAGCACGCATGGCCGCCCCCACCCTGGTTCTATAGAGTAGTAAAAAAACCAGCGCCAGAAGGAGGGCGGTGACTACCGGCACCCATATACTGAGACTGAAGATATGCACTCCAAGCATCTCATAGGTCTTATTCAAAAAATCCGGGCGGTAAAAGGCCCTGGGCCGGCCGCCAAAGACCACGATCCCCAGATTTTCGAGAAGAAAGGAGACACCGATGGCAGTAATTAAAGCCGAGATGCGTGGGGCATGGCGCACTGGCCGGTAGGCCCCAAGGTCAATAAGGATGCCTAATAGCGCCGTAAGCAAGATAGCCATAATAACCGAAAGCCACCAGGGAAGGGCATATACGGATATGCCGAAATAGGCAAAGTACGTGGATATCATGAGGATATCGCCATGGGCAAAATTAATAAGGCGGATTATCCCATAAACCATAGTATAACCTATGGCTATAAGGGCGTATAGGCTTCCCAGTGAGATGCCATTTAATAGCTGCTGTAAAAATAAAGAGAGGTCCACGTGAGTAATTGATGCACTTACCAGGGCTTAACTATCGTAAGATATCTGAATTGTCCGCCGCTTACCTGTAAGATAACCGCACTTTTTACTGCATTGCCGTCCGGTCCAATTTTTATTACCCCGGATACACCGCTAAACCCCATGGTTGAGGCCAGAGCGGTCCGGATGGCGTCGCCATCGGCGCGGCCGGCCCTTTTTATAGCATCCAGAAGGACAAAGTAGGCATCGGCGCCCAGGGCGTGGAATCCGCTCGTCTCCTCGTGCCTGGTTTTTTTGAAGAACTTCATAAATTCTTTGGCCAGGGGTGTCGCGGCCCCTTCCGGTGCAAAATGGGCCAGGAGATAAAGCCTTTCTACGGCCTTTCCGCCTATTTTTATCAACTCCGGGGCCTGTGCCCCATCTGCGGATAATATGGGTATGTTGAGGCCGAGTTCCTGCGCCTGGCGGGCAATAAGGGCGTCCTCAGCATAATAATTAGGTAAATAAAGGAGATCTGATTGTGATGCCGGGATACTTGTAAGTTGAGCCGAAAAATCCTGGTCTCCGGTCTGGCAATAAGCTATAGATACTACCTTGCCGCCTAGACGAGTAAAGGCCTTTTTGAAATAACTGGCCAGTCCAACGCAGTAATCCTGGGCCCGATCCACGATTACAGCCACCCTCCGGGCTTTAAGATTCCGGTAGGCAAATATGGCTGCCGCCTCACCCTGAAAAGAGTCAATAAAGCAGACACGAAACACATACTTCTTATTCTGAGTCACCAGCGGCAGTGTAGCCGTCGGGCTGACCATCGGAATCTTCGCCTTCTCGCTCAGAGATGCTCCGGCCATAGTATTTGAACTGGTGGCCGAGCCGATAATGGCCTTGACTTTTTCTTTCTTGAGAAGCCGGCTTACGGCATTGGCCGCCTCTATCCGGTCGCTTTTTTCATCCACTAAAACGAGTTCTACCTGGCGGCCCAGAACTGTAGGATGCATTTGATGAGCTGCCTGGATACCGGCCCACTCCATTTGCCCAAAGGCCGCCACCGGACCGGTCATGGGAAGATAGACACCGATACGAATCGGCTCAATAGCCAGGCTTAAAAATGGCAAACAGAATAGGAGATAAATACAAGATAAAACCGAAACCGCAACTAAATAGATTGCCTTTTGTTGCAAGTTGTCACCCCTTTCATAGCACTCAGCTATCAGCATGAAGCCGGTTCACCGTTCACTGTTGACCGTTTACCGAAAGAAAATGTCGGAAAACGGTTAACGGATAACGGATAGCAAACATGCTGATGGCTGAGTGCTGACCGCACCATCTGGAAAGCCAAGCTTTCCGGATGGAAACTAATTAAAACGGCACATTCAGCTTAAGAAGAAAAGACCTTACCCTGTCTATAACCCCGGTAGATTGTTCCGATTCTTCTTCCATCTTTTTGTTGATATTAGATATATCCTCCAGGGATTGCTCCCCTTCACCTGCCCCAGATTTCTCTTGCCCGCTTTCCACTGAAACGGCAATCCCCGAAGAAATACTGTCTCTCCGTTCAGGGGTAGTTGTACAGGCTGCGCCACCGATAAGTAGAACCAGGGCTAAAACACATATACAGTGACGGCCGATCATAGAAAATTATAAATGTACCAATCTCAACTAAAACCAAGATAAACAATAGGTTAGGCTGAACGCTGATAGCTGAGTGCTGACAGCTCATTCGGAATTTTCGGGTTTTCGGATGGACACAAGTTATATCTACCCTCGTTACTTACAAAACATCCGCTGCAGATATAACAGCTCTTTTTTTAACTCTGTCAGCAAGGCTCTGATCTTACTATCTTCACTATCAAGGAAACCTATCTCCAGTTGGCCCCCCTTGCCCTGGGCCAGAGCCTTGCGCGCCCCGGCTATGGTAAAGCCTTCTTCATAGAGCAGCCTCTTTATCTCCATTACCAATTCTAAATCTGACTTCCTGTAGAGTCTCTGGCCGGAGGGCGGGCGATATGGCTTGATTTCACTAAACTCTGACTCCCAGTAGCGAAGCACATGCGGTTCTACCCCCGCAATCTGACTAACCTCGCCGATCTTAAAGTAACGTTTGTCCGGGATGGAGTTATTCATGGATTAGTCAGCGCTGACGGCTTCGTAAAAAGTCCATTTGTTGCGAAATAGCGATCAGCCATCGGCTATTAGCGATCAGTTTAAGGCGCTATTCCACTTCCTGAAAGCTGAGAGCTGAATGCTGACTGCTCTTCTTATTGGCGCGCCTTGTCCGCCTGCGGCGGAGAGCTTTTTACTGTGCCGTCTAAGCTTTGAGTTCATCAGTGATGATTCATAATTTTTTATTAAGGGCATCTCGCAGCTTTCTACTGGCCTTGAAGGTAACTACAGATCGGGGTGATATCTCTACTGTTTCTCCGGTACGCATGTTCCGTCCCGGCCTTGCCCTTTTCGCCCGAACCTTCAAGATGCCAAAATTCGCAATCTTGACACTATCTCCCTTTAACAGCTCCTCTTTAAAGGCATCAAATATTGATGTAACCATCTCAGTAGTCGCCTGTCGGGGGAAGCCGATCTTGTTATGAATATGCTCTACAATGTCTTTTTTGGTCAGTGTCATTTTAGCCCTTCCTGCAAGTTCGTTATTTTTGTTCCCTTAATCTTCCATTAAACCTGGATAATATATCATTTACTATTCGCTGGTGGACAGCATTTACTTCTTCATCCTCCAGTGTCTTCTCTGAAGAACGGTAAATCACCCGCAAGGCCAGGCTCTTATATCCTCGCTCAATTTGCCTGCCCTGATAGACATCAAATATAAAAACATTTTCCATTATATTCCCACCCTGCTCATTAATCACGCGCAAAATCCGGCCGGCAGGAACATCTTCGGGAACGATAATAGCCATATCCCGCATCACAGCAGGATAGCGGGGGAGCGGCTTAAAGACCTTCAGGCCTTTATAGGCTTCGACTAAATCGTCAAATGATAACTCAAACATAAATACCTTTTCTTTTACGTCAAAGCCTTCACAGACAGAGGGATCCATCTCACCCATAAAACCCAGCGTCTTTGGGCCAAGTACGATACGGGCAGACGCCTCTCTCCTGAGATAAGGGGCAGATTCCACCGCCTGGTCCAGCCTATAACCGGAGATGCCCAGGGCCTGAAAAACGGCCTCCATACCGCCTTTTATATCAAAAAAATCGACTCCATCCCCGGGAAAATGCACCCCCTCCGGATAGCGCAGACCGGTACACATACCGGCTAAATAGGTCTTTTCTACCGGCTGCCGGCCTTCCCCCTGGTCAATAAAAATTTTGCCTATCTCAAAGAGGCGCAGGTTGCTATTCCACTTGTTAAGGTTACTGCATACGGTAGAAAGGAGATTGGGGATAAGAGAAGTCCTTAGCACCGACTGTTCTTCGGTCAACGGGTTTAAAAGGCTTACGTGTCTATTTCGCTCGTCTGTCCCGGAGATTTTCAAGAGCCTCGTTGCCCGCTCATCCATAAAGCTGTAGTTAATCACCTCGTAAAATCCGAGGCCGTTGAGGACAGAATGGCAGATATTGGCAACGGTATGACTCTTTATCCGGGCCGGGGTCGTCAACGAAATAACGGGGAGTTTTACCGGTATTTTTTCGTAACCATTAAGGCGCGCCACTTCCTCTATGAAATCGACTTCCCGGCTGAGGTCACCACGGAAAGACGGGGATGTCGCCAGAAGGGTGTCTTTTCCTGCCTCGCGTACTTTGATGCCGATGCTCTCCAGTAACCGGCGTATCTCGCCTTTTTTCAGGTCGCTCCCCAAAAGGCGGTTAACCTGACCTACACGTATGGGGATAGGTTTTCTTTCCTCCGGCCTGGAATAGACATCGATACGGCCTTTTAAAATTTTTCCCCCGCCCGCTTTTGCCATGAGAGAGACAGCGCGATCCAGAGCTGCCCCCACTCCATCCATATCTATGCCCCGTTCAAAGCGGTATGAAGATTCGGTGCTCAAATTTAGCCGGCGGCTGGTGCGGCGGA
>Ga0209164_1003754_pt1 | contig 14133 bp, 10 predicted proteins | sample MTBNYHSulfiMetaG_FD_187458 | JGI IMG/M metagenome (GOLD analysis project Ga0209164, IMG submission 187458) | Enrichment culture microbial communities from rom New York Harbor, USA that are MTBE-degrading - MTBE-NYH (New York Harbor Sulfidogenic)... | ecosystem: Environmental > Aquatic > Marine >...
ATACCGCCGCACCCTATAGCGCGTCGATCACAGGCATTGAAGATTCAGCGCTCCTCAAGGATTTAAAGGACGCCTCCGACAGTCTTTCCTTGATCGACAGACCCCCGGCAAGCCTCGGCCTGCTGCGCACAAGAGCGGAAAGGGACAGGGACCGGTTTACCAGGGTCCTCCAAGCCCATGGGTATTTCGGGGCTCGCGTGGAACTGATTTTGAGAGACGACACGGCCCCCCTCGAGGTCGAGTTTCTCATCCACACCGGGCCGGTTTATCCCGTGGCTTCCGTAGATATCCGAATCGCAGGAGACAAAGAAATCCACCCCCACCCGATTGCCTCTCCCGAAAAGATCGGCCTAAGCCCGGGAGAGCCATTTAAAGCCTCTGCACTCATGGATGGGGAAAAGGCCCTTGTGCGAGCCTTTGAAGAACAGGGGTTTCCCTTTCCCCGGCCGGTTGAGCGAAAAATCATCGTGGATCACAGGGATACCTCGGTGGCCCTGGAATTTTTTCTTGATCCTGGGCCCCAAGCCCCCTTCGGCGAGGCGCAGATCAAGGGGCTTGAGGCTGTTGAAGAATCCGTAATCCGGCGCCTCATCCCTTGGAAGGAGGGAGATCTTTATGACGTGCAACAGGTTGAGACGCTTCAGGTGCGCCTTATCCGCCTGGGTCTTTTCTCCTCGGTCCGCGTTTTCAAAGGCCGGGAACTTGATGCCCAAGGCCGGTTGCCTGTGGATATTTCCGTGACCGAAAGAAAACACCGCTCCATCGGCGCAGGCTTAAGCTACAAAACAGACGAAGGACCCGGCGCCACCGGCCTTTGGGAACATCGCAATCTCTTCCGTGAAGGCGAAAAGCTTACGGTGTCGGGGATCCTATCTGATTTTACCGCATCCGCCGAGTCGACCTTTTTCAAGCCCTTTTTTCTTCGCCGCGACCAGTCCCTGGGCCTGTCCCTGCGCCTTGCCGATGACCGACCCGATGCTTACACCAGCCGCAATATCAGCGCGTCCGCCTCCGTCGCCCGTCAGTTGACGGATCAACTGAGAATCGCCGCCGGCCTGGGTTACAAAGCCTCAAAGGTTGAACAGCTTGGGATCACTGAACGCTTCGATTATTTTTTCCTGCCCCTTGATATGGAGTGGGACAGGAGCGATGATTTGCTTGATCCTGCCAGGGGCGGCCGGCTTGGTCTTCACCTTGTCCCTTTTTACGATCCATCAGGAAACGATCCGGAGTTTCTGAAGAACCGCATCCGGTATCGCCATTACCTGAAGCCTTTCGCCGCCCATCCTTTGGTGCTCGCTGCGGGTTTTTCACTGGGCTCCATCCTGGGCGCGGATAGAGATGACATTCCTGCAGACGAGAGGTTTTATGCCGGAGGAGGGGGCTCTATCAGGGGTTATGCCTACCAGTCCGTGGGGCCCTCCAGGGACAGCGAACCCGTGGGGGGCAGGTCTCTTCTTGAACTCACCTTTGAACTTAGGATGAGGGTTACGGAGCGGATAGGCCTTGTTGCCTTCCTCGACGGCGGCAATGCCTATCAAGAGACATTCCCCGATCTTGACGAAAGCCTCCTTTGGGGCACAGGCCTGGGATTCCGCTATTTCACACCGCTCGGGCCTCTGCGCCTTGACGTGGCCTTTCCGTTGAATCGCAGACCCGATATAGACGACAGGGTTCAGGTTTATGTCAGCCTGGGACAAGCGTTCTGACAGGCTGCTCCCCCGAAGCCCTCCACCCGCCTCACCTTCCAGGTATTTCAATTTTGAGTGAAGCGGATTACACTCATTCCTATGATGACATGGAAAAGCCTCTTTTTAAGAATCGCGAAAACCGCCGCACTCATTGTCCCGGCCCTGCTGGCGGTCCTTGCGCTGGGGTTCGCTCTTCTCCAGACCGATATGGGGAAAAACATCCTCGTGAGACTCGCAGCCACTGCCCTGAGCAAAGAAGCATCGAGGAAGGTGGAACTGAGAGGTCTCTCGGGATGGATTCCCTTCAATTTTCAGCTCCAGGGCCTTTCCGTAAGCGACGAACAAGGGCTGTGGTTGAACGTGGATGATGTCAGCGTACGATGGTCTCCTTTCGCCCTTCTGGGAGGCCGTTTGTCGATTCATGAAATGACGGCCCACAGGGTGGAACTCCTTCGTCCTCCCCAAGATCAAAAGGACCCCCACACACAACCCCCTGCTCTTCCCGAATGGCCGGGAGTCCTTTCCAAAATTCAAATAGAGCGTCTTGCCGCGGAACGGATTGTCCTTGGGCCCGCTTTGGCAGGCGAGCCCGCCGTCCTGTCCTTCGAGGCAAAAATCGGAGCGGAGCCTTTTCCTGCCGGTGAAATCCAGACCCTGATTCGCCTTGAACAAATTGACCGACCGGGTGCGAGTCTCAGGATTGACGCACTTTACAAAACCAAAGAGCAGGTCCTCTCCATAGACGGCCGCTTTGAGGAAGGGCGCGACGGCTTGGCGGCGCGCTTATTAGGCATTGAAGGGCCCCTTGCAATCTCCTTGAGCGGGGGAGGGCCTGTGCGGGACCTGGAGGCTGAACTGAGGGCTCAAGCCGGTGGAATCGGGGTCATGCAATCCCGGATCCTTTTGCAACTGCGAGAAGAACGCCGGGTTCTTGCGAACGGGACGGTCCGGCTGGCGCCCGCATTTTCCCCTGCTCAACTCCCTGCGCTCAAAGAGGTTCTGCCTTTCAGCCTGTCCGTCCGGCTTCCCGAGAGCGGCCCATGGCTTCTCGACCGTTTCTCCCTCGAAGCCGGCGCCCTGAGCCTGGATCTTGCAGCCGCCTTGAACCCTGAGGAGCAAACCCTGGAAGGCCGGTATACGGTTCTTTGTCACGACCTGGCCTCCCTCCGTTCCCTTGCAAAGACAGACTTAAAGGGGCGCGTGAAGGTTCACGGACAGTTCTCCGGGCCTCTTTACCGTCCTCAATCCACGCTCCTTATCGAGATCGCCGATGCTCAATGGAATGAAGCCGGGGCATCGAGGGCGGAAGTCTCCTTGGATGTGGCCCTCATGGAAAACCTGGGCGGCCCTTTGTTTCCTCCCTTTAAGATCAGTGGCAGGGGCGAAGCCCTGGATTTGGACGTAAGCGGGTTTTTGCTGGAAAGAGCCCGCGCAGGCCTTCAGGCGACGTTTACGCCCAATCTGAAGCAGGGCGATCTTTCCCTGGATCTTTTTCAGGCAAAAGAATGGATCAAAGCCCGGAGCGGCTTCTCGCTGGACGGGCATCTCCTGCACCTCTCGGAAATATCCATCACGGGATTTGAAAGCACCCTTACGGGAAGAGCGACCCTCGACCTTGAAACCCCTGAGGCCCGGGGGGAAATCCGAGGGAGTTTATCCGACCTTTCTCTCCTCCTTGCCCTGGTGGGACAGGAACTCCATGGAAGTGCGAAAGGGGAAGCGGGGTTCCGGCTCGGCCCGGGAGACCGGGACCTCGCCCTCTCCCTTGAGGCGAGCTCTCTTGAGAGCCCCTTTGGCGCCGCCCGGGGCCTGCAGCTCAAGACCCGCCTGACCGGAACGGCGGATCGCATGACAGGCTCTGTGGATCTTGAGATCAGAGACGGCCGGAGCGGGGATGGATCCATCGCTTTGCTGGCCTTCAAGGCTCAGGGTGACACGGACCTGGCGGAATTTCAACTCCATGCGAAAGGTCGCTACGGCCAAGATTTCGATGTAAAAACCTCGGGGGCTTTCACTCTCTCCAAAGAAGTTCAAAGGCTGGCCCTCAAGCATTTTCAAGCCCGATACGGTCCGGAGTCCACGGCCCTGCCCCTGTCCCTGATTAAACCGACCGAGGTTATTCACGCGAAAGGAGCCCTGCGCGTGGAGGAGACCTCCTTCACCCTGGGCACGGGAAGCTTCAGAGGGGCAGGAACCTATGCAGCCCGCCATGTGAATTTTGACCTGGACTTCAAGGACCTGCCTTTAAAGCTTTTGAAGGTGGCCGGTGCACCCGGTTTGAGAGGCCGGGCCTCAGGGTCCCTTGCTCTTGCAGGTGACCCTCGGCAGCCGGAGGCGACCTTTGAGCTTCTTGCTGTCAATCTCGGGTTGGAGGAGGACTATTTCCCGGACCTTCCTGATCCGTCCCTTGATCTGAAAGGTTCTTTTTCCGACCGGCAGGTGAAGGCCGATCTGGTTTTCCGGGGTCTTACCCCCGACCCTTTGAAGGCATCCGTAGCGTTTCCCCTCACCCTTTCCCTTGCGCCCTTTTCACTGGTCACGGATTCCCGGGGCACGATGGAGGTCGATCTTCACGGGGAAGTTCCCCTGCCCCACGTGGCCTCTCTTCTCAGCCTTGACGACCAAGAGCTGGGGGGCCGGGTGGAGGCGGATCTGAGAATCGCAGGCCCTGCGGCAAGCCCCCGGGTAACAGGAAAGCTCCGCATGATCCACGGTTCGTATGAAAATTTCAGGATCGGAACCATTCTAAGAGAAGCAACCCTGCTTGTGACGGCGGAAAACGGGCGGTTGCTGATTCAGGAGGCCCGGGCAAGCGACGGCGAAAAGGGGACTGTTTCGCTCAACGGCTGGTTTGAGCTTTCTCCTGACCGGGATTTCCCTTTCCATATGGATATCGCCTTGCGCGATGCCACGCTCATCAGACATGATTCGGTCACGGCAACCATGGGCGGGGATCTTGTTTTTGCAGGGAACCGCCAAGGCGCCATCCTCTCAGGAGAAGTGACGCTTTATCCCCTCGACGTGCGAATACCCAGGCGCCTTCCCCAGGGAATCGACGATCTTGAAATCATTGAAATCCACGAGGAAAAAACACAGGCTCCTGTTGCTGAGGCAAGAAAACCGGCGCAGGACTCTTTTGCCGGGATTCGGCTCACCATCCTCATTCCAGGCCGGGGCCGTCTTTCAGGCCGGGGGCTCGACTCCGAATGGCAGGGAAGGTTGGAGATTCAGGGACCTACCGGCGACCCCTCCATTTCCGGGGAGCTTTCCGTGGTTCGGGGCCACTTCAATTTTCTCGGCAAGCGCTTCAATCTCACCCGCGGCGTGGTCTCTTTCCTGGGCGATGTTCCCCCTTCTCCGATCCTCAGCGTCACGGCAGAAGCAAGCACAAAGGAGATGACGGCCTTTCTCGAGCTTTCAGGAAAAGTGGATTCGCCCGAGCTTTCGCTCACCTCGCAGCCCCCTCTGCCCGACGATGAAATCCTCTCTCGCCTTCTTTTCGGCCGCACCGTGACTCAGATCACCCCCTTGCAGGCCATCCAACTGGCCAATGCCCTGGACGTGCTGGCCGGCCGGCAAGGCTTTGACGTGATCGATCACACCCGGAGAATGCTCGGGCTCGATTTCCTGGAAATCAGAGACCTCGGCGTTGAACTGGACGAAGCCGCGCTCCGGGCCGGCAAATACCTTGCAGAAAACGTTTACCTCGAGGTGGAACAAGGCCTGGGACCGGAGTCGGGCAGGGCTTCACTGCAGTGGGAAATCACCCCGAACATCACCATACAAACCGAAGTGGGCATCAACGCTGAGGCGGGTGCGGGAATCCGCTGGAAGTGGGATTACTAATGGGCTGCAAGGTCCACGGGACACGGCGCACGGCGGGAAGACCCAGAGAGGGGCCCAAGCCCCTGCTCAGTGAACCGTGAGCCCTGCGTTCTGGAGGGTTCTTGACCTTTCAGCCGTTCATCCCTATCATGGTGCCGTAAAGCCATCTTTGCGAGGATATCATGAGAAACACACTGGCTTTTGTCATGGCCGGCGGACGGGGTGAAAGGCTTATGCCTCTCACCCAGGACCGCAGCAAGCCTGCGGTCCCTTTTGGCGGGATCTACCGCCTCATCGACTTCACCCTGAGCAATTGCGTCAACTCTCAGGTCTACAAGATCATCGTGCTCCCCCAGTACAAGTCCCAGTCTCTCAACGACCACCTGGAGGAGGGATGGAATATCTTCAGTCCCAAGATCGGCCAGTTCCTCAAAGTCGTGCCGCCTCAGCAGCGCGTCGGCCTGGACTGGTACCGGGGCACGGCCGATTGCATCCGCCAGAACCATTATCTCATCGAGCGCCACAAGCCCGAAAACGTGCTTATTTTGTCCGGAGACCATATCTACAAGATGGATTACGGCCTCTTTATCCAGTACCATCAGGACAAGGGGGCCGACCTCACCATCTCCCTGCTGGAGGTGGACAAGGCCCTCGCCGGTCAATTCGGCATAGCCGAGGTGGACGGCGATTTCCGGATTGTGGCTTTCAGGGAAAAACCCAAAGACAACGTGCAAACCATCCCCGGAGACCCCAACCATGTGCTCGCATCCATGGGCATTTATGTATTTAAGACCGACACGCTCCTCGAATTGTTGAAGGCCGGAAACGAGGACGACTTCGGCCGCGACATTATTCCCAACATGCTCGCTTCTCGTCAGGTTTTCGCATACCCCTACGTGCGTTTCAACCACATCAAGGACTACATCTACTTCACGACGGATAATGGGGAGCGGGAGATTCGGCTGGAGCCGAGGGTGAGGGATTCTTCTTACTGGCGCGACGTGGGGACCCTGGACGCTTACTGGAATGCGAACATGGACCTGACCGGCGTAGACCCTTACTTCAATCTTTACGGCACCAAGTGGCCCATTCACACCCGCCAGGTTCTTGCGCCTCCGGCCAAGTTCATTTTCAACAACGAGCGGCCCGAAGGCTTCCGGGTGGGCAAGGCGCTCGACTCCCTTGTGGCGCCGGGCTGCATCATCAGCGGCATTGTCCGCAACTCCGTCCTTTCCTACAACATTGTGGTAAGAAGCTGGGCCACCGTGGACGAGTCCGTCGTTTGCGACGACGTCGTCATAGGCCGTGATTGCAGAATCAAGAAGGCCATCATTGACAAGAACAACAACATCCCGCCGCACACCGAGATCGGCCACAACCCCAACGAGGATCGCAAGCGTTTCACGGTCACCCCCAGGGGGATTGTCGTAGTCCCCAAGGGGTATTTCGGAAGAATGGAATGATGGCGTGGAGCCAAGCGGAGCTGATTTCAGATTTCCCTTGCGTGGAAAACCAAACTCTTTTTTGACGGAGGTCGGGAGATGAGAAAAATCCAAAGGGCGATTGTCAGTGTGACCGATAAAACAGGCGTGGCCGATTTCGTGAAGTCCCTTTCCGAATTCGGGGTTCAGATCCTATCCACAGGGGGCACAGCCGGGACCCTTCGAGAGGCAGGTCTGGCGGTCACGGACATTTCCCGGTACACCGGCTTTCCTGAAATGCTGGACGGCCGCGTGAAAACCCTCCACCCCAAAGTCCATGGAGGCCTCCTGGGCATCAGGGACAACCCCGAGCACGTGAAGGTCATGGAAGAGCACGGCATTCTGAACATCGACATGGTGGTGGTCAATCTCTACCGGTTTGAAAAGACGGTGGCCGCAAGGGATGTCACCCTGGAAGAGGCGGTTGAAAACATTGACATCGGCGGGCCGGCCATGCTTCGCTCATCCGCCAAGAACTACCGGGATGTGACGGTTCTTGTGGATCCGGCGGACTACGGGCCTACCCTCAAGGAAATGCAAGCAACAGGAGGCGCCACATCTCTTAAGACAAGGTTCGCCCTTGCCAAAAAAGTTTTTCAGTTGACCCACCACTACGACGGCGCCATAGCCCGATACCTGGCAACCGTGGAGCTATAAACTCAGCCTTATTCGCAATCTTTATAGGCATGATCTGTGGCCGCCGGTCCCTTCGTCGTCGCCGCTCCGGTTTTCCTTCTCCCGGCAGGGCGCATTCTTGTGGACGGTGCGCTTCATTTTTTCGCAAAACAAGGCCTGGAAGGTTCGGCAACTGTCGGACCCGTCCAGGCCTTCCTCTTTGGGCCAACGGGCGTACTTGCATGTAAGGTCGCAGAATTTCATAGGATCAACGGATCCCTACCATAAAAAATAAGGGTTCACAGGTTCCGGGTTCAACCTTCAAGGTTGGGGACAAAGACAGAATGGACGAACCCAAAACCTGCCGAAGCAGGCTGTCTTCGCTAAAGGAGTTTCCAAATGAAACCCTGAACACGCCGAAGGCGGGTAAACCTCTGAACCTTTGAACCCGTGAACGGTTACCATAAAAAATACGCCTCCCTCTGTCAAGAAAGGACATAGGGTTGAATTCGTTCGATTAATTCATGGTTTTGTAGCACTCAATAAAAAACGCTTTTTTATTGACACCCCGGGCTTTGTTTAGTAGTCATATTGTAGCTAGTTTATAGTCACTGCAAGGCGGGAAAAACGATCGGCTTTAGAGGCCCCGACACGAGCTTTTTCACAGAAGGGAGGTGATAACGGAATCATTTTCAAGTGCTGAGGGTTTTGGAAAGGCATTGTTCCACTTCTTAGCAAGGAGGAATTCCAAATGACAATGACAAGGAAGGCAATTCTCTTTCTCATGGTCCTGGCTTTAGGTGCCGCCATTCTGGGTGCGGCGCCCGTTCAAACTCAAGCAGCTACGATTCAGCTCACCTACAGCAACTTTTTCCCACCCACCCATTTCAACGCCATACTCGGGGATTCCTGGGCCAAGGAAATCCAAAAAAGAACCAACGGGAAGGTCAAGTTTACCCAGTTTCCCGGAGGCGCTTTGCTCAAGGGACCTGAAATCTATGACGGCGTCATGAAGGGGGTCTCGGACTTGGGGATGTCTCTTTTCGCTTACACGGCAGGGCGTTTTCCTGTCATGGAGGCCCTCGATCTCCCCATCGGGTACCCCAACGGGTATACGGCGACCATGGTGGCCAACGACTTTTATAACAAATTCAAACCCGCAGAGATTTCGGGTGTGAAAATGATGTATCTCCATGCTCACGGCCCCGGCTTGCTTCACAGCAAAAAAGAGGTCACCAAGCTCGAAAATTTAAGAGGCCTCAAGATCCGATGCACGGGATTCAGCGCCAAAGCGGTGACGGCGCTCGGCGGCGTGCCTGTGGCCATGGGTCAGGGCGGTGCTTATGAAGCCCTTCAAAAAGGCGTGGTGGAAGCCACTTTTTCCCCTATGGAAGTTCTGAAGGGGTGGAAGCAGGGTGAAGTGATCAAGTTTACGACCGAGTGCTACAGCGTCGGCTACACCACGGCCATGTACGTGATCATGAACGAGAAAAAGTGGAACTCCCTCCCCAAGGACGTGCAAAAGGTCTTCGAGGAAGTGAGCAGGGAATGGATGCCCAAGCACGCTCAGGGCTGGGATCAGGCCGATAAAGAAGGACGGGAATTCTCTCTGAGCCTGGGCAACAAGATCGTCCCGCTGTCTGAGGCTGAAAGCACCCTGTGGGCCTATAATGTGCGTCCTGTGATCGATGAATATGTGGGCGTGTTGGAAGGCAAAGGGATGCCGGGAAAAGAGTATATCAAATTCATTCGTGACGGCATCGAAAAATACGGCAAGAAGTAAAAGCGCTCTGGGTCGCCGTGCTTCGCGGCGACCCCGCTTTTTTCGTCCCGCCATCAATGAGGTGAGATCATGGCCTACTTCCCTAACCAGGTGCGCCGTTTTGTCGACTTCCTGAACTGGATTGCGGGCTTATCCCTGCTCGGCATGACCGCCCTCACCTTTGCGGACGTGGTGCTGCGCATGTTCAGGCGACCTATTCTCGGGACCTATGAAATCGTCGAGTTCCTGGGCGCGGCGGTTGCCGCCTTTGCCATGGCCCATACAACCTTGCAACGGGCCCATGTTGCTGTGGAAGTGGTTGTGATGCGCCTTTCACCGGGTGTTCAAAAAGCCGTCTACACCCTCACCCACGTGTTCAGCATATTTCTCTTCGTGCTCCTGGCGTACGAGTGCATCCGTTATGGAAACGACTTCCGCATCTCTGGAGAGGTTTCCATGACGCTGCGTTTTCCTTTTTACCCCATCCTTTATGGAATGTCCCTGGCATCCCTGGCGGTCTGCCTGGTACTGGTCATGGACCTCTGGTTCGTGCTGACGAAAAGACAACCGCCCTATTTCAGATGGAAAGATTGACCTAGGACGATTGCACCCCAAACGGTGCTTCAAGGAGAGCGGCGATGGAGCCAACGACAGTCGGGTTAATCGGGTTAGCGGTCCTGATCATTGTTCTTTTTTCCCGCATGCCCGTGGGATTTGTGATGGCCCTTGTGGGAGTCGTGGGTTTCAGTTATGCCGTAACCTGGGGTGCCGGCCTCAGGATGCTGGCCAAGGACTTTTATTCCATTTTTGGGTCTTACAGCTTGACCGTGGTGCCTCTCTTCATTCTCATGGGGCAGATCACCTTTCACGCAGGGATCAGTCGCCGCCTCTTTGACACCGCCTACCGGTTTATCGGTCACCTTCCAGGCGGACTCGCCATGGCCACCGTGGCGGCCTGCGCAGGATTTGCAGCGATCTGCGGTTCCACCAACGCCGCAGCAGCCACGATGGCCACCGTAGCCCTGCCTGAAATGAAACGATACAACTACAGCATGGTCCTCGGCACCGGGACGGTCGCCGCCGGCGGCAGCCTCGGCATCCTGATCCCGCCCAGTGTCATTTTCATCGTGTACGGAATCCTAACCGAGCAATCCATCGGCAAGCTCTTTGTGGCCGGGGTTTTGCCGGGCATTCTCCTGAGTCTCTTCTTTATCGCCGCCATTTTCATCTGGGTTAAGATAAAACCGACCATCGCGCCGAGAGGGCCTAAAGCAACGGTTCGGGAAAAAATCGCCTCCCTCAAAGGGGTTATCGAGACCCTTCTGCTTTTCGCCCTCGTGATGGGAGGGCTTTTCCTTGGATTTTTCACCCCCACGGAAGCCGGTGCGATCGGTGCAGGAGGGGCCATCATCCTCGGCCTGGCAACGCGGCGTCTCGGCTGGAGAGGGCTCATGCAGGCCCTGCTGGAAAGCACGCGGATCTCCTGCATGGTCATGGTCATTGTAGCCGGCGCGACCATGTTCGGCCACTTCCTCGCCATTACCCGCATTCCCTACGTCCTTGCCACATGGGTCAGCGAATTGCCCCTGCCCCATGGAGCGATCATGGCCTTCATCATCCTCCTTTATCTTGCCGGCGGCTGTTTCATCGATGCCCTGGCCCTGATCCTTCTCACCATCCCCATCTTTTATCCCGTGGTGATAGACATGGGCTATAACCCGATCTGGTTCGGCGTCATCATCGTGCTGGTCACCCAGATGGGCGTCATCACGCCTCCGGTGGGAGTGAATGTCTATGTGGTGAGCGGCGTGGTGCGGGAAGTGCCGCTGGAAGCCATATTCAAAGGGGCCCTGCCCTTTCTGTTTGCTTTGGTCCTATTGTCTCTGCTTCTCATCCCCTTTCCCCAGATCGCCCTCTTTTTGCCGGGCATGATGAGGTAGCAGAATTTATGCAGCATCATGATGTTTCACAATCCTGAAGAGAGGTTTGGCCTGTATGTTGAAAGAACAACCCTATTGGAACCCTGTGCTCGAAACCCTTGCCAAAGAAAAGATTCGCGATCTTCAGTTCCGAAAATTCAGGAAGATCTTTGAATGGGGTTATGAGAAATCAAAATTTCATCGCGCTCTTTACGAGAAAGCGGGAATAAAGCCTGAGGATATTCGATCTTTTGAGGATCTCCGCCGTATCCCGACCGTGGAGAAATCCATGATGCGGGATATTCAGCGCAAAGACCCCTTTCCCTACGGAGACGCCCTGTGCGTTCCCCTGGACGAGGTGGTCGAGTTCCGCCAGACCAGCGGCACCACAGGCCAGCCCGTGTATCAGCCGGACACCTGGCAGGATTGGGAATGGTGGTCCGAGTGCTGGTCCTACATCCTTTGGGCTCAGGGATACCGGCCTTCGGATCGCGTGTTTATTCCATTCGGCTACAATGTCTTCGTCGCTTTCTGGGCAGGCCATTATGCCGCCGAGAAAATCGGCGCAGAAATCGTGCCGGGCGGCGTCCTCGACACCCAGGCCAGGATCCTGAAAATCCAGGAATTACAGTGCACGGCCATGATGGCAACCCCCACGTATGTATTGGGCATGGCCGACACGGCCCGCAAAATGGGCATCGACCCCTCCAGCCTCGCCGTCAGAAAGATCACCTGCGCCGGAGAGCCGGGCGCCAGCATTCCCACCACCAAAAAGAGAATGGAGGATGCCTGGGCCGCCAAGGTCTACGATCATGCGGGTGCAACGGAAATCGGTGCATGGTGTTTTGAGTGCACCGCCCAATCCGGCGGGCTCCATGTGAACGAGGCTTTTTTCCTGGTGGAAATTCAGGATGTGGAAACCGGGGAATACATCGAGGAACCCGGTCGACGAGGCAAGATGATCATTACCGCCCTGGATCGCCAGGCTCAGCCGTGCATTCGCTTTGACTCCAAGGACATCATCGAGTGGGCCGGCGAGCCCTGCCCCTGCGGCCGTACCTTCCGCTTGATCAAGGGAGGCGTGATCGGAAGGGCGGATGACATCACCAAAGTCAAAGGCGTGCTCCTGTCCCCGTCGGCGATCGAGGAGGTGGTCAGGGGTTTGGACGGCCTGGGCAATGAATTTGAAGTCATTGTGGACAAGGACGGAGACATCGATCGCATCACCCTGAAGGTGGAAATCATCAAGGGACGAGAGGGTGAACGCAAGCAGATCGAGGCAAGACTGAAAGACCAGCTCCGCCTCAAGACCAATCTCGGGTATATCCTGGAGTTTCACGACCACGGTTCCCTTCCGCGCTATGATGTGAAGGCCAGGCGGTTTAAAGATTTGAGAGGTAAGTGATGAATACAAACTATGATGTGGGTGCCATAGCCGCCAAAATTGAGTCTCTGAAGAAAACGGCGATGGAACTCGCCGATCTGGGTGAGGACTTTCCGGCCCTTTATCGAAACACCCGTCGAATCCTGGCCGCCGTCAAAATGCTGGAAATCAACATCTCGGATGTATCGGTTACGACATCGTCCTAGGCGGTTTTGTAAGGGTTCACAGGTTCCGGGTTCAACGTTCAAGGTTGGGGACAAAGACAGAATGGACGAACCCAAAACCTGCCGAAGCAGGCTGTCTTCGCTAAAGTAGGTTCCCATGGACCCCTGGTTTTCATGGGGCAACACAAAGAACGGGGTTGTCATAAGACAATCCGTCTCCAACGTGGAATCCGGGGGGGGCAGAAATGAAACCCTGAACACGCCGAAGGCGGGTAAACCTCTGAACCTTTGAACCCGTGAACGGTTACGCGGTTTTCATGAAAGGAGGAGATTCCACGGCATCGCCTTAAAGGTTTTGTGCAAAAAGTGGTCATCCTCTACGGCGTGGAATCGAAGGTCTGCAAAAAGGGCCTCCGCCACCCTCTGAACCTCCTGGATGTCGATCACTTCGTCCTGCCTGCCGTGATAAACCCAGGCAGGAACAGCCGTTCTCATTTGCCGGTAGGATGCGTCCATGAGATGGATGGCCGGGGCAAGGAGGATGAGTTTCCTCACCCGCTCTTCGTTCTCCAGCGCAAAAAGGGAGGCCATGAGACCGCCGAAGCTCGAGCCCACCAGAACAATGTCTGTTTGTTCCGGCAGCATGGCCCTGAGCTTGTCCATTCTTTCCTGAAGGGACCCCGTAAAATGAGGGGTCATCATATCCGGGTAGTTTTCACGGAAAAAGACGGCCTTGGTTCCCTGATCACTGCTCTCAAGGCCGTGTATGAACATTCTACAGGGCATATCAACCCCCTAGTACCGTGTCTCAAAAGTTCTGCACCTGAAAATGGCAAGGTAAGATCCTGAAATTGAGGTCCATATTTGACCCACTTCCCAGAGACACGGAAATCCGAAGCACGAAATCCGAAATTCGAAACAACATCAAAACTTCAATGTCCAAAATACAAAACAAACTGCAACCAAGTCACGTTCTTTTGTTTTGGTCATTCGTATTTTGGTCATTCGAATTTGTTTCGAGTTTCGGAATTCGAATTTCGAATTTAGAGAATCCATCAGATTTCCAATTTTCGCATGTATTGAATTGCCACAAAACGACACTCAATTTCTGAGACATAATACTTTAGGAAATGTCCAGGATTTCGAATTCCTGAATTCCTCTGGGCGTTCTGACCCTGACTTCGTCCCCCACCTTCATGCCGATCAGCGCCTTCCCGATGGGTGATGTCACGGAAATACTCCCTTCTTCAGGCGCTGATTCGTAGGGGCCGAGAAGCTGGTAAGAGGTTTCC
>Ga0209164_1003756_pt1 | contig 14128 bp, 8 predicted proteins | sample MTBNYHSulfiMetaG_FD_187458 | JGI IMG/M metagenome (GOLD analysis project Ga0209164, IMG submission 187458) | Enrichment culture microbial communities from rom New York Harbor, USA that are MTBE-degrading - MTBE-NYH (New York Harbor Sulfidogenic)... | ecosystem: Environmental > Aquatic > Marine >...
CGCCTCCGAGAAGGAGTACTTCAGGAGGGACCCGGAGTAGCGGACCCGGGACCCGAAGGCCTGGGGGCGGTGCAGGTGGCCGAGTGCGGTGTAGGAGAAGCCTCGGAAGTGGGCCGTATCCACGGTGCCGGCGCCCCCCACGCTCAGGGGCCGTTCGGACTCGCTGGACTCGCCCCCCATGGCGAAGCAGTGACCCACCAGGACGGACCGGCCCGGCGCCGGGGAGCCCGTCGCCCGGGCCGCCGAGCGCGGCCGGCGAGCCGACAGGCCCGTCCCTGGCGCCTGCGATCCCAGCAGATGGGCCGTCAGGGCCTTCATGGCCTCGTCGTGGGAGCGGAGCCCATCGTCTCCCAAACGCTCCCGCACCAGGGGAGGCTCCGCGTAGGGGAGGAGGAAGAAGGACACGGGCCCATGCTCGTCGGAGAGGACCACCGGTCCGGCGTCCGGATCCAGCGTTCCCCGGACGTGGAGGCCCCGGGCGGAGAGCAACGGCGCGCCGAACTCCAGCCGGTCCGGGCTGTCGTGGTTCCCGGCGATCATCACCACCGGCACGCCCAGCCCCACCACCACCCTCTCCAGGACGTCCCCCAGGAGCCGGACCGCGTCGGTGGGCGGTACGGCCCGGTCGTAGACGTCCCCCGCCACCACCAGCGCGTCGGCCCGGGTCTCCCGCACCACGTCCACGAGCTGGTTCAACACGTGCGCCTGGTCTTCCACCAGCGGGACGTTGTGGAAGGTCCGGCCCAGGTGCCAGTCGGCGGTGTGGATGAAACGCATGTCGTGGGGTTGGGTAGGGCGCCCCTCAAGGACTCCCCGGCACGCCGCGAACCCGGCGGGGACGCCGCGAGATCGGCCGGGACGCCAGGCTACCGACCGGGGTGCCGCAATGTCGGCCCGGAGGGAGAGTGGGACAAGGGTGAAGTGGGACGTGGCGGCGGCGGGGCCCCCCCCCTTCTAGCCGGTCGCTCTCACCGCCTCCAGCGCCGCCCGGCGCTCGTCCTGGAACTCGTCCCCAGGGTACCACTCTGGAAGCTCGTCGCTGTTGGCCACGTGGAGGCCGAGCCAGAGGGCGAGGGTGGCGTCCTCCACCATCCCGTCGAACACCCAGGTGTCCTCCACTTCGTCCGTGGGCTGGTGGTACTGTTCGGCGATCCATCGGCTCATGACCTCATCCCCCCATCCCGCCGGCTTGCCGATGAAGTCCGTCCCGGACTTGAACCAGATCGCAGGCACTCCGATCCGGGCGAAGCTGAACTGGTCCGATCGGTAGTACCACCCCGCATCGGGATCGGCCTCACCGACCACGACGCGATCCTGGAGGCCTGCCGCGGTGGCAAGGAGGTCTTCGAGCGTGGACTTTCCCTTGCCGAAGATGGCGACGTCACGGGTCCTGCCCCAGATGTTGCCCATCTCGAAGTTGATGTTCGCGGCGATTCTCCCCGGCGGAAACGTGGGCTGCCCTGCGAAGTAGGACGAACCCAGGAGACCTCTTTCCTCTGCCGCGACGAAGAGGAAGAGGACGCTGCGCCGCGGCCGGGCGGGGAGACTGGCAATGGCTCGGGCCACGGCCAGGGCCTGGGCCATGGCAGCTCCGTTGTCCAACGCCCCGTTGTAGATGCTGTCGCCGGCTTCGTTCGGTCGGCCCACTCCCAGGTGGTCGTGATGGGCGCTGTAGATGACAACCTCCCGAGCGAGGTCCGGGTCCGAGCCCGGTAGCAGTCCCGCCACGTTTGCCGTCTCGGTCCGGTTCAGTCGTGTCTCGAACTCGATGGATGTGGTGAGCCCGAGGGGGATGGGCCGGAACCCACGCTCCCTGGCGGCGGCCACAAGATCATCCAGGTCATGGCCGGCGGCCTCGGCCAGCCTTCGGGCGGCACCCTCCGACGCCCAGGCCGTGATCTTGACCCGCTCCCCGGCCCCGGCCTGCAGTTGGAACTGCTCCCCGCCCCAGGAGGTCTGGACCACGCTCCACGGATATCCCGCAGAAGGGGCGGTGTGGATGATGATGGCCCCCACGGCACCGTGCCGCGCGGCCTGCTCGTACTTGTACGTCCAGCGCCCGTAATACAGGCGCCGCGTGCCGCCGAAGAGCTGGGGGTCCCAGTCGGGGTCGTTGTTGAGCATGAGGAGGATCTTGCCCCGGACGTCCTGGGCCTTGAAATCGTCCCAGTCCTGCTCCGGGGCCTCGATCCCATACCCGGCGAACACGATCTCGGCGCCGTCGATGGAGGTCTTCTCCTCCTGCAGGCCGCTCGTGGCAACGTAGTCCTCCAACCAGCGGAGTCCGACGGTCTCGCCGCTTCCTGCCTCGAACACCCAGCTCTCGGGCATAGCGGCCGACATCCCCACGATGGGGACCGGCTGCTCCCAGGAGCCTCCGGGCCCACCGGGGGAATACCCGAGCTCGGTGAGCGTTCGTACCAGGTACTCCCGGGTGAGGCGATCGCCACGCGTGCCCGGCCCCCGGCCCTCCAGCCTATCGCTGCCGAGGTATTCCACCTGCTCCAGGAGGAGCTCCGGGGTGATGAGCGCTGCTGCCGCATCCGTCCCCTGAGGAAGATCCAATCCCTCGGTGCCGGGCTCGCACGCCCCTGAGCCCAGCAAGGCCACCATTGCGACTGCGGTTCGGATCTTCATGCGGACCACCTTGGGTGCGGGCCTACTCCGTGTCCCCTCCCGGAAACGTAGGAGGCGGATGGTGGTCCTGCCATGTCTCCGGCCCAGGGCGAGATCCAATGCCGCGTGCGTTATGGGTCCGTCATGGGGACCTCTCCCCTCATCTTCTTCCCGCCGCCGCGGTCGCCTCGATCTTGGCGGCCATGCGGCGCACCATCTCGGCCCAGGGGAAGGCGTGCCAGGAGTGGCCCTTCATGGGGCGGCCATAGAAGAACTCCGCATCCGAGACGGGATCGGTGGCTCCCCGGAGGAAGTCCTCGAACCGGTACATGGCGAGGTTCAGGTAGAAGTCGTCCATGTCCGGGATGAAGAAGTGGAGCTTGCCGGCCAGCTTCGGGCCCAGGGTGGGCCAGTTCCGCTCCGCGTACTCCCGCAGGTCGTACCCGTTGTCCCGCCAGTAGTCGGCCACTTCCCGGTCGATCACCCCCGTCAGCTTGTCCCACAGGGGCCGGGGGTACCCGTCGGATCCCACGGGGCCGTAGACCGCTTCCCATCCCTCCAGCTGGTACTCGGACCGTCCCCTGGATCCCAGCACGGCCTCGAACCTGCTCAGCTCCCGCACCGTCCACACCATCTGCCCCTCCACCGTCCTCCTGAAGGGGCGCTCCCGGGTCAGGTTCCCGACGGCCAGGGTGAAGGCGTTCTCGTCCTCGTAGATGTTGATGAGCTGAAAGCGGCGGAAGTCGATGGGATCGGGCTGCAAGATCCAGGCGCCCCCGAAGAAGTCGGGGTAGTTCAACTGGAGGGAGAGGGACTGCCAGCCGCTGGTGGAGGCTCCTTCCAGGATCCGGGCGTAGGGCTCCCGGATGATGCGGAACCGCTCCTCCAGGGCGGGGATGATCTCCTGGACGATGGCGTCGCCGTAAGGGCCGTTGTTGGCGGAGTTCACGGAGTAGGAATCCGGGAAGAACGGCGTCGCCTGCTGGAAGGTGATGGCGATGACCCGGGGGAAGTCGTCGGCGATCCAGGCCTTGTAGAAGTCGTACCCGGACTCCACGCCCGTCACCGGGTTGATCTCCCCCAGCCCCCTGACCCGCGTCGAATCCGGATTGAATCCGAAGGGAACGTTGTGCCCCAGGGCGTAGACGCTCGGGTACCGCCTGCCGGGCTCTTCCCCGTACCCCCGGGGGAGGAGGACGGTGGCGTTGACGTAGGTGGGCCTTCCCCAGAACCGGGTGAGCATGTCGCTCTGGATACGGACGTGCTTGATCCACTCCGTGTCCACCGGAGCCCTGGCCGGCGGCACGACGTTGGCGATCTCCAGGCGGACGACCCCCCCCTCTCCCACCCGGACTGGGACCGGATCGCTGTACAGGTTTCCGGGCGCCGCGGTAAAGAAGGCGATGGTGCCGTCGTTCATGGGGAGCCAGAGGGTGTGTCCGTCCGCCCTGTGCACCTCCTCATAGACGTTGATCGCGGCCTGGGCCACGTAATCGCCGGGGGGGAGGGAAGCCAGCGGCCAGGGGTGGCCGAGGGCGCTGGTGTCCACCACGGCGGACTGGCCCGGCAGGAGACCCTCCAGGTCCACGCCGAAGACGGCCGACCCATGGACGGAGATGGCCAGGCGAGGCTCCGGCTGGGCGCTGGTGGCGAGGATCAGGACCAGGCGTCCCGTGAGAGGGCCCGGGTGGGCGGCCGCCGACACCGTCACTTCGAAACGGGGAGCCTGGGCCTCCGTCCCCTGGCGGGGAGCGGCAAGAGCCAGGCTCACGGCCACGGCCAGGGTCAGGACACGCGCGGGGTTGAGCTTCCTCATGGGGAGGGGTCCTTTCGCGATTACCGGGGGAGAGCCGAGATCACACGTCCCTCGGCGTCCAGGAACTCGAGCCGCGCCACGTCCAGCGTGTCCACGTACATGCGGATGCGGGTGCGCCCCGAGCGGTCCTGCATGCGCAGGATGGCGGTGCGGTCCTGGCTACCCAGGAAGACCCGGTGGGCGGCGATCCACCCGGAGTTGGCCTCCAGCTCCCGGATGGCCGCCTCCACGGAATCGCGGGCGGCCCCCTCGGCGTTCTGGCGGGCGTCCACGAGGGCGAGGATCTGGCCGATGGAGACGTCCGCGTTCCGGTCCCACACGTTGACGCCGGCGCTCCTGCTGGAGCCGTTGTCCTGGTACTGGAGGCTCACCACCTGGTCCTGCCGGAACTGGTCGAAGGTCACGCCGCCGCCGGCCCTGTACCCCGAGTCCGTGAGCTGCCCATTATAGGTCAGCCCCCCCACCTCGTCCCCCCGCTCGTTGAAGAAGATCATCCCGGTGGCCCGCGTCCTTCCTCCCGAGAGCTCCGGCGGGTACCCCTGCCCCTCGAAGTGAGGCCCGGGGAGGCGGCCGTGCCCGGCGAGGGCCAGGGCAAGAAGGCCACTGTCATGCATGACGTTGATGCGATTCACGTCCAGGGTGTCCAGGCGCAGGTGGTCCGAGGCCCGGAACACCGCCAGGAGGAGCACGACGATGGCGATGGTGGAGCCGATGGCGTACACCTCCAGGATGCGGACTTCCCGGCGGAGAGGATCGGGCGTGCGGGACTCGTTCACGACGGCCTCCATGGATGGAGTGGCCCAGCGGATGCGTGGGGGGTGGGCATAACCACCCACTGTAGTCATACTCAAGGAAGCGAGCGAGGGGCGGGCATCTACCATTCGGGCCCGCAGGGCGGAGTTCGATCTCACCGGGAGCCACGTGCGGGGATCTTCTGAGAATCCAAGGGAGCACCCGGACGGGCGACGAGGCCGGGAGGAGGAGGATCTCCCGGCCCTGATGGTGCGGATCCAGGAGGGATCGGCCGCGGCCCTCCAGGATCTCATGGACCGCCTGTGGGGCGAGCTGGTGCGTTTCGCGGCGTGGGAGATGGGGGACACGGACGCGGCCCGCGACATCGTTCAGGAAGCCTTCATCTACCTCTGGCGGCACCGCAGCACCTGGGTCGGGTCCGGATCGCCCCGGTCCTACCTGTACCGGATCGTTCGCCACCAGATCCTGGACGAGAAGCGCCGGGGGAGGGTCCGGACAGCTTGGGCCGCCCGGGAGAGTCTCCGGCCGCCGTCCGCGCCCGCCACCCCGGAGGACCTCCTCGCCGCCACCCGGCTCCAGGAGGCCTTCACCGAGGCGACGTCCTCCCTACCCGCCCGGCGCCGGGAGGCCTTCAACCTGGTGGTCCTGAGGGGGCTTTCCCACCGTGAGGCAGCCGACGTCCTGGACGTGGCGGAGCAGACGGTGGCCAACCAGGTCTCCGCGGCTCTCCGGGAGATCCGCACTGCCCTCCGCGCCGTCTCCGACGAAGTCCCCTGAGCCACATCGACCTGGACGAATGGTAGTCATCCCACCCTTGAACGCTCTCTTCCCATGAGGGGCACCGGCCCGCCACTGATGGACGGGCCATGCATCCCCGAAATGGGACGATCTGGGAAGAGACCGGAACACCGGAGCCCGTAATGGAAGAAACCCTCCTCCGCTTTCTCCGCGGTGGAACCACCGAGGCGGAAGACGAACAGATCTCCGCCTGGTTGCGCGAGTCTCCCGATCATGAGGCCCAGCTCCGGGAGCTGGAGGATCTCCTCTTTCTCGCGCGGTCCCAGGATGCCCGCGTGGACCCGGGGGAGCCCCCGGCGGCGGCCGAGCTCATCGGACGGGCGGCGAAGAGGACTTCCCGAGCGGCGGTCCGCCATGGGCGGCGCTTCCCTGCCTGGGCCGTGGCGCCGCTGGCGGTGGCCGCCACGGCGGCCTTCGTGGCCCTGGGGTTCCTGGGGTACGGGCGGTGGGCCCCCGACGGTGGGAGCTCCGAGCTCGCCGCCGAGGAGCTCACGACGGGAGCGGGGGAGTCCGCCACGATCCGGATGAGCGACGGGACCCTGGTCCGCCTGGGCCCCGACAGCCGCCTCCAGGTGATGGCCGGTGGGTCCGGCCGCCAAGTGACCCTGGTGGGACGGGCCTTCTTCGCCGTGGCCCGGGACGACAGTCATCCCTTCAAGGTCTTCACTCCCGCCGGAAGCGTCCGGGTCCTGGGGACCCGGTTCCAGCTGGAGGCCAATGTCGATGACATGCGCCTGGTCGTGGTGGAGGGAAGCGTGGCCCTGGCCACCAGCGGATCCGAGGTCCAGGTAGGTGCCGGTGAGATGACCGAGGTGAAGCTGGGCAGGACAGGGGTCGTCGAGAAGGCCCCCGGGCTCGGTCAGCTCTCGGCGGAGTGGATGGGGCAGTTCCTCGTGTTCCAGAGGACGCCCTTGTCCAGGGCCGCGAGGGAGATCGAGGAGCTCTACGACGTGGAGGTGGAGATCCTGGACGTCGCGCTGGGTGACAAGACCCTCACCATGTGGTTCTCCTCGCGCCCCCTGGAAGATGTCCTGACGGTCGTGTGCAGCGTGATTGAGGCCTCGTGCCGGATCGAAGACCGGGTTGTCACCATCGACACGAGGAAGGAAGAGCCCGCCGGAGTCCTGGAAGAGGCTGTGCCTTGAAGCCCCGCAGGGAAGGAGTGTTCCCCATGAAGAACGCCGTCCGAGCCGTACTAGCGGCCACATTCTTGTTGCTGGGGGTGACGCAGCCCGCAGCGCCCCAGGGCGACGGCAGGCTGGTTGCCCTGAGGGGGGAGATCCGGGTGGAGCCCCCGGAGGGCTCTCTGCTGGGGAGGCCGGCGGGGTTGAGCGTCAAGGAGGCGACGGTAGCCGAGGCCCTCACCCTCCTCTCCACCGCAGCCAACGTCAGCGTCGCCTTCAGCCCCAACTCCCTTCCGGAGGGGCTGAAAGTGGACTGCGGCTGCCAGGAGGCCAGCCTCGCGGAGGCCCTGGACCGGATCCTGACGGGGACGGAGTTCGGCTACGTGGAGCTGGGCGACCAGATCGTGATCGTGAAACGGGCCCAGCGCGAGACCATCGAGTCGGCCAAGAGGCCCCCGGCCCGTCTGGCTTCGGCGACCCTGCCCCTGCCCCTGGGCATCGGCCGCTCCCTGGCGCTTGTCGAGTCGGTATCTGCCGCATACGCCGCTCCTCCCCAGGAGCCGGTGATCCTCGGGACGGTGGTGGACGCCCGTAGCGGGACGCCCATCTCCGGAGCCCAGGTCGTGGTGGTAGGCACGCAGATCGGCACGCTGACCAACGAAGCCGGTCGGTTCCGGATCGCGGGCCTTACGGCCGCCACCGTGGAGCTGGACGTGATCATGATGGGGTACCGCACCGTCCGTCAGACGGTGCGGGTCGGCGCCACGGACGTGAGGATCGAGCTCACCCAGACGGCCGTGGACCTGGACGCCATCGTGGTGACGGGGACGGCCGGCAACCAGCAGCGCAGGGCGCAGCCGGCCGTGGTGTCGGCCATCAACGCGGCTGACATCCTGGCCAAGGTGCCGGTCCTGGGGGTCACGGGGCTCCTCTATGGCAGGGTCCCCGGGGTCTCCATTACTACGGCGTCGGGGAGCACCGGTGCGTCTTCGTGGATCAGCATCCGCGGGCGGGCCTCCCTGAACCTCTCAAACGATCCTCTCGTGTTTGTGGACGGCGTGAGGATCTCCTCCGGGGACCGGGCGGCAGCCTCGTCCGTGGGCGGGCAGGCCATCGACGGGCTGAGCGACCTGAACCCCGACGACATCGAGAGCATCGAGATCGTGAAGGGGCCGGCGGCGGCCACCCTGTACGGGGCCGACGCGTCGGCGGGGGTGATCCAGATCCTTACCAAGAGGGGCGGCGCCACGGGCAGCAGGCTGGTCCAGACCCTCACCACCGAGTACCACGACATCGATCCCAACTTCACTCCCGACGACAACTACTACCGATGCAGGGCGGCAGACGTGGCACCCACCAGTGTGGTGGCTCTCTGCAAGGGGAAGGCGGTGGGCGATGTGGTCACCGACAACCCCCTGCTGCGGGAGAACGCATTCCGAAGCGGACGCGCCCGCGTCCTGAACTACAGCGCCACGGGGAGTGGGCAGGACTTCGGGTACTTCGCCTCCTTCGGCATTGACGACGAGGTGGGCACGCTGCGCAGCAACAGCCTGCTGCGGCGCACGGGGCGTGTGAACTTCCGCTGGACCGCCCATCCCAACGTCACGGTGGATGCCGGGATCGGAGTGGCCCGCAGCGACGTGCAGCTCGCCATGGGGGACCAGTCGAGCTACGGATACCTCATCGGCACGGGCTTCGCTTCCCCCCGCACCGTGCGGGAGGCGGCCGACGGCACGCTCACGGGAGGGTGGCTCCAGTCGGGGATGAGCGTCCAATCCATCAGCGCCATCCTCAACGAGAACGTCTCCACCCGTCTGACCCCCTCCGCCACGCTCCGCTTCCAGCCCGTGCCGTGGTTCACCAACGACCTCACGGTGGGTGCAGATTACCTGCGCCAGAACGCCACGTCATTCTATCCGAAGAACAATCTGAACTGGTACTCGGTCCAGTTGAATACCGGCTTCGTGAACACCCAGGCCGTCGAGACGGTGCGCTACTCCCTGTCTTATACGGGTAACGTCCGGCGGCAATTCGGCATCGACCGGCAGTACTCCATGGACCTCTCCTTTGGGAGCCAGTTCATCAACAACGTGAGCTCCTATGTCGCTGCCGGGGGCACCGGGCTGGTGACGAACGCGGCCAACGCGGTCTCCCAGACCTCCGCCGACCGGACGGGCACCGACGGTTTCGGCCAGAGCAAACAGCTTGGGATCTTCGGCCAGGTGATGCTGGGGTTCGGTGACCGCCTCTACGTGAAGTTCGCCGAGCGGGTGGACCGCCACTCCGCCTTTGCCCGGAACGCCCAGACGTTCCTCCTTCCCAGCGTCGGGCTCTCCTACGTCGTCTCGGAGGAACCCCGCGTCCGGGGGATGCTCCCGTCGCTCATCTCCACGCTGAAGGTGCGGCTGGCCTATGGTGAGACCGGCCGTGCCCCCGGCTCCACGGCGGCGCTGCAGACCTATGCCCGGGCGCCTTACCTCACGGACGCGGGGGTCCTGGTAGCGGGGGGCGTCTCCCCGGGGAACCCGGGGAATCCGGACCTGAAGCCCGAGCGGGGGACGGAGTTGGAGGGAGGCTTCGACGTCGGGTTGTTTGACGATCGGCTGGGAGTGGAGCTGACCTACTTCAACAAGACGTCCAAGGACCTCATCGTGACCAACCCGCTTCCGGTGTCGGCGGGCTTCTCCTCCAGCCCCGCCGCCAACATCGGGGAGATGACCAATACGGGTTTCGAGCTCACGGCCCGAGCCAACCTGCTGCACCAGGCCAACCTCGTCTGGGACGTGGGCGTGAGCATGAACACGCTGGACAACAAGATCGTGTCCATCGAGAACGTGAACCCCATCAATGACCGGCGCTGCTTCAAGCCCGGGGTCGAGATCGCCGCGTGGTGCTTGAACAGGATCCAGAGTGTGGACACGGTTACCGGCATCATCACCGTCTCCGACACGGCCGAGTATCTGGGAGGGCAGATGCCCAAGCAGGAGGCCAGCTTCAACACGACGGTGACGCTGTTCAAGAACTTCCGGCTGTACGCCCAGGCCGACGGGAAATTCGACTACCGTGTGTACAACCTGGGCGCGAGCTACCGGGACCGGCTCCTGGGCGGCAGCTCCAACTCCAGGAAGGGAGTGCTCACCAGGGAGGAGCTGGGCCTCTCAGCCTATGACTGGTACCGCATCCACCCCAACGGGGTGCGGACCCAGAGCGGTGCCACGGCGGGCATCATCATGGCCGACGAGGATTACTACCAGGACGCCAGCTTCGTCCGCCTCCGGGAGGTGTCCCTCACCTGGACCCTGCCGAGCTCCCTTTCGGAGAGGGTACGCCTGGCCGATGGCGCCTCGCTCTCGGTGGGAGGGCAGAACCTGGCCCTGTGGACAGAATATGACGGGTATGACCCGGAGGTTCTGGGCACCGTCTACAACACGCTCTTCCGGAGCGACGTGTTCACCGTACCACCGCCGCGCCGCTTCTTCGCCCGCGTCCGCGTCCAATTCTGAAAGGGGTGATACTCATGATGACCACAGCTCGCGTGTGGCGCCGGGTCCTCGTCGGGGCCATGGCGCTGAACATCGCCGGGTGTGACATGAATGTCACCGACCCGGGCATCATCGACGCAGCGACCTTCGACCCGAGCGGCGACGCCACGACGGTCTCCATGTCCGCCCAGACCCGGCTCTGGACTGCCTTCGGCGGCCTGGCCATCTGGTCGGCGTACTTCTCCGGTGAGTTCTGGACGGGTGCAGCCAGGTCCGAGACCACGGACTTCGGGCGGCGGGACGTCACCTCCGCCAGCCTCGACGTGTCGCCGTCCTGGAACGCGATCCAACCGGCCATCGCCGCCAACGAGCTGGCCATCCAGGTCCTGGCCGAGGCGCCGGGCGCCGCCACGGACATCAACGTGGCCCGGGTCTATATGAACTCTGGGCTGGCCATCCAGCTCATGGGAGAGACCTTCTGCGAGGGAGTGATCCTGGCGGGTCCTCCCCTCACTGTTGAGCAGGTCCTGGACTCGGCCATCGTCCGGTTCCAGAAGGCTGTCGCCATCGCCACGGCCATCGGGAGCGGCAACGCGGAGGCCGTGAGGATCCTGAATTCTTCGAACACCGGGCTGGCCCGGGCCTATCTCCAGAAGAAGGACTATGGGAACGCGGCGTCCACCGCCGCCCTGGTGTCGCCCACCTTCGTCTACAACGCGGTGCGCATCGACGACGCCGCCAATCGGGGGCTGGGGAACAACCTCTATTCCTCCGGCACCCTCGGGAACTCGGTGGTGGTTCCGCCTGCGTACCGGGACATGGGAGACCCCCGGGTGCCCTTCACCGTCACCGGGCTGAAGGCCCAGGACGGGATCCTGGATCTCTTCCGCCAGGCCAAGTATACGAGCTATGCCAGCCCCTTCCGCATCGTCTCCGGCCTGGAGGCCACCTACATCGTGGCGGAGGCCCGCCTCCTGGGGAACGGCGACCAGACTCCGGCCCTGACGCTCATCGCCGCCCGGCGGGCGGCGGGGAACCAGCCGGCCTTCGGAGGCGGCACGAGTGCGCAGGTCCTGGCGGAGCTCATGGACCAGCGGGCCCGGGACTTCTGGTTGGAGGCCAAGCACCTGGGGGATTGGAGGCGGAACCCTCAAGCAACTCCCTACGTGGGGGCCGCGGGAACCACCCACTACAAGTCCGGCGTCTATGGAAACGCCACCTGCGTACCCATCCCGGACAGCGAGCGGAATTCCAATCCGAACTTCCCGAAATCCTGACGAGCCCGGGGCTCCCGGGACCGGCCATAAGGACGATGCCGGTCCCGGGAGGCTCGGACCCATGACCGATCCACGGTCGATCACCATCAGCCGAGGCACTACAACGACTGCAATAGTTCCTTCCCCATAACCCTCGCCTTCCCCCCCCGACATCCGGGACGGTACCTTTGGGTTCGATGCTGCGAACCTCCGGGGCCCGTCCCGGCCCCACCCGGCACTCTCCGCCTCAGCGGGCCCGGCGAGAGGGGGCCGTCACTCCTGTCCGCGGGACTCCCGCCGGGCTTTCCTCCGCCGGGGCCGCCATGTGCAATAGTGACATGTCTCATTGCCACTGCGAATTATCATGATTAGCTTAAGTCATGCTGACGCGATCCCTGACCCTCCCTGATCCGCCCGACGAGAGCTTCTTCCTCTGGGGCCCCCGCCAGGTGGGCAAGAGCAGCCTCCTCCGGGCCAGCTACCCATCCACCCGGGTCGTGGATCTGCTCCTGACCGAGGAATACCTCCGGTACCTCCAGCAGCCAGGCCTGCTGAGAGACGAGCTCCGAGACACTCCCAGGGGAACGCTGACCATTCTGGACGAGATCCAGAAGGTGCCGGCCCTTCTCGACGAGGTGCATTGGCTCATCGAGAACCTGGGACTGGTCTTCGCTCTCTGCGGATCCAGCGCCCGCAAGCTGCGCCGGGGGCATGCCAACCTCCTGGGAGGACGGGCGGTGCGCTATGATCTCCTTGGCCTGGTCTTCCCGGAGGTCGGGGAGGAGTTCGATCTCCCCCGTTTCCTGAACCACGGATACCTGCCGCGGCACCACCTGGCGTCGGACCCCGCTCGCAGGATCCAGGCGTACGTGGACGACTACCTCAAGGAGGAGGTGGCTGCGGAGGGGCTCGTGCGGCGTCTGCCGGCCTTTGCCACCTTCCTCTGGGCCGCCGCGTTGGCTGACACCGAGCTCGTGAGCTTCACCAACGTGGCACGGGAATGCGGCGTTTCGGGGAACACGGCAAAGGAATATTACCAGATCCTGGTGGACACTCTCCTGGGCAGGTTCCTCCCCGCCTTCACGAGGCGGCCCAAGCGGCGGGTGATCCAGTCGCCCAAGTTCTATTTCGCCGATGTCGGGGTGGTGAATCACCTGGCCCGCCGGGGGAGGCTGCGGCCGGGGGGCGAGCTCTTCGGAAAGGCGCTGGAGAACTACCTCTTCCACGAGCTTTCGGCCTACCTGGAGTATCGGGATCGCCGCATGGATCTCTCCTACTGGCGCCTCGCCAGTGGGCTCGAGGTGGATTTCGTGGTGGGGGACATGATCGCTGCCGTCGAGGTCAAGGCTACCGAGCGGGTAGGAGGGCGCCAACTCTCGGGGCTCCAGGCTATCCGGGAAGACCACCCTGGGGTGGGACGCAGAATCCTGGTGTGCCTCGAGCCCCGGCGCCGCCTCCGGGAGGACGGGATCGAGATCCTCCCGGTCCGGGAGTTTCTCGAGAAGCTGTGGGCAGACGAGCTCTTCTGACCCCTCGCCTTCCCCCCCCGACATCCGGGACGGTACCTTTGGGTTCGATGCTGCGAACCTCCGGGGCCCGTCCCGGCCCCACCACTACCAGACCAGGCACGGCCCGTTCCCATGCCACGACGCGTCCTCGCCTCCGTCATCGAGAGCAACGGCCGGCTCCTCGTGTGCCGGCGGCCGGCGGACAAGCGTCACGGCGGCCTCTGGGAATTTCCGGGAGGGAAGGTGCGCCGGGGTGAGAGCGATCTGGAAGCGATCCGGCGCGAGCTCGCGGAGGAGCTCGGTGTGGAGGTGACGGCGGTCATGGAGCCCCGATTCTCGGCGCCGGACCCGGGCTCGGACTTCGTCATCGAGTTCCTGCCGGTGGAGGTCCGGGGGATCCCCCGGTGCCTGGAGCACACGGCCCTGAAGTGGGTGAAGGAGGAGGACCTCCTCTCCCTCTCCCTGGCTCCCAGCGACCGTCGGTACGCTACGTTCCGGGTGGGCCCCACCCAGGGGGCCCTCGAGGCGTTCCGCTCCCATGTGAGGCGGTGGGAGCGCGCGTGGGGCCTGCCGGGCCTCTCGGATTCGGTGACGGTGGAGTTCAGCCGGCGGCTCCGGACCTCCTTCGGCCTCTGTATGACCAAGGAAGGCAAGATCCGCCTGGCAGAGCGCCTCCGGAACGGGAGCCAGGACCTTCTGGAAGAGATCCTCTGCCACGAGCTGGCCCACGTGGCGGTGCACCGGCTCCACGGGCCCCGTGCGCGTCCCCACGGCC
>Ga0209164_1003759_pt1 | contig 14120 bp, 11 predicted proteins | sample MTBNYHSulfiMetaG_FD_187458 | JGI IMG/M metagenome (GOLD analysis project Ga0209164, IMG submission 187458) | Enrichment culture microbial communities from rom New York Harbor, USA that are MTBE-degrading - MTBE-NYH (New York Harbor Sulfidogenic)... | ecosystem: Environmental > Aquatic > Marine >...
GGCGGTTAACAGAATAACCGGTGTTTTGCTCTCCTGGCGGAAACGACGGATGAATTCGTAGCCGTCCATTTCAGGCATCATGATGTCGAGCAGCACCAGATCGGGTCTGGTATGGCGGGCTTCGTACAGGGCATTGCGGCCATTATCGGCCGTTACAATGTGAAAGCCTTCTTCGGTGAGGTATTCCCGAATCAGGGTGCGCACATTGGATTTGTCATCTACCACTAAAATGGTTTTCATGCCGCGGAATGCTCCTTATCCTTCTTTATCATTTTACTGCAACCAGCTGATTCGCACCGGCGAATGCCGGAGGTTTCTATGCATGAAGTATAGAGGAGAATTGTTTAGAAAATGTTCAGATTGTGTTAAGAGAACTTGCAGGTTGTGGGGCATTACCCCAAGCCCCTCTCTGCTCGCGGACAGGGGCTTATCCCTGAGCGAGCGGTGTAGTGCGCTGTGTCTGCAAACGCAGACCCAAAAACATGCCGGAATCTTACAAGGTTCTCAATATGGAGGCAAACAGACCAAACAGGGTGGATGAGGAATGGTAAGCCTTTGATAAGAACCGGCTGTTTATTTCCAACGCTGTTCGCAGAAAATGGACCGTGTAACCATTGGGTTGTCAGACAGTTTGCATGGTTGGATGCCTTTTTAGTGCTAACGCATCCAGTGCGACCAAAAATATAAACCAAAAATCAAGTCTTAAGAAAGTTGTTGCGCTGATCGCGTGCCTTCCTTGAGAATAAAAATCGCCATGATAACTGATAAACAAGAGCATAAATGAACTGATGAAGATCAGCGCTCCCATGCACAAGAAAATGATATGGGCAGATTCCCTGAAGTTAATCAGACCATAGATGATCATGATCCCCAGAGCCAGAAGAATCAGGGTGCTGGTGGAATGAAACATATTGCCAATCAAAATGAGTGTGTCGTGGAAACCGCTTTTAACAGAGAAATAGGGTTGAATATTCCATCCAAGCAAACTCTCCACATCTTTTATAAAGGTAATTGTTGCCCATAAAGGCGTATCCAGCAAGAACTTTTGGTATGTCTTCGATCCATGCTTTTTTAACCAATCCACAAATTCCGGGTCATTGCGGTACTGTTCAGTTCTGATACCTGATTCCAGGTTTATCCTTAATGTTTCCGGATTGGGCATTCCATGATCCACAAAAAATTGCGTCCGGGTTTCATAGGGAAGCACGTTATTCATGATGTTGCTCATTAAGGGTTTTTCCCACCTGCTGCTTTGATTCAACGTAATGAAATGGGTAGTAACCGAAATAAACAGGATGCTTCCAGCCAAGATTAACTCAGGGTGTATTCTTTTTTGCTTTACATACATCCAGACCATAAGAACGGTCAGGAAAACCCATATTAAAGCGACACTATACATATTCGCGTCTCTTGTGTATTCCCATAAAATAAGCGTAACAGTCATTAACGCAACCAGGGCCATGTATACAGGCTTCTTACTATTATTCTCAAACAGATGAAACAGAAATTCGGTGGACATCCCGACAAATAGCACGAAAAGTGAAATGTGCAATGATTCCGACTGTAATACAGAATCCCATTCAGCAATGTGGGGACTGAGGGCAAACAAAAAAATAAGAATCGCTGAAACAACTCTGGTCTCTGGAGTGTGCAGCCGCCTGTAAAACACCCAGGCCAGAAATACCCAGGAGAAAATACTCACAATCATCTGGGAAAGAACAACACGATCAAAACCTGCCTGAAACTGTTTGTTTACATGTACCCCTTTTGAGGCTGGGCTGCCGATCGCTGATAAAACATAACCCTCTTGCGGTTCAAATATTTTATAAAGCAGTGGTACCGTCATAGGTCTTTTCCGGGTGAGAAAATTTATAGATATCTTCTCTTTGGCGGTTGCCACGTAGGTACCCGTGTCATTTGTACAAATGGATAAACGAGGATCACCATAAAAGAATATTCTGGCCAGGATATAAAGCAGGATTAGAAATAAAAACAGGATTTTAGTGCTGGACTTGAACACGTTGTTTACCTCGAATTGAATTTTGGATAATTATATAACGTTACGAAACCAGGCTGTAAGTCTTTTCAAATAGTGATTCGTTTTGTGAAATCATGAAGCCCAACAAAAGCGTTTTTATGACAAAGCGGTACTTGCAGCTTGAGATGCTGCTGAAGAGATTCCCTTTTTCCTCGCCAAACACCGCTGAAAATACTGGACTCTCGCCCCAGGCTGAGGCAGGCAAGTCTTGTTCCTGCCAGGCCGCCTCAAATATTTTATACCCGGCCAGCCAATCGCGCCACCACATCGCGCCGGTGGTGGAACCGCTGTATCTGGACGCCGAGAAGGCGGCGGACCGGCTCTATTGGGAGGGCGTTCACCGGGAAGAGAGATGACGGCCGGGGAAAGCGCGCGGGCGGGGTGTACCGCGGCCGCAGACGGCCCCACCCGCCGAAGAATTTTTGGCTGTGATACCAATCGAAGAATATGACAAATTGGACAAACCAGGAACATTTATCATTTTCAAAGGTGACTTCCGTAACTGGCAGACATTGTGAAATTTGGTACAATCTGGTCTGTAAGATACAAGATAGATATCCGGCAACCGGATCCTTATTTGTAGAAAATCATTTATCAGTGAAGGAGAATTTTGCAATGGCATTGGCAACTTTTAAGGCAGTATCAAAAAGTCTGGATGGTCTTGCGGTGGAAAACACCGTTCGTGATTTCAAAGTGATTATGGATGAACCGCCAAGCCTGGGCGGCGCGGATACCGGCATGAACCCGGTGGAAGGCCTGCTGGCCGCGTTGGGTTCCTGCCAGGTGATCGTGGCGAACGCGTTTGCCAAGGCGAACGGCGTGGATCTTCAGGATTTCTGGGTAGAACTGGAAGGCGACCTGGATACGGATGGTTTCCTGATGGGAAAGCCCGGCGTCCGCAATGGTTTCCAGGAAATCCGTTTTACCATGCACATCAAGTCCAACTCCCCGGCGGAAAAGGTTGAGGAATTCCAGAAATTCATCGAATCCCGCTGCCCGGTGGGAGATACCCTGGTCAAAGGTACCAATATTGTTTCCAGCAAGATCGTGCTGAATTAGTTTACCGGCAGGGTTACACAGAAATTACACCCGCTCGAAAGGGCGGGTGTTGTGTTTGTTCCCATAGAATGAAAGCAGTAATATGCGTATTGTCAGACAATTGTCATGCAGATTGTCTGACAATTATGTGACATCTGACCTATTGAAGCGCCAGCGGAATCGGGTAAAATTTATCCTGTTCAGCACAACAAACAGTTTTTACACGGTCGTCCTCCTCCTAAACTGATTGACGACAAGATTAGATTGTGGTGGTTCTTATCTAAAACTGGTGAAAGCAAGATTTACTGGTTTCGAATGGATTGAAACGCCATCATCCACCCAAATCCCGTCCTCCACCTCCCCGGACGGGATTTGTTTTTAATCCAGCTGATCGGTTGGTTTGGACACGAATGAGGCTTCGCGGAACAGATCCGGACTTCCGGGAAAGGAGGCAGCGATTATCTCACGCAAAGCCGCCAGGGCCGCAAAGGGTTTTTATGCAAAAAAAGATTTTCCTGGCGTGCTTACCTGCGCTGGCCGCAATCGCAAGTGTTGCGCCGCGCTGGTTCAAAACGGCATCTGCGAGTGTCGGGGCGAAGACAGAGGGCGACTTCCCGAAACCGGGCAGCGGTATTCAGCAGAGCAAGTTCAGCCTGCCGGGAGGGGATGGGAAGATTCCTCCTCCCCGCGGTCGTCTTGCTGGTCTGCAGGAGCTGGCAGGAGGCGCAGCGAAAGCAAAACCAGCCCCAGGTCGCGCACGCGGGCCAGCAGTCCGTGGAGGGCGGACTGGTCGGGGACCTCTCCGGTCAGCAGGGTATTGCCATCCCGATCTGTTTCGACTGCCAGCCCATCAAACCAGGGCTGCCAACGCGGGTCGAGCGGCCCCTGGATGGTGATCTGATACTTAGCGGGCTTGTTTGAGGGCATTAAGGGCTTTCCTGACCATCCAGTTGGAAGCGCACCACCACCACGCCGGCGGTCATTTCTGCCAGGCGGCCTGGATCCGGTTTCCCGTTTTCATCGACAGATAACTTGAAGAATCGCGCGTAGCCCGGGTTGCAGCGGAAGAGCCCTTCCAGGCCGGCCCGGGTGTCGTTTTCGGATTCAAAGGCGGTGGCGCGGGCCGGTTGCTCGACGCCGCGCAGCCGCAGGATGACCTTTTGGGTTTGGTGGAAATTGCGCCACCAGACGCGATTCCGCAAGCTGGTTGCCAGGAGGGTGCCGGCAGACTCTCCAGCGACAAAGTTTACCGGAACGGTGTATCGGCGGCCGCTGCGGGCGCCAGTGTAGGTGACCAGCATGGTATTGCCGCTGAGAATGGCGTGCAGGGGGGATTTAAGGATTGGGATAACAAAATGGTTGTAGAACATCGTTTTCTCCGTAAGGTTTTTGCAATCTGATTATTCGGATTGTAATGAAAACCCGCTGGGCAGACATCGTACTGAGGTTGGATTTATGGTTGGATTCGGGCTGGATGGCGGAAGATTCTATCTGCCATAAATTTGGTGATTTGGCGCTGAGATGTTAACCTTATTCGAATTACATCCCAGAATAATATTTGTTTAAACGATTACAGGAACGTAAAAGGAGGGCGTTCCGGCTGGAGGAATATATGACATATGTACTTTAACCAGTGAAATTATTCACTTGTATTCTTTCTGAAAAATGTTTATAGTTATGTATAGACAACTGGAACGCAGTGCCGCAAATGAAACTCGAAATACTCTGATGGAAGTGTGTCTTTCCCACGGGGGCGGGAGAACCCTTCCGGTTGACAGAACTCCCCTGCACACACAGGGGAGTTCATTTTGGATATATAGAAGGCTGGATTTGTGCTGTGGGACAAGGTCATTCCTTCTTCTCCCATCCCCAGGCCTGAGACACGGAGGGGTTTCGGGAGAAGAAAATCTGGCGGTCCGTTTCGCTGACACGATTGAGCGGGCAGGCGAAGTTCATGCACCGCGAACACAGGAAAATGGTCATGGTACTCCAGAAAGCGGCCAGGGTCGCGAAATACAGCGACAGCAGAAACCAGGCGGACCCGAGGATGAGGAAAACCAGCGGGATACCGAACAGCACCGCGAATCCGGCAAAGAAGAGGGTGTTTTCCATCGCGCTCATCGGGCCCGGACGGTAGCGCCATAGTTTGGGCGACCCGTAGTTGGCCCAGCATTTGAGCGATTTGCCAGGCTCGGCGTAATGCGGGCAGTGAGAGCACATCACGCGGATCTCCAGCCCGCCGAAATAGAGCAGGAAAAAGGCCAGCCACCCCAGGAACCAGGGCCAACCGCCGCTCCGCCAGATCCCGGCGGCACCGACCAGGAAGACAGGAATCACCATCAGGATAAACTGTACCAGTTGGGCCGCATGGAAATGACAGTGCACAACATTGGCAGCGGGACAACCCTGGCAGGTGCGAGCGGTACAGGTGGCGATGGGCTGGGCGGGATCCAGGAAAAATTGTGAGGGCGTTTTCATTCACTTCCCCTTTTTGGAGTTCTTCTGGATTGGCCTAAAGCAGTTCCAATTCGCGGGCCCGGGCGACGGCCTGGGTGCGGTTTTTGACACCCAGCTTGGCGTAGATGTGGTTGGTGTGCGATTTGACGGTGCGCAGGGAGATAAACAACCGGTCGGCAATTTCCTGATTGGTGTGGCCTTGCGCGACCAATTCCAGTACCTGCAATTCGCGCTCGCTGAGCGGCTCGACCAGCTCTTCCTGCGCGGGTAAAGCGGGACTGGCAGCCCCGATTTTGGGTGCCTGGTTTAGGGCGTTCAGCAGACGCTTCAGATATTGGCCGCTGACCGTGGCAAAACTGCCTTGTTTCTGCGCCCAGGAAAGTTCGCGGAGCATCTGCTCCATCACGGCCCCCACATCCACAAAGGCGCGGATGTAGCCATCCGGCTCAGCCAGCACCAGGGCCGCTTCCAGGCATTCCAGAGCCCGGGTGGCAAGGTCATCTTTATCTTCCAGCAGGTAAAACCACCACAGCGCGGCCGCTTCCAGCGCCCTGACACGGACCAACAATCCCACCAATCTGTAAGATATGGCAAACGTTTCCAGCTCGTCCAGCAGCCTGAGGGCCTGGGAAAGGGCGAGCGGTTCGCTGCGAGGGCCGCCCTGAGCGACCCACACCCGGGCCACGGTTTCGTACAGGGTCTGGTTGGTATAGTTGAGCGGGACTTCCGGTTCAGGTTCATATTTCATCGTCCAGCGGATAGCCGCGGCCAGGTTGTGTTCGGCGAGCCACCAACGCACCCGTTCGGCGGCCAGCATATCAGCCATACCGGGGCTGAGGGTGAGCTGGTGGGCCAGCTTCTCGGCGTGTTTCAAGGCCTTGTCCGCCGCGGTCAGGTCTCCCTGAGCGGTGTGGACGGCCGCCACCAGGAGGGGAGCGCGGGTGAGGACATCGGAATTGCCCCACTGTTTGCTGAGGGTGAGGCTGCGCTCGCCATAGTCGAGGGCTTTCTTGAGCTGGTTGCGTTCGTAAGCGAGTTTGCTCAACACGGCATAAGCCCGGGCTGCCAGCGGAAGCAGTTTACCGGAAGGGGTGCGGCAGCCATCCAGGGCGGTTTGTGCGGCGCGCTCGGCTTCATCCGGGAAGCCCATCTGGAGCAGCAGCTCGGCGTGGGCGCAGAAGGCCGGGATGGCGATGTGCAGGTTGCCCGCGGCACGCCCGGTTTTACCAGCCCACGCGAAGGCGGCGCTGGCGGTGGTCAGATCATCTCTGAGGATGGCGGAGGCACCCAGGCTGAAGTGAGCGATGGCGCGGATGGCGCCTTCGTGTTGGGGGAGCTGCTTCAAGGCCAGCTCTGCCTGGAGGCGGGTTTGTTCAGAGTCACCGGTGAACCCGGCCAGATAGGCCCGGATGGCGGCGATATGGCCCATTAAAATGGGTTTTTGATCTTGAGGAAGGGCGATGAGAGCCTGTTCGGCGGCGCGCAGCCGGGCTTCGACAAGCTCTCCCTGCCCGCTCAAAAGCAGCACCCAGGCGGCATAAACGGCCAGCCAGGGACGTTCTGCGAGCAGGGTTTCTGGCAGCGCGCTGACCCAGCGGTGCAGCCGCATGATCTCTCCGCGCAGCAGCATGTTGAGGCCATTGGATTCGATCAACCGGGCAGCCATCTCGCGGTCGCCGCCAGCCAGGGTGTGCTGCACAGCTTCTTCAATCTGTCCGCTGCTTTCAAACCAGGCGGCCGCCCGACGGTGCAGGGCGGGGATCGTTTCTGGTTGGGTTTGCAGCAGGCGGGCGCGCAGCAGGTCGGCGAACAGGTGGTGGTAGCGGAACCAGCGCCGCTCGTCATCCAGGGGGACCAGAAACAGGTTGTTTGCCAGCAGCTCCGCCAGCATGGCTTGGGAGCCCGGGCGGCCGGTGAGCGCGTCGCACAGCGGCCCGCTCAGACGGTCCAGCACAGCGGTCTGGTACAGGAAATGGATGACCTCGGCGGGCTGGCGCTGGAGGACTTCTTCCACCAGGTAATCGAGGACGAAGTGATGGCTTCCGGTGAAGGATTCTACGAAACGATGTCCATTCTCGCGACCGCGCAGGGAGAGCGCCGCGAGCTGAAGCCCGGCGATCCAGCCTTCAGTACGGCTCTCCAACGCGGCCGCGTCCTCTTCGGACAATGCCAGCCCCATGGTGTGGTTGAAAAACCCGGCCGCTTCTTCGGGGGTGAAGCGCAAATCTTCGGTTCGCAGTTCGGTGAGTTTGCGCTGGGCGCGCAGGCGTGAGAGCGGGATGGGTGGGTCGGCGCGCCCGGCAATCACCAGGTGAAGGCGGGCGGGCTGGTTTTCGAGCAGGAAAGCCAGCACCTGGTGGACTTCCAGGCCGCTGACGCGGTGGTAATCATCCAGCACGAGGGCGATATCCTGGGGCTGGGTGGCGATCTCATTGACCAGGCTCCCCAGCAATACCGCCGGGGCGGTCTGCTGCGGAGCGGCGAGCATACCCTGTACGGCCTCACCTGTTCCGGGGAGAATCCGCTGCAGGGCGGCGATGAGATAGGACAGGAATCTGGCCCGGTCGCTGTCCGCTTCGTCCAGCGAAACCCAGGCCACAGGGAGGGCTGCCTGGGCAGCCCATGCCATGAGAGCGGTCGTTTTGCCAAACCCGGCGGCCGCTGAGACCAGAGTCAGCGGCCCGCGTGTGCCCGTGTTGAGGCATTCCACCAGGTGGGGACGCTTTACCAGATTCCCGGATATTGGGGGGATATTGAGCTTGGTTGCCAGCAGCACCTGCCGGGGGATGTTGCCCATCACATGTCCCTTCCACATGTTTCTGTTATTCTATCACCAATTCGTTCGCGAAACTTTAAGTTAAAATGGTTGTCGCGCCTGATAATCAGAAAGCAAACCCTGCTGCCGCAACCAAAAGGAAAGCGGGTACGTATATTAAAATGACATGATTTGCGCATCACAAAAAACACTTAAAAAGTAGATACAGCGCAAAAGAACGCGATAATCTGGAGGAATAAGATGATACGGAAATTGATTCTGGTTGGAATGGTTGGAATGATGATGGCCTGTTGCTGCGGTTTGCCGGTTTTATCCAGGAGCGCGCAGGATACAGCCGATCATTTTACGGGCTTTCAAATTGTGCGCGGCGAAGGGAATGTGGTCGCAGAGGATCGCTTGCTGCCGGATTTCTCACGGTTAGATTTCCTTGGAGAAGGTGATGTCTATATTGAAGTGGGTGAGCAAACCGCTGTGCGGGTGGAAGCGCAGGAAAATTTGCTGCCTTATCTCGAAACCGGTGTGGAAGGTGAAACCCTGCGGATCGGTATTCGAAAAGGTGTGGAACTGCACTCCACCAAACCGATCCAGTTTTATGTGACGGTGAAAGCGTTGGATTTTATCCGGTTGAGCGGCTCCGGCAATATCTTTGTTAAGAGTCTGTCGGCCAGCCGGTTTGACGCAAACCTGATTGGCAGCGGCAATATCCGCATGGAAGTTCTGGATACCGGCCGCCTGGAATTGAACCTGGGCGGCAGCGGAGAAATTGAGCTGGATGAATTAAGCGCCGATGAAGTTAACACCGATATCATTGGTTCTGGTGATGTGCGGATCCATGGGGGCATGGTGGATGCTCAGGAAATCCGGATCAGCGGCAGTGGAAATTACAATACGGAAGAAGTGTCCTGCCGGGCCGCGAATGTAAGTATTCCCGGCAGTGGTTCGGTTACGCTGCGCGCCAGAGACCAGCTTTCGATATCCATTTTCGGCAGCGGGGATGTGGGCTATTACGGCAGCCCCGTGGTGGACCAGACCGTGATAGTGTCTGGCTCGATCCGCCAGCTTGGAAAGTAGATAATCAGGTTATGTCAGGACAAATCCAGGGGACGCACAGCGTCCCCTGGATTTTTGAGATTAAGGCAGAAACAAGTAATGCCAGTTGATTATTCTGTTCTGGAATGATTGTAAGGCTTCAGGAAAACCATTTCCCATAATGAAACTTCAGCATCTCTGTGGAATGTCAGGCGTGAGGAAATGATCCTTCGCCGATCGATTCCACAAAGCGCTCAATTTCCACCCGTGCGGCGTTGCCGCTTTCTTGCAGTAAATGCCCGCCGCTGGAGAAAGTGTACAGGCGGGCTGCCGGGATGCGCGCCGCTATATCCACAGCGTTTTCCTGTTTCGCAAGCGGGCAATCGGCCGCGAGGATGACCGGGGTGGGGACGCGGATGTCTTTGCGATAGGGCCGGTACAGAAAGACTATTGCAGCAATAGCAGGGCTGTGAGAATGGCTATGGTCAACTGGATTCCTTTTCGTTTGAATTGCGGCATGGTCAGTTTTGAAACTGCAATTTTTCGCGAAACAAGTATGAAGGCTTGTACAGCGGTTGGTCAGTTCCCGCGCGCCCGGATGTATTCACTCATCTCCAGGTTGAACTGAATTTCTTCCAGGGTGAAGGCAGCCCAGGGTTTGCCCGCGTCCAGCCAGGTGGCGTAGGCCACGGTGGGTTGGTTTTCGGTCCGGACTTCATTGGTGATCCAGAGCACTTTGTTCGGGTTGCCCGGGTTTTGGAAGCGCATGGCTTCCATCAGATCCACCAGCCCGGTGCGCGGGTTGAAGCGGACAACGAAGTTTTCTTCGCCGTCCTCAAAAGGAACGAACAGGATGGCAGTATCCGCGTCTACCGCTTCCCAGCGGGCACGCGGGTCAGTGAGCCATATTGACGGGAACCAGGCCGCCTCAGCCCACAGGGCCAGGTTGGCGCCCTGATTGGTGTTGGGTTCATCGTGATAGGTGCCCATCGGGCTTTCAAAGAAGCTCTTGCCATCCAGATAGCCTTCGTTGACTTTGAGGAAAGGAAGCCCGAAAAAGGTCGCTTCGATATAGTGGCGGTAGTCCTGGCCGGCGTTGTGAACGAAGACATAGCGCGCCGGCAGCCAGACGCCAAAGGGACGGATGCGTGCGCGTCCGGAGATGAGCACGGTTTCAATTACCGGGATCTGATCGCCATATTGGGCGCGGTAGAAACGTTCCACAGGCGCGGGCAGACCGTCCGGCAGGGGTACTGTTTTTAGCTCGCTTTGTGCTAACTCGGGGAGGGGGAAAGGTTTCGGCTTAACCTGCAGCCCAATCCAGCCAACCAGCACCAGGGCAACCAAAATAGAAAGAACGATAAGTGCTATTTTCATAAAAACCTCTTTTCTTTGATCTTTGGGATAATCAATTCATTATTCTTTATTCATTTTATTCCAGATCTGCTGTTCAATCATCTCACTGGAAGAGCTTGCGCGGCAGGCTTAATTTTTCCTTTGCGCTGACAATAAAAACAGGGCGATTATATCACCCCGGAGGATTTTCTGGCTTATGATGTGTGGTCAGGATGGCACGCGAGCCGGAATTCTTCCTCGCCAAACAAGCGTTCAAAACCGGGGTAAGCCCGCAGGGGGATCAGGTCGAAGGCGATCAACCCGGCCTCGACCAGCGGCAGGGTTTTGAGGATTTCTTCAGCCTGTTTGACATCCGCGCATTCCAGCACGAGGACGGCGCCGGGTTGGTCGTGGCGGAAATACAGCTCGCGGAAAATGCCTTCCTGGTACAACTGCCAGACGCGGCGGGCCTCGGCCTTGCCATAGCGTTGGAAATCCTGCGCGGTCGCGCCGGGAAGCTCTCTCTCGACAGCCAGAATTTTCATATTTGTCTCTCCTGGTAAACAATATTAATCGATTTGATTATATAGGAAACCTCAGGCGCGCGCTGCGTTTTTTGACCATTCCGCAATGTTCTTTGCAAGGATCACGGACTGTAAGAGGGGCTGCGAAGGTAACGACTGATGATCCTTAAAAAAATTAATTACCCACTGTGGAAATTTGCGTGTTCGTGCTATCCGACCGCACCCTCCATGCCTGCGCTCTGGTGCGGTCAAAAAAACGACTGCACCCTACAGGTAGATTATAAAGTTGTTTATCAGGTCACTAAATATTTAATTTCCATAAGTCATTAGTACAGTCCTTTTTCCGCGTGCCAATTGGGCGGTGAAGTTCTACAGAAATTTACGGATATTGCCTGGTCCAGGTCGTGGACAGGGTATAGCGGCTGTGCTAAACTGGTGAAAGTAATCTCTCTGGCGGGAGCGGTGATGGGACAGGGCAAATCCTCCTCTTTGAAATCCAATACACAACCAATCTTCCAGGCCTGGATGGTCCTCGCGGCGCTGGGGCTGGCAGCCGGGCTGCTGTGGCCGCTGGTGCTGCGCCCGAACCACATCCCGATGCCGCCAGTGGCGCAGAGCTCAGACCTGGTGATCTCCCATCTTTCAAACGCCCGCTACCTGCACCGGATGCTGGCGGAACACGGCCAATTGCCGCTGTGGAACGCCCAGATGTTTGCCGGGCAGCCCTTTGCCGCCGACCCGCTGGCGGGGATCTGGTACCTGCCGGACTGGCTGGCGGTGTTCTTTCCGCAGCCTTGGGCCTTTAACCTGCTGTTCCTGCTGCACCTGGCCTGGGCCGGGTTGGGGTTGTATGGCTTCTTACGGGCGGAAGGGCGCAGCACATGGGCGGCGGGGATTGGCGCGCTTGCTTTTATGGGCATGCCGAAACTGTCTGGTCACATTGCCGGTGGGCATGTTTCGCTGGTGTTCGCGGTGTGCTGGACGCCGTGGCTGCTGCTGCAGGTACGGCGGGCTTTTCCTGATGGGGGCTGGCGGCGCGGGGCAGTGGTGGGGGCCTGTCTGGCAGTGATGGTTCTGATCGATGTCCGCTGGGGGTTTTACGCCGCCCTGCTGGCCGGAGCGTATGGATTGTGGCGGTTGTTTTCGCAAGCGCCTGGCGCGGTTCTCCGGCGGGAGAACATTGGCGCTGGGCTGGCTTTTGTGGGGTTCACCGGACTGCTGAGCGCGGGGCTGACCCTGCCGATGTTGGAATTGATGAGTCTTTCGCGCCGTTCCGGGCTTTCTCCGGTGGAGGCGGCTATTTTTTCGCTTTCGCCGGGCGACCTGGCGGGACTGGTGCTGCCAAAGCTGGGGGTGTACTACGAGCTGATCGTATACCTGGGCGCGGTGCCGCTCCTGCTGGCGGCGCTGGGGGTGACGCGCCGGAACTGGTTTTGGGCGCTGGTGGCAGCGCTGGCGGGGCTGTTCGCCCTGGGACCGAATACGCCTTTGTTCCCGTTGGCGGTGCGGGTGGTGCCGCTGCTGGGCTGGCTGCGGGTGCCCTCGCGGGTGTGGTTTTTGGGCGGGCTGGCGGCGGCTGTGCTGGCATCTTACGGCGCGGACCGGCTGCTGGCGGGCAATTTTTTCGGCGCCCTGCGGCGCTGGCTGCCTTTGGGTGCGGCGGGTCTTTCTCTGGCCGCGGTGCTGCTGGCCGGGGGCCTGGCCTTTGCGCTGGAACCCTGCCCGCCCGGACTGGCAGCATTGGGTATTTTCGCGCCGTTGAGCCTGGGGGTAACGGCGCTGATCGCTGCCGGCAGGTTGACGCCCCGCGGCGGACTGGCGGCTCTGGCGGTTTTGCTGGCGGCAGATTTGGTTTGGGCCGGGTCGCACCAGCTCAGGGCGGTGCCGCTGCCCCCAACCGTGCCGGCTGAATCCTGGCTGGAAGCACAGGAAGGCCTGTTCCGGGTGTACTCGCCTTCTGGCAGTCTGCCGTTTCCCAGTTCATTGGAACAGGTGAATGGGGTCAACCCGCTGCATCTGGAGAGCATGGCCCAATTCATTGGTGAGGCGGCGGGCTACGCCGTGGGCTCCTATTCGGTCAGCCTGCCGGATATGTATATCGACGCGGACACCCCGCAGGAGATCCGCCAGGCGGCTGCCCGTCCGGACGCGGCGTTGTTGGGTTTGTTGAACACACGCTATCTCGCGGTTGATTTTCCGCTGGAATCGGACGGGTTGGAGGAAGTGTTCGTATCTGGCAGCACAATCGTCTATGAGAATCTTCAAGCCCACCCCCGGGTCTGGATGGACAACGGACGGGTTGAAGAGATACGCTGGACGCCGAACCATATCACGGTTTCGGTTAATTCGGACGAAGGGGGGCTGCTGGTACTGAGCGAGGTGATGTATCCTGGCTGGCGGGTGTGGGTGGACGGCCGCGGCACCCCAATAGAGACGGCTTATGGCGTGCTGCGGGCGGTGCGCCTGCCTCCAGGAGCGCACACAGCCCGGTTCGCTTTCCGCCCGGTTACGGTCTATGTGGGAGCGGGGCTGGCGGGAGCCGGGTGGCTGGCGCTGGTTTTGATCCTGCGGAGCAGGCCCGGTATCCAGGTGAAAAAACATGCCAAACATAAATGAATTCAAAAATTTGTTGAAAAGCTGGAATAAGAAGACGGATTTCCTCTTTCCGGAGCAGAAAATCTTTGAGCGGGAGTTCCCGCTGTGGCAGGAGCTGACGATCTTCACACTTATGCTGGGGATTGGCAGCCTGCTGGGGAGTTTCCTGCCGGCGGATGGGTTCATTGGTTTTGATTGGGTCAATTTTTGGAGCATCGGGCGGGTGGCGCCCTTCCACCCACCGTGGACAGCGCTGCTGGTGCGGCCGCTGACCTGGCCGCTGCTGGTAGGGCTGACCTTGAGCGGGTTCAGCCTGGCGGTGTTAAAG
>Ga0209164_1003760_pt1 | contig 14117 bp, 11 predicted proteins | sample MTBNYHSulfiMetaG_FD_187458 | JGI IMG/M metagenome (GOLD analysis project Ga0209164, IMG submission 187458) | Enrichment culture microbial communities from rom New York Harbor, USA that are MTBE-degrading - MTBE-NYH (New York Harbor Sulfidogenic)... | ecosystem: Environmental > Aquatic > Marine >...
ACATAAAGAGCCAAGAAAAGCCCACCCACCAGGCTGATCCTTTTGTCCGGCATTATCAAAGCAATGCCAAGAAAAGCGGCCAGGAGTCTTTCTACCCATCTCAGGTTTCGGAGAAAAAACCCTACACCGCTCATAGCAAAACAGGCGGCACCCAAACACGCAGTAAGGAAGTCAACAATGATTTTCAATGCCGGCCCTTGAAGCAGGAGTGACTGGTCGTAGGCGAACATAAAGGGAACAACAAAGGCGACTGCACCTGTGCGAGTGGCGACCCACCCCGTTTTCCAACCATCGGAACCCGCAATGGCTGCCGCCGTAAACGCTGCTGCAGCCACGGGCGGGGATATCAAGGAAAGGCATGCAAAATAGAAAGCAAACAAGTGTGCAGCGTTCTCCGCCAAGCCCATCGCCGTCAGAGCTGGGACTACCGTGGCAACCTGGACGATATACGCAGGGGTGGTGGGCATGCCCGCGCCGAGGATCAGTGAGATGACCATTGCCATGAAAAGGGCAGGAAGCAAGTGCCCACCTGAAAGGTCGATAAACGCAGTTCCAAGTCTGGCACCCAATCCTGTCAGGTCTACAGCACCGACAATGATTCCAGCCACAGCGGTGGAGACAATAATAATAAGGAGTCCTTTGCAGCCATCTTCCAGCGCGGCCATCAGGCCGGGGAGACCCATACGGGTGGTTGAGCGGAGCTGGCTAAAGACGATTGCCGAAATGACGCCCCATCCTCCGGCCAATCGGGGCGTGTAGCCGGCCACCAGAATATAGATCAGAATACACAGCGGAATCAGCATGTGGCCGTAATTCTTGATGGTTTCCTTTGCAGTAATGTCGGGTTCAATGCCTGGCAGTTTGAGTCTTCTTGCTTCAAGATCAACGGTGATGAAAACCGAAAGGAAGAAAAGCAATGCCGGCAGCAAGGCATAATAGATGATGGTGGAATACGGTATCCCGCTGAAAGCGGCCATGACAAACGCGGCCGCTCCCATCACCGGCGGCATGAGCTGTCCGCCTGTGGAGGCCACGGCCTCAACAGCACCTGCGAATTCTGGTCTGTAGCCGGCCCTTTTCATCATGGGGATGGTGACAACACCGGTGGTTGCCACGTTCGCTGCGCCACTGCCAGTGACGGTCCCCATGAGGGCGCTGGCCATAACGGCAACCTTGGCAGGACCTCCTACCATGGATCCGGCAATGGCCATGGCGAGATTGCTGAAAAGAAGCGCCCCGCCGCTATGCAGTAGGATAGAGCCAAAAATAACGAACAGGGCGATTTCAGTGGCTGAGACACCCAAAGGAATGCCGTAAATCCCGCCAAGGGAGAGGTAGTTGAAATCGATGATATCCATCCAGGTTACGGAGGATGTATGGAAAATCCCGCCCAGGTATGGCCCGACAAAAGGATAGAACAGAAAAACCAAGGCAATGATGAAGAGGCCCTTGTTGAACAGACGCCGCGTCGCTTCGAGAACGATGAAAATGATCCCTATGCCTAAAACGATCTCATACCAGAAGAGGTCTGTAATGAGCGGAAAGCGCTCTCCCACAAGCCAGTCGTAGCGGGCGATTTGGTAGCCGGTGGCAGCAATCACCAAGAAAATTGCAATCCAATCGAGCCAGGAAGGACTCGCGAGCCTTTTCCGTTTGGCCAGGCCGGGTCGAATAAGAAAAAGGAAGAGGAGTCCCAAACCCAGGTGAATACTTCGCTGCAAGAGCGAGTCCAGTGCACCGAAGAGAGAGGTATATATCTGGAAAAAAGCCAGTGTTTGGGCTGTGAGCGCAGATATTTTCTGCTCCCAGGTTTTCTGTTGCCAGTATTCCTTCCAGGTGGTTTTCTTCATTTGGGTTTCTCGACGCCGAGAAGTGCCACAAATTGGTCGCTAGGATTCTGATCTCCTCCCACCCCTTTGCTGCTCGGAGAGTATCCGCCAGACTTCCTCCATGGAAATAGGGTTTTTAAAAAGATGTTCCCCTATTGCGCTTGCAACGGCGTTATGGATGGCAGGGGCTGTGGGCAGCAAAGAAGGCTCACCCACTCCTTTTGCGCCGTAGGGCCCCGTAGGTTCAGGGCATTCTACGGCTGAAACGTAAAATTCAGGGACTTCCATTGAGGATGGAATCAAGTAGGCGCGGAAACCCGGATTCAGGATCCTTCCCTCTATTACGATGACATCTTCCAGCAGTCCGTATCCCAAACCCATCATGGCGCCGCCATGGATCTGCCCATAAACGTGCGCTGGATGGATCACCTGCCCGACATCATGCGAGGCTATAATTCTTAAGACGCTCACTTGACCGGTTTCCCGGTCCACCGAGACCTGAGCTGCGTGTGCAGCGAAAGCGTAAGTGGCGTAAGGGGCGCCAAGCCCAGTTTTTTTATCCATAGGGGTGGTCGGTGGATCGAAGATCCCTTCAACCTCAAGCCTTTCCCCAAGCGAGGTGTCAACCGCCTCGCGAAAGGAGATTCTTCTTTCCCCTGAATGAAAGCATCCCCCCTCAAAACCTACATCCGTAAGTCCCCACGTATGAGCCACTCTCTCTCCGACACGCAGGGCGAGTAGGTTAGAGGCTTCAGCTACGGCTCGACCTACGACGTACGTAATCCGGCTTGCCGTCGAGGTTCCGCTGTTGGGCGTGGTGAGTGTATCTGCGGATAGGAGGTCGAAGTCGCCAGGAGAGAGTCCTAAACTTTCTGAAGCAATTTGAAGCAGAGTAGTAAAAGCTCCCTGTCCGCCATCACCGACCCCCACGCAGAGCTGCACTTTTTTCCCAGGTGCGACCGACATTCGGGCAACGCCCGGATTGGGCAGCCCTGTCAAACCAATGCCGTAATGGGTTATCGCCAGTCCCCACCCCGTCATGTACTGAGGATCTGTCTCTCTGGGATGTGCCGGCAAAGTCTTCTGGATCTTTTCGATTTCACTCAGGCAATCTTTCAATCCAACGGAGGTTTCCAGCTTTTGTCCGGAAGGGTTTTCCTCTCCCTCCTGCAGACAGTTGATCCTACGAATCTCGATGGGTTCTTTGCCGACGGCCTTTGCAACCAGGTCCATCTGGGTTTCATAGGCAATGGCCACTTGCGGTACGCCGAAACCCCGCATAGATCCGCAAACCGGGTTATTGGTATAGACAAGGCGCCCTCTCACGTACAGATTGCGGACCCCGTAGGGACCCATAGCGTGGACGATTCCCCGCGCCATGATTGAAGGGCCGTACGAGGCATATGCCCCGGTATCAACAAGGATATCCACCTTGACCGCTTCCAGATGCCCCGCCCTATCGACGCCTGTTGTCATCTGAATGATATAGGGATGCCTTTTGGTCGAAACCTCAAAAGATTCCTGGCGCTCATACACCATCTGCGCGGGGGAGCCCGTCAGGCGAGTGACAATGGCTGCATAGTATCCGGGAGAAAGGCCTTGCTTGTCTCCGAAATAGCCGCCGATGGGCGCGCAGATCACACGAATGTCTTTGCGATTCATGCCGAGAACCTTCGCCAGTTCATCCTGCTCAAAATGGGCATGTTTCGTGGGGAGCTTAACCGTCAACATCTCCCCGTCCATGTATGCGATGCCGGCCTCGGGTTCAAGGTAGGAATGCTCTATTCTCTGGGTGCGGTAGGTATTGCTTATGACGTGAGCGCATCTTGAGAGAGCAGCTTCCACATCCCCCTTGATCATCTTTTTTTCTAAAAGCAGATTGCCGGATTCATGAATAAGAGGTGCATCAGGTCGAAGAGCTTCTTCAGGGTCGAAAACAGCAGGCAGGTCGCGGTAACGTATGCGAACCAATCCTTTGGCCCTATTTGCCGCGCGCAAGCTCTTCGCAGCAATGAGTACGATGGGATCGCCGACTCTTCGAACCCTTTCAGAGCACAGCACCGACTCGTCTTTGATTCTGGTTCCTGTGGCGTTGGCTCCCGGGAGATCATGGGCGGTCCAGACTCCAACGACTCCTGGGATATCCCTAGCCAATGACAAATCGATTTCAAAGATCTCCGCGTGGGGCCGGTCCGACCGGACCACCTTCACGTACAGCAGATCGGGAAGAAATTCATCGCCGGCATATACTGTCCGTCCCGTAACCTTCTCCCTGCCGTCCACCTTAATTACAGATTGCCCGATGGTTCTGTAAGGTTTCATCTTTCCCTTTTCCGAAACGGTCGATAGATCATCTCCTTGCTCAAGCCTCCGGCTAATCTGGCAACTGCGGATGCAGAGGCTCCGCCGGCAAAAACATGTGGGCTGTCTTCCTTGCGGAAGTAGACGTCACAGAATGGGCAATGCAACTCCAAATCCAGGGAATACAGAAGCATGTCGGCATAATATCCTTTCCCGCAAGCCGGACAAGTGATATTGAAAATGTCCATTATCATCCCTCCAGGTATTCCAAGACGTTTATTTGCTTTCTTATTTGTTCCGGCACCTCCCCCCTTCGGGGAAAGGGTCGATCAAGGGGCAAGGTAGCATCGATAATCATGCCTGAAGACTTGATCTCATGTCGAAGGGAGGGATCGAGAACTTGCCCCTGTAAATTCTTGAGGATGGTCACATCTTGGTCCGCCTGGATACGGGAAGACAGTGCCCACATGACTTCACTCTTGTTTTCCGGATCCACGTCGGAGTCCACGACAATGACATGCTTGATGAAGTTGCTCGCCGACATGGCGGCCATGGCGGCCCTCATAGGCTCTCCCTCTGTCTTCTTGTTAAGGCTCATTATCAAATTGAAGGGCCCACCGGATCCGACCCAGCAAGTCTTTACAATACCAGGCACGGCCTGTTTGGCCCTGGCATAAATGGAAGCCTCAATAGGGAGATGAGCGTTCATATGCTCGGTTTTACATGGGAAAATGTCGATGATCGTGGGAGTTTTCCTGCCATATACCGCCAGGATCTCCACGACCCAGGACAACCTCTGGGGTCCGGTATAGCCTGTGAACTCGCCGAAGGGCCCTTCGACACAGCGGCGGCGGGCAAGTATCTTGCCTTCAAGAACGATTTCCGCATCGGCTGGAATCCAGAAATCCTCCCCCCAGCTCTCAGATGGAATCAAGCGAAGAGCGTTCCCCATAACGCCGCCGGTGGCTGCATATTCATCCACATCAAGGGGTACCAACATCGCACCCGAGAGGTGAAACGCCGGGTGATGGCCCAGAACCACGGCTATGGGCAAATCTTTTCCTTCCGCCTCCTGGGCGGCAAAGTATGACCAAAGATGACGAGGTGACATATAGATGGCCAGGTGCTTTTCATCCAGATATTGCATCCTGTTCCAAGAGACATTGTATCTGCCCTGCATATTCCTGCTGACCACCACGGGAGTGAAATACGGTCCCCCATCCAATTCGGTGTGGCGAACAAGCGGCAGGCGACTTAAATCCACACGATCTCCTTTATGGACAAAGGCACGGACCGGCGCCCGGTTTAATTGAATTCCTTCCGGCGCAAAGCTTTTAGAGGATTTTCTTAGGATAAGGTCAAGCAACTCCATGCGCTCACCGGAGTTGATCCCCAGGGCCAGACCGATTTTGCGGAACGTCCCGAAGGTGTTGCTCAATAGCCGGCAACTTGTCGCACGCCCTTTAATGTCGGTGACTTTCTCAAAAAGCACCGCCGGGAAGCGGCCTTCACGTTCCAGTGCATCAACGATCACTGCCGACTCGAATTGCGCAGGGTTGACTTCCCTGGTCACTTGGGCCAATTCATCAGGCGCCTCGCTCGACAGCAAATCCAACCATGACGTAAGATCTCTGCTCATTTCTCCAGTGCCTTCATCTTTTTGGCCGCCAATTGCACCGCCTCGAATATTTGAAGATATCCTGTGCAGCGGCACATGTTTCCGGACAAAGCCATCCTTATTTCCTCGCTTTTTGGTTCGGGATTCTTTTCCAAGAGATGGCGAGAACTCATAAGTATCCCCGCGGTGCAGTAACCGCATTGAACTGCTCCTGTTTCTAGAAAAGCCTCCTGCAAGGGATGCAGTTGCCCACCATTTTCCATCCCTTCCACGGTCTCCACAGACAGCCCCTGGCATTTGAGGGCAGGTGTCAGGCATGAAACCACAGGTACCCCCTCGATCAGAACCGTGCAGGCGCCACATTCTCCTTCTTCACATCCCTTTTTGGTTCCCCTCAAGAAGAGTTGATCCCGAAGCACTTCAAGAAGACTGGCATCAGGTTCTACTTCAAGGAAATGCATTTTGCCGTTTACTTTTATTTCCAGCTTGGCTGTATCATTCATGGGTACGTCTCCTATACGAAGCCTGCACCAGGGCACGACGAACAATGACCGAAACCATGGCCTGACGGAACTCCCGGGACCCGCGCAGCAGGCTGTCGCGAGGTCGGGTCTCCTGTGCCGCCATGTCCGCTGCCTGCTGAAAAACCTCGAGCGTCAAAGGCCTGCCTTCCAGAAAAGATTCAGTTTTGAGAGCCCGAAAAGGCTTTGGTGATACCGGCCCGATGGCAATGCGACCGAGTGCAACTGAATCATCGTCATTCAATTCAAGGCAAACCCCGGTGTTTACGACCGGCAGCGTGAGCGTCCCCCGTGAGGAAAGCCTCTCAAAGGCATTCAACATTCGTTTCTTGGGTAGCGTTATGCTGATGGCGGTGATGATATCTCTTGTGCTATCCACACAACACAAACCAAGTCCCGCGTACAGATCAATCAGGCTCATTTCACGTGCGCCTGCGAAGCCAGCCACGGTCACCGAAGTATCGAAAGCATGGAGGGCAAGAGCGGCATCAGCGCCGGGTTGGGCAGAGACGATATTTCCTACCAAGGTGCCCATGTTGCGTATCTGGGGCGACCCGATCTGACTGCAAGCGCATGAAAGAGCCGGAAGGTATTGTTTGAGGAGAGCTGATTCCGATGCCTGCGCATGAGTGCACAAAGCGCCAATGTGAATCGTGTCGCCTTCCTTTGTTATTTGCGACAAGCCCGGAATGCGGCTGATATCCACCAGCATTTTCGCCTTGTGTTGCCTGCGCCTTTGCTGAAGAACCAGATCCGTGCCGCCGGCAAGGATACGCGCGGCCCCTTGTTTCTCTTCTAAAATCCCCAGCGCTTCTCGTAAACTTCCCGGCAAAAAGTATGCTTCCCAGTCCATCATAGATTCCTAATTCACCCTCGGCAGATCATGGTGACGGTTGAACGCCCGAAATAGCCGTTCACCTTTCCCATGAATGAGCCATTTCCTTGACATGCTCTTCCATCAGACATCGGGCCAGATTCTGGTCTGAAGCCAGTACAGCCTCATATATCCTTTTATGGGTATCGTTACATTTGTACCTGTGCTCTTTGGAGAGACGGAAGTCTTTGACCGTTCGATACAGCAGCCCCATCAAGCTTTTTACCAGAAGAAGAAGAACCACATTTCCCGAAGCCTCCGCAAGACTGATATGAAAGGCCATATCCGTGATACTTCGGTCTCTTCCGCTGGATATGTTGTTTTCGTAGTAATCGATGGATTTCTTGATTCTCGCTTGCGATTGGGGATCCGCCTTTTTGGCGGCAAGCCACGCAATCGCAGGTTCTATGCACAATCTTGCTTCAGTGAGATCTTCAATGGTCGCTTTGCCGAACCTCAGCAGAAGTGACAACACCTCGCTGAAAGAATCCGGGTTGGGCTCTGAGATGAAAATGCCGCCACCAGCGCCTCTCTTGATTGTTAAAAGGCCGCTCTTCTGCAGACTGAACAAGGCCTCTCTCACGGGCACTTGGCTCACGCCGAATCGTTGCGCAAGCTCTTTCTCCGTTGGCAGCTTATCCCCTACGTTGAGGGAGGCGTCGAAGAGGATCTCCTTAATCGAGTCCGCTACCTCATCGGAGATCCGCTTTCTTTGTTTGGGAGCCATGGAGCGCATGTCCATTTCATTCATGTCTTTTGGAAAGCCTTTAGGCGTCACAGAATGCCATTGATGGGAGCCCATGTTTCTCTGTTCCTTTTAAAACGGAGGGGCATGGAACTTTAAGGCTTGAATTATAACTTTATATGTTATATGTCAAGAAAAAAATGGCGGCAAAAATTTTCGGTTTTGCTCCGGCCGTTGAGGTAGAAATTCAGACCAAATTCTGCGAACACCAGACGAGCGAGCTAAAAGGAGGTTGAATCCATGTTTTCCGACACTATCGAGGAAAGAATTCTGAGGCACATCCATACCGATGAATTGGTTGAATTGGCGGTTGCTCTTGGAAACATTTACAGTCCTACCGGCTGTGAGACTGAAATCGCCTCATTTATCCATCAGTGGATGGAGGAAAACAAATTCGAGCCCAGATTGGTAGGCGCCACCGAAGGTCGCGCCAATGTCCTCGGCCGATATAAAGGAACAGGAGGAGGCCCTGTTTTTGCTTTCAACAGCCACATGGACATTACAATGGGAAAGAATGAAATGTGGCGGCTCAAGACACCTGAGCAGAGGATTTATTACGAGGCATGGCTTGATGGCAATGAAATCTGTGGCAACGGCGTCGTAAACGACAAGGGTCCGATGGCGGCTTGGATGATCGCGGCAAAGGCGATATGCAAGAGTGGCATCGAGCTGAAGGGCGACATCCTCTTATGTGCCGTAGTAGGAGAAATCGGTTTCGAACCTGTGGATGAATTTGAAGGCCCAAAATACATAGGCAAGGAGTTTGGTTCCAGGTACCTCTTGAACCATGGCGGGACTGCCGATTGTGCCATAGTGGCAGAGGCCACCGGTTTCAAAGCAGGATGGGTTGAAGCCGGCAAGGCCTTCTACAAGGTCACCCTTTACGGGGGGCCTTCAAAGTACACACCGTATGTGGATCATGCAGAGCAGGAGAGGAGTGCAAATGCAATTGTAAGGGTGGCGAAGTTCATTCCTGCTCTTGAGCAGTGGGCACTCACATACGAGACCCGGAATAGAAAAACTTTTAAAGGAGGCAGTGTTATCCCAAAAGCAAGTATCGGAGCCGTCCGAGGAGGTCTTCCCTATCAAATTACCCGACCGCCTGAACTCTGCAGTCTTTACCTAGATGTCCGTTTGGTGCCAGACGCAAATCCTCTGGACATCCGGGAAGAGCTCCTAGAGCTCCTATCTGAAAACGATCAGAGTGGGGAGGTGGAATTATACCTTCACCGGCCGGGCTTCGAATGCAAGGGGGTCGATCAACTGCTCCAGGATGTTGGGAGGGCGTATCGTTTTGTGAATGGTTGTGATCTAAGTTTTCCACCTGACCCGCCGATTACCAGCATGTGGAGAGATACCAATGTGTATGCCGAGTTCGGCATCCCTTCCATCACTTTCGGCCCAGGAGGGGGTGGAGGGTCGGGAACGAATCGACTCAGCGTAAACGATTTGATTGAAGCTGCAAAAGTCTACGCGCTAGCGGCGTACTACGTCTGCCGGCGCACCCGCTCTAGTAGGGCTGGATAATCGCCCGGTAAATGTATGGGATACCCGGCGTCGGTTCAATGAGTATTTGGGAGTCATTAGATTCATTTCTTTCCACATACTTTGCCCGATTTAAAGCTCACACTATGAGATGGGTAAGCAAAAAACCAACCACTTCATCGCACCTTTCATGCGAGAATCCCATCGTCTTTATGATCTTGCCGGGCTTGCTGGAGAGGTACCTCAAATTCCAAGCCGGGATAGGACCGCTGTGATTTCAAGGGAGCGGAGACACCTCAAGGCGATGATCTGAGCTGAGGAGAGGTTTTTAGGGAATGGTGACAGGCTGCAATCGCTCGCTTCGGGGGGGCTGGCAAGCAATAGACTGGCAACACTATCATGAAATCTGAGCAGGGATAAGTTGAATGCGTGGTGAGGGATGCCATAATCATCTTGGCGCTCCTGAAAACAGGATTAGCGGTTCTGCAGAACTCATCCTGACGTCCCGGGGCAATGACATGTTTTCCGGAACTTGGACCCGTGGTCACCCCCCACCAATAAAACATTTGCCACACAAGGATTTCATTTGACAACTTCCCGTCTTTGTGATGACAGTTCTTGCCAACATTACTGGTCTTTGTTGCAGATCCCGACTTCCTTAATCTCTGATCCTATAGAAAGATCAGACTTTTCAACGGAGGGCAGATCCATGAAAAGAATAGTCCTGTCGGTCATTTTCGTCCTCCTCGTGGGGGCCACTGCCTCCACAGTGTACGGTGAGTCACCCATCATCATCACCCCATCGAATTGGTACACCGGGTTTCTGGAAAACGGAACTTCAAAATCCACATCTTTCGCGGTTCAAAACGGGGGCCCTGTAGATCTTATGATCCGTAATATTAGCCTTAAGACGACCAGTTCCTCCTTTTCCATTGTGCCGGCAACGCCTCTGCCGGCAACGCTCTCACCGGCTGGGGAAATACAGGTCGAAATCACCTTTACAGCGTCAGGCCATGGGGTTCACCAAGCTACCATTGAGGTGGACTATATCAAGGCTGTGCCGTAGCAGTGTCGTGGACCGGAAGGAAGTCGCCGTCTTGACCAGCGGTATAGAGCTTTTAAGCTAATGCCTGGGAAATATGCGGTTAATCCTGCAGGGGCACCCCTTCAAAACGCGGGGCAAGACGGCGTTGTTTAGAGTAGGCAAGAGCAGTCGCTATCAGGGCTGCGAGCGCAGTCACCGACACCGTTTTAATACCCCTATGGCCTAAAGACTGGCTTCCCGTGATGGCGTTTTTTTTCTCTTCGGTGCGGACTCCTTACGCTTAAATAATACTCCTCAGAATGACTGAGCACATGAGTGTGACCGTTTGAAAAGATGCACGCACACCCCGAAGCCCTCGAAGCACCACCTCGAACTCCCTTGGCTTGTTATAATCCTCGGAGGCTGAAAGCAATCCTTTGGTTTTTCTTCGGTGCTGAAGTCGGGTGGCGCTGACTGAGCTTTTTTCATGCTGCCAAAGATCATGGGTGAAGTACCGGAGATCAACCCTGGCTTAAATAGTCCCCGAACGTTTTCTTTCACTCTAATGAAAGCAAAGGTTATGCCAAGAAACAATAGATCCACTATTGCTATTCATTTCAGCATAATGCGCAGGTACGCTTCACAACATTTGATAGCAACGTGAAGGATGGCCTTTTTTTCATTTCTAACGAAATTCCAATTGTTGGTAAGTTATTACATACCTGTGGTGGACTGGCTTGGGGCGGCAATCGTCTTGTTCGTCGGGACTGTGACGGGGTTTTATCCAGGGGAACGGCTCGTTCAAAAATGTAATGATCTCTTCGGGGGGTGAGGCAAGACCTATTGCATTCTTGCGCGCCCGAAAAAATGGTATCCCCAAAGCTCAGGCACAAGAAAAACCTCGCTAAAAGCGAAAAAGGCGCAACAATTGTACGTACCGGTTCGAAGACCTTGAGAGCGTCGGCTCAGTTTTTCCTTGATGATGCGTATAATTATGTAATATTATAGTTCTTGTGCTTGAATCTCGGTGATTTTCCATTCCAAGTGCCATCCCATTCCGACGGCAAAAAACTGGCAACATTTTTCAATAGCGAGCAAATGGTTTCAGGAGAGAGGTGACTGATGATCAAGGTTTTCATTGTCAAGGGGCCGGGACAAGGCCGCTCTTTTGAACTCAGCAACAGCAAGGCAACACTTGGAAGGGATTCGGAAAATGAGATTTGCCTTAATGAATCTTCAGTGTCCCGAAAGCATGCCAAGATTTATAAGGATAAGGACCTGTATTACCTGGAAGATTTGCAAAGCAAAAACGGCACCTGGATCAATGGGAGTGTCATCGAGAATGGCATGAGGGTTCCGGTGCAAGAAGGGGTTCCCATTGCCATCGGCAATATTCTGGTGAGCGTCGGCAAAAAGTGTTCGTTAGATCGACTGCCCAATCAGTATTCGATCAGCATTCAGCCACCAAGAGACAGCGGCCCTAAACCATCCGCCTTCATCGACCGGCGCTCAAAGCAGAAAAAAGAACTGGAGTTGATCTCACACATTTCTATTAAGGTCCTGGGGTCGCTTGATTTAAATGAGGTATGCAGAGAAGCACTGGATTCGGTGGTCGCTCTTCTGAAAAGAATCGACAGCGGCTTTGTTTTCGTGATTGATCCTGAGAGCGGAAACGTTAAGAAAGCTGCCGGACGCTCCAGGGAGGGAAACGGGTCGGAATCCCCACGATACAGCAGAAGCCTCGTGAAAAGGGTCATGAAAGAAGGAAAGGCTGTTATGATGCTTGATACGGCTGCGGAGGACAAAGCGAATCTATCGGAAAGCATGGAAAAGATCGGGGTCAAATCGGTGATATGCGTCCCTCTTGTGGGTAAAATGGGAACAAGGGGGGCCATCTATCTCCAATCCGTAAATGTAGCCCATGGGTTCAGGAAAAGCGATTTCTTTCTTTTGACGAGTTTGAGCACCCCGATCGCCCTTGCCATAGAAAATGCTCTGCTTTATACCCAGAGAAAGCGAGCGGAGGAAAGACTTCAAAAGGCCAGTGAAAATCTGGAAAAGGAGGTCATGAACCGAACGTCCGAGCTAAGGAGGGCAAAAGACCAACTGGAGGAGTTGTCTATCACGGACGGATTGACTGGTTTGTATAATTACCGGCATTTGATTCATTCGCTCGAAGCCGAGATCATGCGATCAAAACGATATCAGCGAACCCTTTCCCTGTTGTTGATGGATATCGACTATTTTAAGAATCTCAACGACACCTATGGACATCTATGTGGAGATTATGTGATCAAAACTGTGGGCAAGCTTGTCAAGAACAATGTCAGAGGCACGGATGTAGCAGCCCGGTACGGCGGTGATGAATTGGCGATCATGCTCATTGAGACCGATGCAAGGCATGCTCTTGAGGTAGCGGAAAAGCTCAAAAAAGAGATCGAGGGTCACACGTTTCAGTGGCAACAAAATCAGCTTAGCGTCAATCTCAGCATCGGCGTTGCCACAGCGCCTGCGTCGGGGATTCAAGCGGTTTCCGATTTGGTTCAAGCTGCGGACCAAGCTTTGTACCAGGCCAAGAGAGCAGGAAGGAACACAGTTGTTGTCTTTGGTCAAGAGGACAAACCGCTGTGATAAATCAGAAATCTCCACAAAGATCGAATTAAAAGAGCCTGCTTGCCTTACCTTATCCGGGAAATTGAACTGAAGCCCTTTATAATGCCCTTCCGTGCAGCGGCGTATCTTTTTTCCGGGGACATTGGTTAGGCTCTGGATTTCGATATTCCGGGTCTTTCATGGCACAGCCTATCAAAAAGAATACAGTGGATGGAGATTGAACTTTGGCAGCAGATAAAGAACTCTCAGGCGTCTATCACCTTAAATACAAGAAAGGTGAGCAGGTTTTCAAACAAAACGACTTCGGCATCTCCATATACAAAGTCCTTCAAGGGGGTGTAGAGATCTTCAGGGAGTGTGAAGGAATTGAAATACCTATCGCTCAGCTTGGGGCCGGGAGCATCCTCGGAGAGATGATATTTTTCCTCAAATCCACAGAGATCCGCTCTGCCTCCGCAAGGGCGACCGAAGAGTGCGAGATCGAGGTCTGGCATCCTATGGAACTCTTGAAGGAGTATGAAAAGATCAGTCCGGCCTTGAAGGTGATCGCAAAACAGGAGTTGAATCGCCTTATTCGCATGAACAAGTTTATGGACAACCTCGTCATAGAAAACCAGCTCGCAAGTGCAGAATCCTCGGGTAAGGAAGCGCCCTGGAAAGACAAAAGAGGTTTTTTCCGCAAGGGAACTTCCTTGCCCTGCACTTACGCGCTTGCCGGTGTTCCTAAAGGCGTAAAGAAGAGCGCGAAAGGCTTGATCAAGAATATGAGCATGACAGGGTTGTGTTTGGATGTGTTTTCCAAGAACGAGACCCTCTTTCCTCATAACATAGGGGAGGTCGTTGCGATCGAGATGGTGCTCCCAAACGGCAAGGGGTTCAGGGCGCAGGGCAGAATCGTGCGTATAACGAGGAACGACTATATCGCCAGTTTGGGAATTACCTTTTCTGATCTACCTGATGGGGAAAGGAAGGTGCTAGGATTTTTTCTTCTGCCCGGATAGGAAAGGGTTTGAGACATGTCCGTAGATACCAGTTTATTGGAATGCGTGGCTTCAGAAACCGTCTACCAGGATGGGGCGGTGATTATCGAAGAAGGTAGCAAGGGTG
>Ga0209164_1003761_pt1 | contig 14109 bp, 10 predicted proteins | sample MTBNYHSulfiMetaG_FD_187458 | JGI IMG/M metagenome (GOLD analysis project Ga0209164, IMG submission 187458) | Enrichment culture microbial communities from rom New York Harbor, USA that are MTBE-degrading - MTBE-NYH (New York Harbor Sulfidogenic)... | ecosystem: Environmental > Aquatic > Marine >...
CGGAAGCCGAGCGTTTCTTGATATGGACAAAGCATCTGATGCAGTCAGACTCCGTCGATGTGAGAGCTCATAAAGGCTTTGCTCTGGCGGTTGCCACCGCCACTCGCGGAGCCGACCATCTCAGAAGCCGCCCCACTCTGGAAGCACTCGCGCTGTCGGAAGAAAATCTAAAGCGGATTTATGGGGCGGACGTTTCGTCCGACCCCAGTTCTTACCAGGGGAAGGCGCGCATGGTCTGGTGCTCTGAGCGTGAATTCGCCCTGGCTGATACTTTGGGTATTTGCCGTTTTGCCCAAAGGTTTAACAGCCCCGAGCACCTGAGCCCCGAAGAATTAAGAAAGCTCGTCCAGCATGCGACCGGTCTGGAATTTTCGCCGGAAGAATTCTTGCGTGTCGGTGAGCGGATAACCGCACTTGAGCGGATGTTTCTTGCTCGAGAAGGAATCCGAAGGAAAGACGACGCCCTGCCTTCCAGGTATTTCGAGCCGATGCCTGTCGGCCGTTACCGGGGTGAGAAGATCGAACCGGAAATGCTCGATTTCATGCTGGACGAATATTACCAGCTTCATCGATGGGACAAGACAACCGGAATTCCCAATGCGCAGATCCTGCGCGAGCTGGACCTTGATTTCGCTGTCCCCAAAGCAGATTAGATCGAATTGCAGCTCTCTTGTGGCTACTTTCTTTGTCGATATAATGTCGGCTCGACGACTTCAACCATCTTGGCGACATCCAGATGCAGGTCCAAGAATTCATCGATCCGTTGCGCTTCCTGCAAGGGATTCTCTATGACGTCATTGTAGTTCACGTATAGCGTCCTGATGTTGTGTTGTTTCTTCAGCCAACTGTCAGTTATGGCGAGATGCTTTTTAAACAACAATGACATTTTGCCTTCTTCAGTTGCGCCTGTATCTTTGCCAGAGTTTTCAAGCATTTTTTTTTGAGACGCTAGAATCTCCTGCATTCTACGCTGCATAAAAATGACGCGATACTCTCTGTCCGGGGGAAGGTCATAAAGCAGTTGGGACACCATCTTGAAAGCCTTACCGGACGCTGCCCCAAGCCATGATGCATCTTCTTTCACTTTTTTCGCCTTTTCAAGTTCAAAATATCCTCTGGGATTATCGTCATCGGGCTTTCTTACATTGTCTGTGAGGACTTCTAAACCGGCGGCTTGCAGCATTCTCATCATCATAGAGGTTCCTGAGCGCGGCAACCCGGAAACAATTGTAATGTAATTCATGATTCTATTCCCCAGTTGGTCAGGTCTCGCTCGACCTGAGTTACAAGCCATGCACCCATCTTTTAACGGCTCATCGCGGATTAGCGTGATTAGACACCCCGTTCGTGCTGAGGTATCGAAGCATGAACGGCGCCGTTCGCCCTTCGATACCTCAGGGCGAACGTCTGTGGAGTCACCCGATCACGCTAATCCGCGATGAGCCCTTTTAACTAAGCTCGGTCTCTGTTTATAATTTGATGAGATATGTTAGCATAAACATGAGTTGTTCGCCATTTTAGTTTGAAAATCCGGAGGAGCCTACCGAACGGTTCTTCCTCTGGAAACATCTCATCCGGAGCATAAAGTAAAGGAGAATGATGACGACGATACTCGAGCAGGGACCAATCCGCCCGCCAAGTGAAGCGGGAAGTCTTCTGTTGCGATTCACTCGCAATTGCCCATGGAATAAGTGCACCTTTTGTCCCATTTACAAGGGACAGAAATTCAGCAGAAGGTCTTTGCAGGAAATCAAGCAGGACATAGACGAGATTGGAAAAATCCAGGAAGAGCTTCAATCCTTGTCAAAAAAACTGGGATCTGGAGGACAGGTAACCCGGCAGGTGTTAACTGAGGTATTCACTGGCTCTGCCTACAATGCATATTTCCGGCACGTTGCAGTCTGGGCTTATAACGGCAACGGAACAGTCTTTATTCAGGATGCCAACAGCCTGGTGATGTCCACAAAGGCTTTAGCTGAAGCCCTCCGCTATCTGACAGCCAACGTACCCGATATTCGCCGCATCACATCCTATGCGCGCAGCAGCACGCTTGCCCGTAAGAGTCTTGATGAGCTAAAAGAAATTCGAGCAGCCGGCCTCGATCGTATTCACATCGGCCTGGAAAGTGGCTCCGATCGGGTACTCGAGTTTGTCAAAAAGGGTGTGAAAGCCGGAGAGCATATCGAAGCAGGGCAAAAAGTCATCCAGGCCGGAATGACACTTTCCGAATATGTTATGCCTGGTTTGGGCGGAAAGGCATGGTCAAGAGAACACGCCATCGAAACGGCTCAAGTCCTGAATGAAATTGACCCTCACTTTATCAGGCTGCGCACTTTACGTATCCCCCCAAGCGCGCCTCTGTACAAAGCTAAACAACAAGGTGAGCTCATCCCTCTCCACGATGATGAAGCCGCTGCAGAAATCAGACTGCTCATTGATTCACTGGATGGTATTCACAGCACACTCACTTCTGATCACATCATGAATCTTCTTGAAGACGTTGCGGGTAAGCTCCCCGATGACAAACAGTACATGCTGTCCATTATTGACCGGTATCTGGCACTTTCAGATGAAGAAAGACTTCTGTTTCGGCTGGGACGGCGGGGCGGTGCGATTCGGTCGTTGGACGATCTGCACAATTACGCACTGAGAAGCAGACTGGAACAAGCACGCAGGGAACTGGAATTGGAGACCAACGGTAACATCGAGAGGGTGATCACTGAACTGGGGGACCAGTACATTTGACGGAGGCCGGAAGGCAGGGGCCCGATTAAATCCTGAGCAGAATCTCTCTGTCCCCTGTCCTCTGTCCCCTGTCTTAAGATTACAGGATCTGGCTCAGGAACAATTTGGTGCGCGCGTGAGTCGGATTGGTAAAGAAGTGCTCCGGGGTGCCCTCTTCCACCACGGCGCCGTGGTCCATAAAAATGACACGATCGGCGACTTCCCGAGCAAATCCCATTTCATGGGTCACAACGACCATGGTCATTCCTTCCAGGGCCAAATTTTTCATGACGTCAAGCACTTCTCCTATCATTTCCGGATCCAGAGCCGATGTCGGCTCGTCGAACAGCATAATCTTCGGGTTCATCGCTAACGCACGCGCAATAGCAACTCGCTGCTGTTGGCCACCGGAGAGCTGTGCCGGGTAGGCATTGGCTTTTTCCCCTATGTTTACCTTCCTCAGGAGCCGCAATGCGTTGGCTTCAGCTTCTTCACGCGGTGTCTTCCTCAACTTGACGGGTGCCATAGTGAGATTTTGCAGGGCGGTCTTGTGGGGAAAAAGATTAAAGCTCTGAAAAACCATGCCCACTTCCATGCGGATTTTGTTGATGTCATTGGAGGCATCCATGATGTCCATGCCGTCGACGATGATTCGCCCGCTGCTGATTTCCTCCAGTCGGTTGATAGCTCTGAGCAGTGTGCTTTTTCCAGAACCGCTTGGTCCGATGATAACCACTTTCTCACCGGTTCGGACTGACAGCGACACACTATCGACGGCCTTTAACCGGCCGAAATACTTTGTGGCATGTTCAATTTGAATGATCGGCTCAGATTTTTCCATAATAGTTCAACTTTTCTTCCATGATGCTCACGAGCTTTGAAAGAATCAGAGTAATCAGCAGGTAAATCAATGCGATGATGGTGTACGTCTCAAAGTAGGCAAAAGTTTCCGAGGCAAATTCCCTGCCACGGCGCAGCAGATCTGCGACAGCCAAAATGGATACCAATGAAGTATCCTTCAGTAGAGCAATGAATTCGTTGCCCACCGGAGGCAAAATCGTTCGCCAGGCCTGAGGCAAGATTACATAAAGCATGGTCTGCGCGCGATTGAATCCAAGCGACCTGGCTGCTTCCGTCTGGCCTTTGTCAATGGATTCTATGCCGGCACGAAACACCTCCCCCATGTAAGCTCCGTAACATACCGACATGGCAATCACCGCAGCCACCATATCCGGAACTCGCACGAAACGGCCAAGTGCATAGTAAATGTAAAAAAGTTGCACGAGCAGAGGAATCCCACGGACAACTTCCACATAAGTGGAAGCGATTGCATTAACCATTTTGTTTTGCGAAATACGACCGATGCCCGTGAACAGTCCCAAAATCAGGGCGAATGTGATGGAAAAGAAGGTGACCTGGAAGGTTACAAGGATTCCGTCCGGCAAAAACCGCACGATTCTAAGATAAGGGTCTGGTTTGAACATCACCAGATAAATGAGAATAACGATCGCACCAAAAAAGGCGATTCGCCAGGCAGAAAATAAACCAAAATCCTTTCTGGTGGGGATGGCCGCCCCATCAGAAATCTCGATTACGGGCTTTTCTTGGCTCATGATCCGGTGTTCCAAACGGCAGGCCGAGGATGCGCCTCGACCTCGATTAAGGCGAGCTCGCATATCCCATGTCGTATCGGATCTATTGTCCTATCCACTTAGTCCGCAACTCCTTATCAATCCCCTTTTCTTGTACGGCTTTGATCCCTTTATTGATCAGGTCCAAAACCTCCTTGTTCCCTTTCTGCACAGCCACGCCGTAGTACTCATCGCCGGTATCCAACACCGCGGCAATCTGCAACTTGGCCGCATAGTCCGACCTCTGCAAAGCGTATTGGGCCGCAACCGGATCATCACACACCACCCCGTCAATCCGCCCGTTGAACAGATCCTCCATGGCCAATCCGATTTCGTCGTAGGATTTTGCTTCAATTCCCGTCACCTCTTTTACGGCAAAGTATCCGGTTGTGCCAATCTGGGCGCCGACCGTCTTGCCCTTCATATCATCCAGGGTCTTTGCAACGGAAGATTTAGGCACCACAAGAGCCTGACGAACCTTGAAGTAAGGAATGGAAAAGTCCATGGTCTTTTTTCTTTCATCGGTGATGGTCACAGACGAACAAATCGCATCATACTTTCCGGCTGCCAGGCCACCGAAAATTCCATCCCAGGCTACGTTTTTGAGCTCGACATCATAACCACCCTCTCTGGCGGCAGCTTTCATGTAGTCCGTGTCAAATCCGACGATCTCTTTATTCTCGTTGACAAATTCCATCGGCGGCCAGGTTGCGTCCTGAGCGATGATAATGGTTCGAGCCCAGGAAGCCTGAGCAAACAAAGTGATACCGAGCAGAATCAAAAGCAGTTTTTTCATCATTTCTCCCTCTCTCTACATCTAAAATTTTCTTTTGGTTGCACCAACTCTCTTCGAACCACGATTGGCTAGCCAGGAGCTCCCTGGGCAAATCTATCAAGGGATTACCAGGCGCCCTCAAAACTTATTCAATAATCAGGGAATTCAATGAATCTTTTCGCAAGGGATTGCTTGTATTGATTTTTAATAAGATTTTTTCAATAATCATTAAGAGATATAGTAAAAGCCCGACGGTCATGTCAAGGAGGAATCGTCGCAGCCACTTCCGCCGCATCATGTGCAAGGAAAGATTCACCGCAAAATTGGTTTTTCTGCGGTGAATCCTTGCCTGGATGCCCGGCAGGACCCCGGGACTTGGCTGCCTCGGATAATCCGATTTCAAATCACGCCTTGCTCCTTCAGCTGCCCCAGCTTAGTGGCTCCAAGTCCGAGATACTTCTGGTAGATGTATTCGTTGTCGGCACCTATTGGCCGGCAGACCCATTTGATCCTACCAGGCGTCCGGGTCATAGCCTTGAAGCTAGAGTTCTGCACAAGAACCTCGCCGTAATAGGGATCGTTTATCTTAACAAAGGTCCGCCGCTCCTTCCAATGCTCACGCTGCAACACCTCGGTGGGAGTCTCGAGCCTTCCCGTTGCGACCGTTCCCTTCTTGTCGGCTCTTTTGCTGTATTCCGTAATGAATTGAAGGATCTCCTCCGAGGTGTACTGGGTCGTGAACTTCTCGATTTCGTGTTGGATCTTCGGCTGGTTCTCGGGAGTTAGTCGCTCCTTGATGGTCGGGAACATTCCTTTGAGGTCCGGCCGATTCAGGATTTCACAAAGGGCGGTCCAGTTCGGGTCGGTAAATCCTGAAATGAATGTGTAGCCGTCCTTACACCGGACGTAAGTGTAAGGAAAAACAGCATAATCGTAGTTTCCGGCGCGGGGCATCTGGTTTCCCGACATATGGAAGTACTGCATGGCGTAGTTCGAGATAGCAAGGAGTCCCTCGGGCGGCGAACAGTCGATGAACTGGCCTTTCCCCGTCTTGCGCCTGTAGAGCATGGCATTCATGATGCCGAAAGCCGCCCAGCCGCCTCCCGCGTACCAGCCCATCCAGTTGCCCTGCCGCAGAGGTTTCTTGAATTCCGCGGGAACTTCGGGATCGAGCTCGGGCTCTCCGGTTATGGACATGATAACGCCTCTTGCCTGGTTCACTATGTCATAGTCCGGCTGATTTGCGAATTTTTTGGATGCTTCGCCAAATTGCCCATAGGTGTGGATTGCGCAGTAGATGAGGCCTGGATTCGCCTCGCGAAGATCTCTGTAACCTACGCCGAGGCTGTCGAGTAAACCCGGCCTAAAGGTCTCGATAATAATGTCGGCATGCTTCGCCAGCCTCTTGAATACCTTGCTGCCCTCTGTCTTGGAGATATCCAAGGTAATATGAGTCTTATTGCGCCCTTCCACCAGATAGCCAAGACCCGTATCCTTTATCATCATTCCATAGGGGCTCATTTTCCTGGTGAGGTCACCTCCCGGGGGCTCGATTCGAATCACCTCGGCGCCGAGCTCCGAGAGAATCGAAGATGCAAAAAGTCCGGAAAAGCTCCCGTGGCTTGCATCGATTACGAGCATATCGTCGAGGGCCTCGGGCTTTCCCACAATCTCCTCGGGGTTCGTCTCCCGATGAGCCCACCGGGCATATTCCCTGTTTATGGCCATGCCGACGATGTTTTGGTCAGTCGAAAGATCCTGTTCCAGATCGGGCTCCTCGAGATCGTAGCCCGCAGCTTGTGCGTTCTTTTTTTCTGCCATAGTACTGCCTCCCTCTCTCACCGCTCAACTACGGATATTTGACCCCACGCCTGCCATCCCATTCCGGGGGCGGACAGTGCGAGGGAACCTGCGGGTTCCATTTGAAGACCACGCCTTTCTCGGCAAGCTCACCCACCTGCTCTGATGAAAGCCCCAGGATTTTTGTGAGCACGTACTCGTTGTCCATGCCGATGGGGCGCGCCGCCCATTTGAGTCTACCAGGGGTTTCGCTGAGCTGCGGAGGGTAGCAGGGCTCGGTCATCTCTCCATAAAGCGCGTCCTCGTATGTCTGGATGCTGCCCCGCACTCTCAGGTGCTCCCCATGGTAGGCCTCTTCGGTCTGCACAACACGGGAGGCCGCGAACCCGTAGCGACAGGCGAGCTCCTCGATCTCCGAGACCTTCCTGGACGCGGCCCACTGGCCAACGGCTTGAAGGACTTCGCGGGCCGCACCGTCCTCGAGGCGGTCGGCTGGCTCGGGGTACTTCTCGAACAGATCGGGCGCGTTCATCGCGGTGCATAAGCCCTGAAATTCCTGTTGGCTGAACGCCGCCAAGGCCACCCAGCCGTCCGCGCAGTCGAAAAGGTCCGAAGGGCACACAGCGAGGTCTCGGTTGCCGGACCTTGGCCGGTCCTCGCCCGTTTTTGAGGTGTAGAGCCAGGTCCAGTCGAGCCAACGAATGACGTTTTCGACCTGCGAATAGTCGATGAACTGCCCTTCGCCGGTGCGCTCGCGGTAGTTCAAGGCACCCAGGATGGCATTTGCGCACATGATCGCCGTAATCCAGTCGGCGATCCAGACCCCGGACTTGATGGGACCTCTTCCCTCAAAACCCGTTATGGGCGAGAGCGCCCCCATGCTCTGGGCCACGGCGTCGTAAGAAGCCCTGCCCGTCCACGGCCCCCAACTTCCGTAGCCGGACACGTGCAGCTGTATGATGCGGGGATTGATTTCCCTCAGCTCCGGATAACTCAGGCCCCACTCCTTCATGCGGCCCGGCGTGAGGTTGTCCACGACCACATCCGACCTCTTCACCAGATCCAGGAATATTTCCTTTGCCTTGGGGTGCCCGAGATGCATTCCCACCCAATACTTGTTGTGGTTCTGCTCCTGCAGCCCCGGAGAAAGATTCTTCCAAAAATAGGCAAACGGCGTTACGAAGCGCATTTGCTCGCCCCTTTGCCCCTCGAACTTGATCACTTCCGCACCAAATTCGGCAAGGTAGTCACAGGCTGCCGGGCCGAGCACCACGTAGCATACCTCGAGCACCCTGATACCCTCGAGGGGCTGCGGCTTATCGAACAGGCCGTCGCCATTGAAAAGCTGCTCCATAAAGTTTTGGTATGATCCCTTTTGATCCATCCCATACCTCCTTTTGCTGAAAGAGCGGAAAAAAGAACCCAAAGGAGCATTCCTGCGCCTTCGGGCTAGAAGAGATCCACGGTTTGCTGTGAACCCTTGTGAGCACCAAGGGCACAATCAGGCGCAAAGTTTCTCTCCATGTTTGCTCACCGCTTGGTTCCTATGAAAATCGTGAAAGCGTAAGGCGTGAGTCGGTTCGCCTTCCTGGCTTGCGTAAGACCACAACGGCATGGTCAGGCGCCTGACTCTCAAGAACTTTTGTGCTTCATCGTGACCCCGCCATGGCGGGGTCCTGTTGGTTTTAGGAAGACTTCAATTGCGGAAACTCGTGGTAGAAGTACTCTTGCTCACCCTTGCCGCCTTTCTCCTTGCTCGTGATCTCGTTTTCCCTCAGCTCTATACGACGGATCTTTCCACTAAGGGTCTTGGGCACTTCCGGCACGAACTCAATGATGCGCGGGATCTTGAACTTGGCAAGGACGTTTGTGCAATGTTTGAACAGATCGCAGGCCAAGTCGGCAGATGGCGTATAACCGGATTTGAGAATGACGAAGCCCTTGACGAGCTGCCATCTCTTGGGGTCCGGGCTGCCGACAACGGCAGCCTCGGCCACCGCCGGGTGCTCAAGTAGAGCGCTCTCAACCTCGAACGGGCCAACCCGGTAGTCCGAAGACTTAATCACGTCGTCGGCGCGCCCCACGAACCACCAGTTGCCTTTATCGTCAAACGATGCCCGGTCGCCCGTGTAGTAGTAATTGTCGATAAAGACTTCCTTCATCTTCTCGGCAGCTCCAAGATATTCGGCAAACAGCCCGGCCGCACGCCACCGATCGAGCCTCACGGCGATATGTCCCACTTCGTCGGGTTTGCTGATCTCCTTTCCGTCGTCATCCATGATGACGATATCGTAGAGGAAGTGCGGCTGCCCAAACGAACCCGGAACGATCTTGCCCTTGTTCCATGGTGGGTTGCCGATCATGGCGGTGGATTCGGTCTGGCCGTAGAAATCCCGGATCTCCGTGCCGGTGAAACGCTGCCAGGTTTGGATGATTTCAGGGTTGAGCGGCTCCCCCGCACTCACAGATTCCCTCAAGCCTTCGAACTTGAATTTGCCGAGGTCAGCCAATATAAAAGCCCGCCAGGCTGTCGGCGGCGCACAGAAGGTGTTGACCTTGCAGCGTGCCACAGCGCCGAGGTATCTTTGGATGTCGAGCCTGGCCGGGTAGTAGAAGCCAGCAGCAGTGGCTCCGACGTTGAACGGGGCAAAGAAGCAGCTCCAGGCCCACTTGGCCCACCCGGGTTGGCTCAGGTTGTTGTGAATGTCGCCCGGCTTAATGCCGAGGATGTTGGCTGTCGAAAGATGGCCCAGGGGATAGGAGACGGCCGTATGAGCAACTCTTTTCGCCATCCCCGTAGTCCCGGAAGTGAAGAAGCAAAGGATGATGTCCCCCGGCTTGGTCTTTTCGGCTTCGGCAGTCGTACTCTCCTTATCGGCCTGACTGTAGCTCTGCCAACCCTCGCGCTCTCCGAGCATGATTTTGACCTTGGGGGTTACCCCCACGTTAGCCAGGGCCTCGTCGATCAGCGGTGCCGAATCAGTGTCTCCGAGAATGACCTGTGGAGCAAAGGTCTCGAACCGGTACTCAAGCTCCCTTACGGTCATGGTCATGGCGGTCGGGACCGAGACAAGGCCGCCCTTTACCGTCGCAAGGTTGGCAAACCAGGTCTCGGGGACGGAAGGGACCATCATGTAAACATTCTCGCCTTTACCGACCCCATATTTTCGCAGGAAATTCAAGAACTGGTTGCCCTTTTCGGCAAGCTCCGAGTAGGTGTAGCGGCGCTCTTCGTCCGTATCGATGTTAAGCCAAAGCAGGGCTGTTTGCCCACCCCTCTCCTTCACGTGAATTCCTTCGAAAACCTCCTCGGCCCAGTTAAAGTGATCGGGTAATTTAGCCTTGTTCAGGCTCTCGAAGACGGCCTTCGACGCTTCAGCCTTCTTCGGGCCGTCCTCCATCATATTGATGTCCATGATCTGTTTGTAGTAACTTTGAAGTGCCATCATCAACCTCCATGAATTCGTATTAGCTCGAGTGAATTAACCACTGTAAGCGCTTCAATCATGATCAAATGAGGATCAGATCGACAGGTAACGACCCCTGTCTCTAGTGATGATCATGCACATAGAAGGGCCACTTATGGAAGAACCACTCGTTCCAAAGCAGCGGGATAATCCACCAGAAATTCCATATCAGCGATTCGCCATGGATCAGCCGTTCGGCGAAACCATGTTCCATGTGATGGTTGCCGAGGCCCCAATGACCGAAATTTAAAACGTAGAAAAAGATATAATTAATGGCGCAGAAGACGATGATGACGCCGAAGGTTCTAAACCAGAAGCCACCCCAGGAGTCTATATCGGAGACCGGAGCCATATCATCAAAATAATGATGCCAGATTAGGAAAGGGATGAGGGTCATACCAGCAATTTCGGCTGCATGGTACCATAAGAACCGGGTAGCGTTGCCCTTATCCCCCGCCGGCAGATGATGTACGACATCTTCCATGTTCACCCATGCCGGAATAATTTTGGTGCAGATCCACGCCAGCAGGAAACCGAGGATTACGTTAATGATAAATGATATCAGTCCCTTCCATGGCTGCGGCAATTTAATCAGGGACCAGGGCTTCATACGCCAGACATTAGGCGTCATAAAAAGAACAATGATCATCCATTCCCACCAGCCAAACACCCAATGCACATGACTGGTTCCGGCGATGCCGGTCCACCATGGAAAATTGAGCCCGTATGAAAGACCAAATACTTTGCCGTAGATCAGGCCCCAGAATGGCACAATCAGGACAGTGTAAAAGAACAGGGTAAGGAGACTGGTCCAACCGATTTCCGCCAGGCCGGCCTGTGGTTGTTTGAGGTCGCTGGGGCGAACCGGCCATTTGCCGAAAAGGATGGTGACAAAAGGATACGAAAAAAATCCGATAAGAACGAAAGTGACAACGGCTCTTTCGGCAAATCGAGCACCCGGGTTGACCAACGCCTCAAGGGTGAGAGTGTTGGCCACCCCTTCAGGCATCACCGTCTGGCCGGCGGCAGCGAGCGCTTCAAGGTTGCTTTGGCTCAGGAAATTAAAACCGAGTCCAAGTATTCTATAAAAAACGACATGGATCACAAACCATACAACAATCAGGTTGACTATTGTCTCTACAATACCGCGCGCCGGTTGCGGCATGTTCTGAAAGGGCCAATCCCCGAGGAACATGTGCTGCCATAAGCCCACCAGAATCATCATGGCCAGATACATGACGAAAGGATAAGGAAACGACCCCACCGGACCACGGGGGTCACTGAAAAGATACCAGGTGATCCATGCAATCAGGAAAAATACGATAAAGGAAATGATACCTGTGACGGGTTGTCCCCATCGAGGTCGAAGTTGTCCTGCCATACTCTTCTCCTCTCTTGGCTTCGAGCTAGTCGTATTCGCGAGCTACTTGATCCAGTTTCAAATTCAGTTCGCCTTGATCGCCTCAACGTGCACCAGAACATTCATCCTTCACTCCGACAGGTCTTCACCTCCTTTCAGTTGGGGCTTCAACTTCATCTAACGGGTTTATTTCCCCGCACACATCTGGTTCATGCTGGTAAAGCGTTTTAATATTAGAGGGCCAGAGAATACGACCGGCACGTATCGAATCATCAACAGGCGGCACGGAAAACTGGATTTCAAACGAGTTAGCCAGTCCCATTCAGTTCAGCCCGTCATCTACTATCGCATGTGTCTAGGTTCGGTCAAGAAAAATTTGTTTGACAATAGACAACTTTCTCTGATTTAAGTGGTGCTTAACTTTTAGCTTTAAAAAGGGCACTCAATGGACTTTGAAATGCTTTTCCCGCATGACATCAATCAAGAGCATCGATCAGATTTCTCGAACTGAAAACCAATTCAAGACAAGAGGTCCTTTTTGGCTGGATTTTTTGATTGTATAGTCTCAGGATGTGGTCGATTGAGATTAAATAATGTAGTCGCTTTATTTTGTACCGAAATTCCCACTGAGGATGGTTGTTTAAGGCTCAAAGTTGAGGAGGTACACTGATGGCAATGAGAATGTTTTCGGAGTCTGAACTGGAAAGAATTGAAAAGGAGCATCAAGACTGGCTGGCGGAATACAAGAAGGCATTGCAGAAAGTCCCCGAGCGACTCGACAGGTTTTCTACCGTTTCGGACCTGGAAGTAAAACCTTTGTACACGCCATTGGACATCAAGGACAAAAGCCATGGCGAAGATATAGGTTTTCCGGGTATGTTTCCATTTACGCGCGGGGTCCAAAGCACCATGTACCGGGCTCGCCATTGGACAATGCGCATGTTCGCAGGGCTTGGCGGAGCCGAAGATACCAACCAACGGTTTCACTATCTGATCAATCACGGTGAAACCGGATTGAGCACCGCCTTCGATTTCCCTACCCTCATGGGTTATGACACCGATTCTCCCCTGGCACGCGGCGAATGCGGCAAATGCGGAGTAGCCATTGATACCGTCGACGACATGCAGCGACTTTTCGCCAATATCAATTTGGAGGAAGTGACCACCTCAATGACTATCAACCCGCCCGCCTCTATTATCTGGGCAATGTACATCGCCAATGCGGAAAACGAGGGCTATACTCGAAAGAAACTGGGCGGCACCATTCAGAATGACTGTCTCAAAGAGTTCATCGCACAAAAGACTTTGATGCTTCCGCCGGAGCCAAGCTTGCGACTCGTCACCGACACGGTGGAATTTGGGACCCGTGAAGTTCCTCGCTGGAACACGATCAGCATCAGCGGCTACCATATCCGTGAAGCGGGCGCCACGGCAGTTCAGGAGCTCGCATTTACCGTTTACGACGGCATAACGTATGTTGAGGAATGCATCAAGCGGGGCCTTAATGTGGATGATTTCGCAGGTCGGCTTTCCTATTTCTGGAATTCTCACATCGATTTTTTTGAAGAGATCGCCAAAATGCGGGCGGGCCGCAGAATGTGGGCCCGGATTATGAAAGACCGCTTCAAGGCCCAAAATCCTCGCTCGATGCTGATGCGATTTCATACTCAAACGGCCGGCTGCTCTCTCACCGCTCAGGAGCCGTACAATAACGTCATCCGCACCACCACAGAAGCTTTGGCGGCCATTCTTGGCGGCACTCAGTCGCTGCACACGAACTCGTTGGACGAAGTGTACATGATTCCAAGCGAACAGGCCGTGCTGATCGCTCTTCGCACTCAGCAAGTATTGGCGGAAGAGGTAGGAGTCACCAACGTTATCGATCCACTGGCGGGCTCCTATTTTGTCGAAGCGCTAACCGACAAAATGGAAGAAGAAGCAACTGCATACATCCGCAAGCTGGATGAAATGGGTGGGATGGTGGCGGCCATCGAAAAAGACTACCCGCAGATGGAAATTGCCGATGCCGCCTACCATTTTCAACAACAGATCGAGAAGGGGGAAAAAGTAATCATCGGCGTAAACAAATACCCTTCGTCCAGACCTGAGCTTGAGTTTGTTTTGAAAATCGATCCCGAGCTTGAACGTCGACAGGTCGAGCGCACTCAACAGTTCAGGCAAAATCGCGACAAAGCAAGATTCCAACAAGCCATGGATGCATTGAGAAAGCGCTGCGAAGGTCCTCCTTGCTGGGAAAACAACGTAATGCCGGCACTGATCGATGCCGTGCGAGCCGGAGCAACCGAACAGGAGTGCTGTGATCTCTACCGCGATGTCTTCGGCATTTATACG
>Ga0209164_1003762_pt1 | contig 14107 bp, 14 predicted proteins | sample MTBNYHSulfiMetaG_FD_187458 | JGI IMG/M metagenome (GOLD analysis project Ga0209164, IMG submission 187458) | Enrichment culture microbial communities from rom New York Harbor, USA that are MTBE-degrading - MTBE-NYH (New York Harbor Sulfidogenic)... | ecosystem: Environmental > Aquatic > Marine >...
CAAAGCGCCTTCTCCTTTCAAGCCAATTCTAGCATGGCTTGCAAGGAGTTGCACAGGAAAGGGGAGAGGAGAAGGGAGGGCGGATTTAAAATTAGATTCCTGATTAAGATATTTATTAAGTTCTCGTTGATTCAACCTTGTTAAGCCGTTGACGCGGATAAAAGGAATTCTGCCCTGAGATGTCCATCGGTAGATCGTATTGGGGTGTAATTTGAGATAGGCGCTAGCCTCTTTTACTGTTAATAATGGCTGCGCTGTCTCGAAGTTCATCAGGAATTATTGCACACCCTAAAAAAAGGGGATTACTCTAATAATTATGACCTGCATCCTCTGCATCGAAGAATTCCTTAGGGGAAAGGAAATTATTTTCTCTATGTTGCGATTTGGAGCTATAGCGACGTAAAAAGCCTATATCTACGTCCTGGTTCTGAAGGGCTTTTATATCGTCGGGGAAATTTCGGAAAGCTGCTTCAATTCTTTTCCTGCAGATTTTGCTTTGTAGCGAGTTGCCAGTTCTGTATGGCCATAGAGGGCAATCAAAAATAGAGCAAAGAGTCACCTCTTTGGGAGATCCCCCGCTGCAGTCCAGACACTTGAGCTTAATAGCTTTCGATTTATTCAAAGTACAAACCTCCATATGCTGTTTGTGACGTGGAATGAAAAAATAAACAACATGATTTTTTTACCTCCTAACAGGTAATTAAATATCCCCTTGTGCAATCTGAGGGTATGTTAAAAAAACTTAGAAAAAGCCACTCTAGAATGTTTATTAGGTAATTATTTTGCCTATTGTTAGAGTCTGCTAACGGGTAATAAACATCCCACTTTTTATAATCTATGCCAGGGTAGGGGACTATCATATTTCACCCAACATAGAGAGTTCGTCCCAGCGGATGGAAGGATCATACTTTCCTGTTAGCTCATATTCATTTGGCCGTCCATACATCCCTCCTTGCTTAACTCTCCGAATCCACTCCTTCATTTCCAATTCTTTAAAAGCCTTTGAAATGGTTTTAGTGCCAGATAAGCCTTTGATTTTCTTAAGTTCTGAGTAATAGAGCCTGATTCTGCCATTATTTTTTGAATTGTATTTGCCCTTCATCTGAATATAGATTGTCCTGCTGGCAGGGAAGAGGTCTGCCCATTCTCGGCTAAATATCAATTGTCTAGGAAGTTTCGCATACTGCCACTGTCGCGGCCACTTTCCTTTTTTCCGGCTTCTATATTTTTGCATTTATTTCTGAATAGATATTCTCAGCTTCTAGCCTTGAATTCGAGTATCACTTTGGATAAATATAAGATATGAAAGGGATACGCTTTTAAGAATTGAGACGCCAAACACAACAATTTAAAAATAATGATGAGCTTGATACTTTTTTAAAAAAGAATTTTGGGTATAGCTATTTCAAATTTGCGGACAGTCTAGTTCAAGTATATTTCATATATAAGAATATTAGATACCAAAGAGTTATAAAAAGAACGCTGAAAAAGATCAGAGATATAAAAAAAATAAAGACTGATGTATTGGAAGTATTGGATGAATTCTTAATAAAATATAAATTCTATAACTATGTGAAGGGCAAATATTTAAGCGACAAAGAGGAGGCCGTCTGGACTCCTGAAGAAAAGGAAAAATGTATAATAAAAATGTTTGCATTGGATTCTTTCTACAAAAAATTAGATAGATATACTTCGCTCTTAAAGGTCAATTTAAAGCCTCGCTACCCTGAAATTGCATCAATAAAAGCAAGAATAAGTCCGATTAATTTGTTGGCTCTAATTTGGAGTTATGCTCTTAGATCTCGAAATAGAATCCAATGGGGTGTGATGGAAGAAGTGCTGATTTATTTTTGGCAGCTTAGCGAAAAACTCGGAATAATTGATTTTTTGCCCCATAAAAGCCTGAATGTGCCTTCAGCTGAGCGGTTGAGGTTCATTTATAATAAATACAGAAAAACGGATTATATTAGGCAAGCTCAGGTATGTTTCTTATTAAGTTTTGATGACAAGTTTTGTAAAGGCGGTATGGGAGGAAAACCCTTTGTTAGAGAAGGGAAGACTATTGATTACTCTGATCCTATTGTCTGGCTAAATGAGTACCTTTGGTGGGATAAAGAACCAGAAGGCTGGGAGAAGATTTATGATTTACAATTTGCTTTAGAAATTGTTCCAGAAGAAGAGGGGAAACAAAGGAAGAATTATTAGTTTTCATATTTCTGGTCACTCGACGTTTTACTGCTTTTTTTGTTGCTTTGCAACTAATTATGCCCTTCATATTTGATCTCTGTTAAGGAGGCATATATTTCCTGTAGCGCCACTCTGAGGTGCTCTCCATTGACTGGACCCTCTCCACCCGCCACGGCTCCTCAGGACCCAAAACATGCCAATAAAGCTCTCGATCTTCCATGACCCCGATCCTTTCGGGGCCATTTTATCCCACCAGCTGACCCATTAAAATGTCTGATGAACTAAAAAAACTAAAACTACATAAGCTTATTCTTTTTCAGAAATAATATCTGGAATCCAAAATATGAGGCGAGTGGAGGCCGGGTTAATCCCTGACCTCCCGATTAGTGTAAGAACGGCTTAGCCGAAACTGCACCTTATTTAGTATATGCTCGGATTAAAAGAAACTCTCATTGTTTGATCAATTTTTTAGAAATCATCCACTTTTAATACAAAAAAAGGCGACATTTTGTTAAAAAAAAATTGTAATAGCCAACAAAATCGATAATGAAGGCGTTGACTTTCACATCCTATTGAAATATATTTAGTATAATTAGCACTAAAAAGGAGGCTATTATGAGCGACACAAAATGGGGCGAGAAGTTCTCAAATCCGCTTTCTGGAGAGACCCTCATCCCCGGCATTCGACCTGATGGAACGCGAGATCTGAAAATCGTCCAAACTGGCGTATCGGGAGATCTTGGTGGACATTCCGTTCTAAATCCCGATGGAACCCCACGCTTCATCCGGGACACCGATGGCCGAATAATCGCTAACGACAGAAAATGATACCTTTCGTGTCAGGATGCTTATAGCTACAGCTGTGTAGTGAACCTCATCAGGTTTATGGCATTCAGTACATGCTATAGGTCGAGGAATAACTTTAAAATATGCTGTAGGAGGATTCCATGCAACATATTCGAGAAAAACGCAAGGACAATTTTTCTCTTTACTATTGTCAAGGATTCTCTCCCGACTTACAGAAAGAAGATCGGTTAGAATCTTGTGTCGATAATCACTTTCGTATTTACGAGGTAGAAAATAGAACAGGGGAGGTATGCCTTTTATTTAAACTTCTGACTGGATGCGTTGTTGCAGCAGGTCAGTGTGCATGATTTTTCTCGCCATTTCTCTGTAAATATCTTCTTGAAACAGGGCGTTTCTCACGGCTTTGAATATCGCTCGGAGCTTATAAGGTAGATTAGTTTGGCCAAAGTCCTCAATCTAGCGAAGAACATAGTCGAGTTAGCCCCTTGGATAAGAACGCTATCTGGACCAAAGGGGACTGTCATTTATGATTTTAAGTCGAAACGAACTCTTGTTGTTTCTCCGCTCATTTGGAACGAAGTTGTCAATTCTTTGCCAAATAGCCCCGAAACATTATTTGATAAGTTGTGCTCTATCTTTGCCACAGCTTCTCTTGACAATATTGCTCGTTTTTTGGATACACTCGTTAGCAAAGCCATACTAGTCCGAAAATCTGATCTTTATGATTTATCGGAGTCCAGCGAAGATTACACTTTTACAGATGACATCCCTGGATTCCCGAAGTTTGTAAGCATAGAAATTACAACTCGTTGTAATTATCGGTGTCTTCATTGTTATCTCGGCGATGCGAAGAATAATCCCGTTGACTTGCCAAGAAAAACTATTGAAAGACTTTCTTCGGAATTAAAGAAACTAAAAGTTGAAAATGTTCAAATAACTGGTGGCGAGCCACTTTTAAGAGCCGATTCCGTTGAAATATTGGAATCCATGAGCAGTTCATTTCTTATTGAACTCACCACTAACGGAAGTTTCATAAGTGACGACACTGTTGACCGATTATCTTGTGTGAATTCAATTCAAATCAGTGTCTATGGATTTTCACAACACTCTTATGAAGAATTCACAGGAACTAGCGATAAAAATGGTTTGAGCAGACTAATCAATAATATCCTTAATGTAAAAAGAAAAGGTATTAGCTTGACCTTGGCGTATGTGGTCACGCCGAATAATCAAAATGAAATCGAAGATTTTGTCGCTTTTTGTATAGAACAAGGGATTGAGTACAAACTTGGTTTTTCTATGCCAATAGGGGCATGCTGTGAAAATATGTCATTGTTAGCTATGGATCTTGAACGAAAAAGGGAAATAATTAGACAATATCGTGATATTCCAGTTGATCCAACATTAAAAAAATACTGTTGTAATCCTAATAAGATTGCAGTCCTGGCAGATGGCCGTGTACTCGCTTGTTCAATGCTCCGGGATAAATGTGAGTATGTATATGGCAATGTCCATCAAGAGTCGATAGCCAAAATCTGGAAAATGGGAGTTCCAAAGTTTGCTAATGCTGTAGAACTTGACCGTTTATCCCCTTGCTCAAACTGTGAATTGAGGTATATATGTGGTGGTGTATGTCCTGCGTTGAATCGGGATGAAATAATCGGGGCTGGAATTGAAAGCTGCAAAATGTATAACGGACAGGACTTATTAATTTTTAAGAAAGTACGATAGATGAAAGATAACTAAACGAACAGTCACCTCATAAAAGGAGACAATGGAGACTAAGATCGATGAAGGCCAAAATAAGGACCTCGATTATCAGCCCTTCAAGAGGATATGAGAACGCGAGCTATGGTTCCTACAGCACTAGCCTCTCTTGGGGGACTTTAAACTGCAGATCTACGCCGTCTAGCTCAAGCCTCAGCCAGAGGGCCAGGACGATTTCCGGGAGCTCAAGTTTGAGAGCCGAGAGTATGTCATTCATAACATTGTCTCAAGGGAAAAGCATTTTGAAGAAGCTGCCTAAAATGCTCAATAGATTTTGTCCTGGGGCCGCCCAAAACCAGCAAATTATTAGGAGCGCCAAAATCATTAGTACCGCTAAGATTAAAACGCGATATAGTTTTTTTGTTTTCGCTGATTTCATTTCCTTTTCCCCATTCTTTGCCACTTCGATACTTTTCTATTTTATGCCCATTTTATACACGAGTGGAAGATAATCTTGCACACTCAAAAAAAAGCATGCCCTACCATTTGCGGCCGGTACCGCTTTGCTTCCAGCCCCGTATGGCTTCATCCCATAAAACCGGTTCGTTTAATTATTTGCAAGTTTAATTTGAAACAATAGATCCATAGGGGGGGCGAACCCTCGACCTACTTAATATGAATCAGAAGATCGCAAGTTCTAGCCTTGCCGGGCGCGCTTGCATTTTTTTTTGTTTTCCTAATTATTTCGTGCTTTGTCCTTTCGATCCTATTCCATATTATAAGCGTGATTCAATCGAATTAGCCCCACGGTGGGATGTCTGGAACAGGTAGGGGATGAGCGCAAAGCAGCTGCTTGACAATATGAATAACCGTGGCATAGATTATGACGACAAGGAATGAAATGAGATGACGCCCATGAGTCATCCACGTCTTCGGCCTGATCTTCTTCCTAGCCCGCGCGGGCTATCTATCACTGACTACAAAAGCCTTAAACTTAAAAGTAAAAATTGTGTTCAAATTTAACGATTACTGCTTGCTTTGTGATAATTATAAGTTGAGCAAGTTGAGTACATTATCTATTTAGTGATTAGCAAATACTAAGAGGGGGAAAAAATGACTCTCAACCTGATTTTAAAAGGCAAGGATGGAATGGTGCTAGCTTCAGATAGTAGAGGAACTTTTGGAGATCCACGTGGCGTAACAGCGCAAAATGATAATATGAGAAAGTTATATCAACTATCAAAATATGTTGGCGTAGTATTCGCAGGCAGCGGAGAACTTGCAGCTACTCTCATGGATGAGATACAAAAAAAAATAGCTAGTTCTAATCCGCCTAAAGAAGGAATAACGCCAGTAATGGAATTGGTAAAAGATATATTAATCAGTCGATTTGATAGTTGGTTCAAAGGATTTGCTGTGGCGCCAATAGCAACTCCAGCTAGTATCCCAACGAGACCTACGCTAGTCCTTATCATTGGAGGCTATGAAGTTGATAGCGAAGGAAGACCCAACGAGCAAAAGATATATAGTTTAAATTGTCATCAGAATTTCGCTCCGATGCTACACGATTATGGTTTTGGACTAAATGGAATTGTGCAATATGCGCTTTACCTTTTAAACAGACTATATAGGTCAAATTTATTGATAGAAAAACTTTTGCCCCTAGGAGCATATGTTATTACCGAAACAGCTAGTCAAGACGGGAAAGTAGGAGGGCCTGTTCAGTTGATGAAAATAATGAAGGATACTGGATGTCGACTCTTGACAGGGGAAGAAATTGCAAGTATTTTAAAAGACAATGATTCGCGAAGTGAAAAGCTAAGGCAATCATTCCTAGGGGAGAGAGATAATGGTACAGAATAAAATAAAGATAATAAAATCCCCAATAGTGAGTATGGACACAAAAGATAGAGATTGGATAGTTTATGGAAATCAGGTTACTTATTCTGTAAGACTTCAAAATGGAATGGTAGTAAGTAGCCCTGATGCCTATCCGAATGAGATAAACGAAGAAAAAAGCTGTTCAGAAAAAGAATCCGAATAGATAAATTTTCATACCCAAAACTTATATAGTTGACATAATGTCTATTATGCGACGCATATTACGCAGTTCTATTTTTTTTCCCTTACGCGAAGGTGATGACGAAGCGTCCCTTCGCATATTCCAAGCTCTCTGGCATATCCGCGGACTCCCTTTTTCTTAACAATAGCCTTCATGTCTGAAAGTTTATACTGCAGCAGCGCGGAACCTCGCTTAGCACACGTTCTTGTTTTTATCCCGAATTTACGAAGTGCTCGATGTACTGCGTCTTTTGAACAGCCCATCGCAACGGCGACTTCTCGAATGGACTTTTCTTCTTGTACGTAGAGCTTGATGAGAACCGCTTTTGATGGTGCTAGACCCACTGACGGCCGTCCCCGCTTCACTTCCAGCCCGGCGGCTTCCTGGTACTTTATTCTTATCATCATGACTTTCTTTAGGTTATTTAGTCGATTGGCCATGAAGGAATGAGCATGTCAACCTCCGTCTTCAGGCGGATAGTTTCATTGATAGCAACGACGATTTTCTGATAGGTCTGGATCTCGTCATAGGAGAGTTTTCGGCCTTTTCGGTCTTTTAACCATTTTTCGCATACATGGTAGCCACCGATGCGAACTTCCCAGACAGCCGCAGACACGCCGCTAAAGTATTGGGCCTTATTGATCCAGACACGCTTATCCTTATCCGCGAATTGAACTTTTTCCACGCAGTTATCGCCTTTAATAGAAAATTCAGTGATGAATTTATTCAGCTTGGGTGATTCCATGAGGTGAAGCGCGACAAGCTCTGAACCTTTTTTGCATAGAGCATTAAATAGTTTATGGTTGCCAGTTAGAGGAAGGCGTGGGAAATCACTCTTGAGGAACTCCGCATAGCGTAACCGATATGTGGACGAATGGAGAATTGCGTAAATGTAATTAAAAATATCTTCAGGATTTACTCCTTTCGGGAAATTAGATGTCTTGTCCTGCGAGAGTAATAGCTTTTCTGAAAGTGCTTTTAAAAAAGAAGGATTAAAGTTTGGGCGGCGATCCGTTTCTAGTTTCAGATCCCCTTTTATTGGCGGATAAATGTAAAGTGGAAATAAATAGTTTATCTCTTTTAATGAAACTGCGTGATGATCAAGTATTTTTCTAGTACAGAAGACATGCTCAAAACGGCCAATTTCTATACTGCGCGTAGTAGATAAGGCCAAATTACTCATCCGCATGTGTGACATGATCTCTTCTCGCGGACGCCAAACGACCGAGGGATGATAAAATATCGGGCGAATATCAAAAGGTCTATAAAGAATTTGATCAAAGTAGTTTCTCCAGTCTTTTAGGGCGATTAGTTCCTTTCGCGCATTCGCAACTCGCCATGCATAGTTTTCATTCAAATTTAATTTTGACTTTATATCAGAATCAGATAGAGAGCTACTACGGAAAATGTCGAGCCGTTTTCTGATAGAATCAGTATCAAGCGCGATAACAAGGCTATCACGGGCAGTGACAATTCCGGAGCTATGGATTGGCATTATGTTTGTGATTTTCCAATACTTCTCATATTCTTTTTGATATTTATCGCTTCGAGGGATGAAAAAATAATAGGGACTATGTGAATTTATTTTCCTCCAATCGGTTATTGAGATATCAGAGGCGGAAAGCTCTGAGTACTTATCTGATCGGCCCCCCCAGAGCTCGCAATGGTGTATTGTTGCTGGGCATTGCTTTGCTTGTTGCTTAACAAATAGTGCGATAGAGACCCCTTGCTGAATATCGAAAACGTTCTCATCTTTTCTGCCGTTAGGTGGTATTTGTCTTTTTTTTGTGCTGCCATGAAGATCAAATATATACATATCTGTGAAAGTATTCTGAAGAGATTGACGCATGCCTCTGAATGTTGGATTGTCAAGATAGCCATGATTCGTTATTAGTCCCAGAATTCCTTGGCCCGTTCTTTCTATGCGCCATTGCGCAAAACGGATGAACTTTACGTAATCATCTGATAGCCAAACCTTTTTTTCACCTAATGGCTGGCTATCTGCTTGTCTATAACTTTCAAGAAGATTATTAATCCATGACCCACGATTTGCCGATATTCCAGAGTATGGCGGATTTCCGAGAACGACCATAATTGGCAAGTCTTTCTTGATTGTTGCAGCTGCGTTTGCTTCATCCGCTACCCAGCTAGCAAAAAGCTTCTCGCTTTTCTTTGCGGCTTCTTCGAGCGTGTTTGTGAGATAAATTCCAAGACGTTGGTCGGAGCTGAATTTATAGCCCGTTTGTTCCAGTTGCATGCCGAGCTTAAGATGTGCGATCGCATATGGTGCCATGAGTAGCTCAAAGCCAAAAATGCGATTGAGAAGATGATTTGCGACGTAATCATCCCAGGAGCCTTTTTGCCCTGCGAAACTTCGATAGATATGATCGACAATAAAAAATAAGAAAGTGCCAGTCCCAGTAGCTGGATCGAGAATAAATGTATTCTCGTCGCCTAGGCCTTTTTGACGATTGAAGTGAGTTTTTAGTAAGTGATCAATGGATCGGATGATATATTTGACTACAGGCTCAGGCGTGTAATAAACGCCTCGAAATTCTCGCATTCTTGGATCATAGGCGGCCAGGAAAGTTTCGTAAAAATGGACTATAGGATCTTCTTTGCCTTTTCCCTTGCCGAAATCTTTTAATATTTCGGATATGTTAGCATGCTTAAGTAGTTCAACAATGTCATCAACAGCCCAGGCGATAGAGTCGGGCATATTGCCTGCAATTTCTTGAAATAACTTACGGAGAAATGGATTGGTTTTGGGCAGGATGAAAGCGGCCATTTCGCGGGAAAATTGTTTCTCAGAGGGCGCATGAATGCGTGCGGCGAAAAGGCCATAGGCAAGCGTTTGAGCAAACATATCCGCAAATTGTGTTTCGTTTAGATCAGGGATAAGCACTTGGCGAAAGGCAGCTAGCCATTCTTGAAGCCAAGGGCCGCGCGCTGAAGGCATAATACTGAATCCAGAGGTTGCTTCCTTTATGCGATGGCGCTCAGCCTCTTCTGTTTCTTCTTTAATCGCTTCAATAATCAATTCTCGAACGATACGCGTCATATGAGCCAGGCTCAAGGCCAGATCCTTAGCAGTAGCCACGGTTAAGGCTGGCTCTTTAAAAAAAGCACTTAGAAGCTGACCTACCTTCTGCTCTCCGTCTTGAATTTGCTTGATTTTTCCTTTTGCGTCAAAATCAGCTAGCCGAGCTGTTAGCCGCTTTTTGCCGTTTACATACCATCGGAATTCAAGATAATCGGCTAGGATCCAATTTGGCAAGCCGTCGCGGAAGCGAATGAATTGATATCCGTGTGTCCCCTTGCCAGCTTCTATTTCATTGAGATTTGTGCCGATATCTTTGGTCTCGATATAGCCGAGTGGCACAGTCTTTCGGGTAATTCTGAAATCAGGCGCTCCGCAAAGGATGCGCTTAGGTTCATTTGTAGCAATAATTCCAGGGTCAAAAGCTTCAATAAGAGCTTTAAGAGCCGGACGATATGTGCTTTCTGTTGCAATGCCTCCGGCAAGTTCTTTTTTTATTGAGGTAAGATATTCAGTAAAGATGTCCATTAGATCCTAACAAATTGAGATTGCTCTATTAATCTCCCCAGCCTTTAATGCCGTAGCCAAGAATATCACCTGTAAAGCTTCAAAACAATAACCGAATAGAATTTTTCCGCGTCACAAATACGTCACAGATTCGGTTGAAAAGCGCCTAAACTTAGTTAAGGGAGCTGAAAGAGTGAAACAAGGAAATTTCTTTTAATGTCAGGGAAATCAGCGAAAATATCATGGGGTGAGTGAGGGGTCTCGAACCCCCAACCTTCGGATCCACAGTCCGATGCTCTAACCAGTTGAGCTACACTCACCGCCCGGGAATGGCCAGATTTTCGCATTTTATAGGAGATATTGTCAATGTCGGTGCTGAGTCCGTGCTTTCCGGCCCTCTGCCTAATTCTCAATTATTGAAATGAGCGGATGGGCAGATGAAACGGCGAGGTATTTCGCGGCCGCGGCTTCTATTAGTAGAGCCTTCCCATTCAGGATCAATGATTGAGTTTGCAGGCGTGATGAAAAAAGTGGAAAGTGTAGACGCGGCTCCGTCTTATTTCTGGCCCTCGATGAGGTCGAGGACGTCGGCCGAGTCGCGCCAGGCCGGCCGGACTTTGACCTGGAGGTCGAGGTAGACGCGCGTGCCCAGGTAGCGCTCCATGTCCCGGCGGGCTTCGATGCCGATGTTCTTGATGACCCGGCCTTCCTTGCCCAGGATGATCTGCCGGTGGTTGGGCCGTTCGACGAAGATCGAAGCCTGGACGAAGGTTACGGGGAGGTCCCGTCGCTGCTTTCCGTCTATCGTCCGCCCTTCCCTGTAGCCCGGCGGCCGGTCGGGCAGCGCGGCCCGGATCGGCGTTTTCGGCGCCGGCGCCCCGTCCTCTCGCTCCATTTCTCCGTCCGCGGAAAACTCCTCAAGGTTCTTGCCCCTCCGGGTCTCGCTTTTTCCCCCCGCATCAGAAGAGAACGCGGCTTCATCCGCATCCCCGGTCTCCCCGCCCTCAGCGGCGCTTCGGCTTCCTTCGCCCGCCGGCGCTCCCGCGGCCCGGCGCTCGACGCGGTCGACATAAACCGCCGTGACGAAGGGCAGCTCCATCTTGACCCGGCCGAGGAGCTTCTCCCTGATGAGCTCAGCAAGGTAGAATCGCTCGGACTGATCGGAGACGCTGCCTTCGGGGAAAATCCTTTCCGCCCGCGGCAGGACTTCGTAGAGCAGGCGCTCCAGAACGTCCAAGTTCGTTCCCTTCAGGGCCGAGATGGGAATGATTTCCCGGAAGGGATGGAGGTCCTTGTACTTGTCGATCAGGGGCAGCAGCCGGTCCTTGCGAACAGCGTCCACCTTGTTGATGAGCAGGAAGGAGGGCTTGGCCGTCCGGCCGAGAATCTCCAGGACGTAGGCGTCTCCCTTACCGAAGCTCAACGTGGCGTCGATGAGCAGGCAGACGACGTCGGCCGTCTCGAACGACGAGTCCACGTAGCTCATCATCCGCCGGTTGAGCTTGTGGAGGGGCTTGTGGATGCCGGGGTTGTCGATGAAGACTATTTGGCCGCGCTCCGTGGTCTTGATGCCCAGGAGGCTGAGACGGGTCGTTTGGGGCTTGTCCGAGACGATGGCGACCTTTTGTCCCAGCAGGCGGTTGAGGAGCGTGGACTTGCCGACGTTCGGCCGGCCGACGAGAGCCACGTGCCCTGCCCGGGTCTCGGGCGTGGAGCGCGGCGCGGCCGGGGCGCGCTTGAGACCGGCCCTTTTCCGGGCCGCGGGTTTTCGCTCCCGCGTCTTTTCGGCGGTCATGACTCGCCTTCGACCGGCGGCAGAGGCTTCCTCCGCAGGCGGAGTTTGGTCACGCGCTTCTGGTCCACCTCGAGCACTTCGATCTCGAGTCCCGGAACGGTCAGCCGTTCCCCGGGTCGGGGGAGGCGGGCCAGGTGGTGGGTGATGAACCCGCTCATGGTGATGTAATCGTCCTTGGCGAGATCCAGGCCGCCGCAGAGGTCCTCGATCTCCTCGACCTTGATCTCGCCGGAGACGACGATGTCGTCCGGGCTGTTCTGCTGGATGAGGGCCTCCTCCTGATCGTACTCGTCCTGGATCTCGCCCACGAGCTCCTCAAGAAGGTCTTCCAGGGTCACCAGGCCCGAGACCCCGCCGTGCTCGTCCACGACGATGGCCATGTTTTCCTTGCGTTTCTGAAGATCTTTAAGAAGCTCGTCGATTTTCATCGATTCGGGCACGAAGTGGACCGGCCGGATGAGCGGCCCGATCGGCTGGGATTTGTGCTCGTCCTCGGAAAAAGCCAGCAGGTCCTTGATGTGGATGATGCCCTCGATGTTGTCCAGCCTGTCCTTGAAAACCGGGATGCGGGAATATTTCTCCGCGATGGCCAGGGTGCGGACGGCGTCGATCGTCGCGCCCACAGGAATGCAGACCATGTCCCGGCGCGGGGTCATGATCTCCCGCACGATCGTGTCGCCGAACTCGACGGCGCTGCGCAGGAGGCGGCCCTCGTCGGGCTCGATGATCCCCTCCTCGTGGGCTTCCTGGATGAAGGCCTCGATTTCCGGATCCGTGGCTTCGCGGACCGTTTTCTTCTCCGCCCCCAGCCGGCTGAGGAGGAGAAAGAAGGGCGAGGACAACACATGGATCAATGGAAAGAGGGGGAGGAACAGAACGACCACGCGGCCGCGGCTCAGGGCGGTCGCGATGCGCGGGATCCAGTCGAAAGCGACGATATAGACGGCCACGGCCGCAAGAAAAAGCCAGAGGGGACGAAAGCCGCCGGCGGACATGAGGAGCGCAAGAAGGACGAGGAAGCCGATGAGTGAGATGTTCCTCCAAAATCCCGAGGCGACGAACACGGGCTCATAGATGCGCAGCAGGCGCCTCTGGGCTTTTTTGCCCTTTCCCCGGTCCTCCAGAAGGCGGCTGAAGGAGATGACGGACGAGGACTCCAGGGCGATGCGCAGGAGCGAAAGGAGGAATGTCGCCAGAAAAACCGCCGCCAGGGCGATCCACACCAGGTCGCGCCCGTTCATCGGCCGAAAGCCCTCCGCGGCCGCTCCAGCGCCCGGCGCTCCTCGCGCTCCATCCTCGCCGAGTGGTCGTAGCCCAGGAGATGCAGAAATCCGTGGACGGTCAGAATCTCGAGCTCGCGCTCCAGGGCGTGGCCGAGCGACAGGCAGTTTCTCCGGGCTATCTCCGGGGCGATGACGATGTCGCCCAGATGGAGCCGGCCGTCGGCTTGCCGGGCGGAGAGGGGAAAGCTCAGGACGTCGGTCGGCTCGTCTTTCTTGCGGAACCTCCGGTTGAGACTGCGGATGCGATCCCTTCCGACGAACGACAGGCAGACCTCGACCTTGCCCAGCCGGTGTCTCCGGATAAGCCTCTCCAGGAGCCGTTTATGCTTCACTGTCCGGATCTTGTGCCGGCTTTGCCTGTTGAGGATGGTGATCATTTTCCTTTTTCTTGCGGAGCTTGGCCGCCGCCTCGCGGGATTCGGGCTCGAATGCGGTTCCGGGGTAGGTCACCCGGGGGTGGTGGATCGATTCGAGAGTCGTGAGAAACGACAGGCCGATGTCTTTGATGTCCTTGAGGCTCAGGCCGCTCTCGTCCAGCTCCCCCTCCCGGATGAAATTGTCGAAAAGCTCCTGAATGACGCGCTTCAGGCTATCGGCGGAAGGCTGGCGGAGGCTTCGGGAGGCGGCTTCCACGGCGTCGGCCATCATGATCAGGGCGGCTTCCCTGCTCCGAGGGGTGGGGCCGGGGTAGCGGAAGTGCTCCTCGCCCACGGTCTGCA
>Ga0209164_1003763_pt1 | contig 14106 bp, 9 predicted proteins | sample MTBNYHSulfiMetaG_FD_187458 | JGI IMG/M metagenome (GOLD analysis project Ga0209164, IMG submission 187458) | Enrichment culture microbial communities from rom New York Harbor, USA that are MTBE-degrading - MTBE-NYH (New York Harbor Sulfidogenic)... | ecosystem: Environmental > Aquatic > Marine >...
CACCCCCCCCTTACCAGTCTAAGCTGGGAAAGGATGTTTATTTGAAAAAAAGCCATATCTACGATAGCCTGCAAATCAAGCTGATGCTGCTTTTTTTTGTTTTCGCGCTAGTTCCTCTGTGCGTTCTTGGTGCCTTTTACATCAAGACCGCCGAACAGCTCATTTTGAAGATGGTCACCAACCAGATTGACGGCGTAACTATCGATAAAGCAACTTTACTCGATCGGTGGATTTCGGAAAGAAAAGCCGATCTTGCGGTAATGGCGGGCTCATCGATCTTGAGATCTTTGGATGCGGGACAGATAGCTTCCTATCTGGAGCTGGTCAGGAACAATTACCGGGTCTACAGCGACATTTCGGTAGTCTCGCGGGATGGAGCTCTTGTGTACAGCAGCTCCGGCGGAACAACCGGCTTGCACGCAGAGGTGCGATTCAACCATGCCACACCGGCCGTCCTACACATGTCTGACATTGACTTTAATCCGGACCAAAACGAATCGTTCTTTCAGATTTCCGCGCCGTTGCTGAACGATGCTCAAGAGGTGGCAGGTTACGTATTCACTACTGTCGGCACCGACAAAATTCTTTCAGCGGTTCTGCGGGTGTCGCTTGGAGAGAGCGGCGAGTGTTACCTGGTCAATCGGGAAGGGAAATTTCTGGCACACAAGGAACCGAAGAGAATACTCACCGAGAATATAGCTCAATCGGACAGTTTCAAGAACATATTCAATTCCCAAAGGGATAAAATCGCCTACATCGACTACCGGGGTATTGAGGTGATAGGCGCCTCGATAAAAGTTGGCGGAACGGATTGGGCTTTGGTGGTCGAGCAGGATAGAGCTGAGGCATTTCAAAGTGCCGATCGGCTGAAAAAATATATCTATCTGGCGATTGTACTTTCGACGTGCGGTGCGCTGATTTCCGCCTGGCTGCTGTCCAATTACCTGGTCGGTCCGATCCGCAGACTCAGCACGGCTGCCGGTCAGCTTGCCGGTGGTCAATTCGAGAGTGTCGGTATCCAAACCGACCGTACTGATGAGATCGGCTCCTTGTATACTGCCTTCCGGGACATGGCGAGGCAGCTGCAGGATCGGCAGCTAAGACTCGAAGAGAAGATTGTGCTGAGGGAAGCAGAACTGAAAAGAACGGATGTGCGATTGAAAGAAACGCAACTGGCGGCAGCCCGATCGCAAAAGCTTGCCGCTTTGGGCCAGCTTGCAGCCGGTGTTGCTCATGAAATCAGGACTCCGCTTACTTCCCTCAAGTTGTTTCTGCAGTCGGTGGAAAGTGAGATAGCGGTTTCTATTGAATACGAAGAAGATTTTCGCATGGCGATGGATCAGGTCCGACGCATGGAAGCAACCATCAATCGATTTCTGGAGTTTGCCAGGCCGCAGGAGCCTGTTCTTGCTTTGGTCAGAGTCGAAAAACTGATCGAAGACTCCCTGCTGCTCTTAAAGCCGAGAGCCAAGCAGCAGGAGACCTCGATTCGCACCATTATCCAGGAAGGATTGCCGGAGATAAACGGCGATAGGGAGCAGCTCGGAGAAGCGCTGCTCAATTTAATGGTAAACGCCCTCGAGGCCATTTCCTTTCGCGGAGAATTGACGGTCACAGCCAGCCGAGATGAGCTTATCGAACACAACGGGCGATGGGACTGCGTTCGCATCGATATCAAGGATACTGGCCCGGGCATAGAAAAGGACAACATCATCAAGCTGTTCGACCCTTTTTTTACCACCAAAGCAACAGGAGCCGGGCTCGGATTGTCGATCGTCTACAGCACAATCCAGCGACATGGCGGAGAGGTTCAGGTCGTGAGCAATGTGGGCCGCGGGACCACTTTTTCCGTGCTGATTCCGACGAAAGTCGACGGGTGACAGGCAAGATGGAGAAGATTTTAATCGTGGACGACGATGAAGGCCTGCTCCATTTCCTTCGGCGCTTCTTTAGCAGGCAGGGTCATGAGGTGTACACGTGCAACAGCGGCGAACAGTCTCTGGAAATTGTCCGGCAGAAAGCCTTGGACTTGATTCTTCTCGACTACAAGATGTCCGGCCTGAACGGTCTGGATACCCTCAGACAAATCCGGATGGCTCAAGTCAAAACACCGGTCATCATCATGACCGCTTACGGCACCACGGATACGGCCATCGAAGCCATGAGGCTGGGCGCCTATGACTATTTATTGAAGCCCTTTGAGCGAGAAGAGCTGAAGCGACTGGCCGAAGATGCGCTGGAAGTCAACCGCCTGATGAAGGAGGTCGTCAGCTTTCCGGAAGCGAGCCAAATAGCCCCGTTGCATCCCAAGGGCATGGTGCAGATCATCGGCAACAACAGAGCCATGCAGTCGGTCTACAAGCTGATCGGGCAAGTAGCCGAAAAGAATGTTACCGTCCTCATCACTGGCGAATCTGGCACCGGAAAAGAGCTTGTCGCCAGGGCGATTTATCATCACAGCCACAGGAAGGGAAAGCCGTTCTTGGCAGTAAACTGCGCCGCGATTCCGGATACCCTGTTCGAAAGTGAGCTGTTTGGTTATGAAAGGGGTGCTTTTACGGGCGCGGAACGCACCCATATCGGCAAATTTGAGAGGTGTGACGGCGGTACGCTTTTCTTTGATGAAATTGGTGACATGCCTCTATCCACTCAGGCCAAAATCTTGCGGGTCATACAGTATGGCGAATTCGAAAGATTGGGCGGCGGCACCAGCCTGAAGGCAGACGTACGAATCATTGCGGCGACCAACAAGAACCTGGAAAAAGAGGTTGAACAAAACAGGTTCCGTGAAGACCTCTACTGGCGGCTCAAAATCATCTCAATTGAGCTTCCGCCGCTCAGAGACCGCCTGGAAGATGTGCCGGCCCTGGTGGAATACTTCCTTGGCCGATTCAATCAGGAGTACCATGCTTCCATTCGGTATGTTGAAGAGACGGCAATGAAAAAGCTCCTCTCATATACTTGGCCGGGCAACGTGCGGGAGTTGGAAAACTGCATGAGGCGGGCGGTCCTGCTGTCCTCAGGGGAGGTGATCCTGGCCGAGCATCTGAGAATGGAGTCGGGCCCTGTAGACGCTTCTCACGAAATGAGCCGAGAGCAGCTGGCGGACCGGGTGGAAAAGAGAATCGACGACCTGATTCCTGATTTGCTGCAGCTTTCGAACGAACAATCCGATGAGAGCGTGATCGATATTGTCGAAAGAGCACTCCTCACCAAGATCCTTAAGCACAGCGCCTACAACCAGGTTAAGGCTGCCAGGCTGCTGGGCATAAGCAGAAATACTCTGAGACATCGGATGAAAAAATACGAGCTCTTCCCACCTCTCGATTGAACATTCACTCTGCACGCTGTTGGATTTCCACCAGAGCTGCTCAAAATCTGAGCAGCTGGTGCGACGTGGCAGCCCTCCTTGCCTTTACCTCTAATGCACCATTCCACCTGCTGCTTTTCAACCAGACGGTGCAGAAATATAGATCCCCCTCGGCTTGTCTGCTTCTTCAATAACTGGTTGATATACCTGAGCTGCTAGGTTCGAGCAGGCTCGTCTGCCCGTACGGCACGAATATTGCCCAACACAACTTCTGCGATTTCCGGCGACCGATCTGAACCTTTATCGTAGTTCGACAGATGAAAGACACCAGAGAAATGACCGAAATAAAAGCTGAGCAAGGCTCCCGTCGACACCGAGACTTCGCTCAAGGAGAGGTTGAGCGTGTCAATGCGAAGTTGAGGCACTTCAGGGGGGTGGCGGCCAGCGTTATGGAAGATGCCTTCGACCTGTGGCAGGAGATTTGGCTTGATTTGCAGGACAAGCGGTGTTGTGAAGAAATTCTGCTGGGGGGCGAGGGAGAAGCGAGAGGGTCACGGGAGCTCTTGTCAGCAGAACTTCTGGAAAAGCTTCACCTCCTCGGCATCCGTATTGATTATGCCAGGAGGCTTTGTGACGGTTCGATTGGAAAAGAATCCCGCAGCAGAAAAGAGGAATGACCATGGCAAAACAGTTTACAGTCATATCGGGCAATAGGGAAACCATGCAGCACACTGTGTTGCTTCCGGAAGAAAAACTCGAACATTGGAGAAATATAGTCGGAGCTGTGCTGCAGGATGCTCAAACCACCTGGGGGGAGATCTGGAAAGAGCTCCAGGGGGAGGTCACCGACGGCTGCATGGTTCTTCCTCAGGCTGAGAATGGTTTCAACCCGCGGTGCGGCTGGCCGGAATTCTTGGAGAAGATGTGGCTTCTCAAGCATTATCTCGATTATGCGAGCCGTTTCTCAAGCAGCCGCAAATGAACGGCTTGAGATGACAAAGATGGGTCTGGAGGGGAACTAGGTATTTTCTGGAAAGCAGGAGGCGATGCAAAAATGTCAGGCAACAACGACCACAACAACCCTTTTAGAATTGCACAACGACAGATACGTGATTGTGCGGACATCCTCAAACTGAGCGACAGCACACGGCAGGTCCTGCTGAATCCGATGCGCGAGTTTCATATTAACTTTCCGGTGCGCATGGACGACGGTACAGTCAGAGTATTCCGTGGATTCAGGGTGCAGTACAACGACGCAAAGGGGCCCACCAAAGGGGGCATTCGCTTTCATCCCGATGAGACCGTGGATACGGTTCGTGCGCTTGCCGCCTGGATGACTTGGAAGTGTGCGCTGTTGGATTTGCCGCTCGGCGGCGGCAAAGGCGGAGTGATATGCAACCCGAAGGAGCTTTCGGTCTATGAGCTGGAGCGCATAAGCCGGGCTTATATCAAGGCAATCGGCGCCTTTATCGGACCTGAAAAAGACATCCCGGCTCCGGACGTCTATACCAATCCTCAGATAATGGCATGGATGGTCGATGAATATTCCTCCATTGTGGGGAAGAACCAATTCGGCGTGATTACCGGCAAGCCCTTGCCGCTTGGAGGTTCCCCCGGTCGGGGAGACGCAACCGCGAGAGGCGGCATGTATGCGCTGCGGGAGGCAGCCCGAAAGTTAGGGATCGACCTTAGCAAGGCGACTATCGCTATTCAGGGTTACGGAAACGCCGGCAGCTACGCCGCCTCTTTGGCCGAATCGATGTTTGGAACCAAGATTCTCGCCGTTTGCGATTCGAAAGGTGCGGTCACCTGCAAAGAAGGAATTTGCGTTCCCAAAATAAACGAGCACAAACAGTGCACCCTGTCGGTTGTGCAATGCGATGGAACCGAAGGTCTCGGCAATGATGAGCTCCTTGCCCTGGATGTGGATATTCTGGTTCTTGCAGCTCTGGAAAGCTCGGTCACAGAGAGAAATGCGGATAATATAAAAGCCAGGATTGTCATGGAACTGGCCAACGGGCCGACTACTCCGGAAGCGGATGAGATCCTGCATCGGAAAGGCGTGCATGTGATTCCCGATTTCTTGTGTAATGCGGGCGGAGTTACCGTCTCTTATTTTGAAATGGTGCAGAACGCCTACATGTACTACTGGGATGAGTCCGAGATCCATGAAAAGCTCGACAAACGGATGACCAGCGCGTACCATGAGGTCCTGAAGGCTTCCGAAAAGCACGGCATCAACATGCGCAAAGCAGCCTATGTGGTTGCTGTGGCGCGGGTTGTGGAAGCGATGAAGTTGCGTGGCTGGGTGTAGCAGCAAGTTGCGTACAGAAGGTAATTGATTTTGCCCTCAGGTCTTATTTCCAGCGGTATACCTGCTCTGGACGATGTGTTGGACGGGCTGCGGCTCGGTGACAACGTCGTTTGGCAGGTCGACCGGCTGGACAACTACCAACAGATCGCGCGTCCTTTTGCGGCGAAGGCGCTTGATGAAGGGCGCGCGGTCGTCTATATACGGTTTGCCCCAGATCAAAGAATTCTTGACCCACATCCGTCGGTAGCGGTTGAAAAGATCGATCCTCGGCCCGGATTTGATTCTTTCAGCAGCCAGGTCAATAAGATTATCGAAGAAAGGGGCGAAGGCGTTTTTTATGTCTTCGACAATCTATCGTCGCTGGTGGACGATTGGGCCACTGATGTTCTGGTCGCGAATTTTTTCCAGGTAACCTGCCCCTATTTGCATGAACTGGATACGGTCGCCTATTTCGCCCTCACCCGGGGCCGACACTCCCACCGGGCGGTTGCCCGGATCAGAGATACCACGCAAGTTCTGATCGATCTCTATCACGTCAAAGAACAGCCTTACATCCACCCGCTCAAGGTCTGGGACCGTTACTCTTCCCAAATGTTTCTACCTCACCTCTACTCCGAAGGAACCCTGGTCCCCATATTGCGAAGTGGCGACGCATCGGCCATTTCGCTGACCGCAAGCAAAACCCCCCTCAAAATCAAAGCTGATTCCATAGCGCCTTGGGACAGTGTGTACAAGAAGCTTTCCCAGTATAGCGAAGACGAGCTGCAGCTGCTCGACCACACTCCTGAGTTTGTGGCCCTGAAGCAGGAGCTCTCGCATATGATCATCGGCATGCACCCGGAGTTCAAGCGCTTGGCCGATGCCTATCTCAGCTTGAGTGACCTGCTGAATATTCGCAACCGCTTGATCGGCTCCGGGCGAATAGGCGGCAAAGCGGCCGGGATGTTGCTCGCCCGTCGAATCCTGGTTGCCGATCCGGGCACAGTGGATTTTTCGAGTGTACTGGAAGAGCACGATTCATTTTACGTAGGCTCCGATGTCTTCTTCACTTTTTTGGTCAACAATGATCTGTTTCGGCTGCGGCTGAGGCTGACCAGAGATTCTCAGATCTCCCCTGAAGAATTTGAAGAAGTCGAGAAACGCTTTCTGGAGGGAAGGTTTTCACCGGAAATAATGGAGCAGTTTCAGGATCTGCTCGACTACTTTGGACAAGCTCCCATTATAGTCCGTTCGAGCAGCTTGCTGGAAGACGGCTTTGGGAATTCGTTTGCGGGAAAATACCGGAGCGAATTTTGCGTCAGCCAGGGAAACCCTGACGACCGGATGAAGTCTTTTTTGCGGGCCGTTAAACTGGTCTATGCCAGTGCTCTGAATCCAGACGTGCTTTCTTATCGACGGCAGCGGGGACTGGGTGAAGCAGACGAACAGATGGCCATCTTGGTGCAGCGCGTGTCAGGAATGCGCTACAAGAACTATTTTTTCCCACCGCTTGCAGGCGTGGCCTTCTCTCACAACCTGTACCGCTGGACGGATCGGATAGATCCCAAGCAGGGAATGATCCGGCTGGTCTTCGGACTCGGAACCCGTGCGGTAAACAGGGTCAGCGGAGACTATCCGAGGCTGCTGGCAGTCAGCCATCCGCACCTTCGCCCGGAAATCGGCCTGAAAATTGCCAGATACTCGCAACGAGAGATAGACTTTCTCGATCTTTCCAAAGATGACTTCGGCATACGTCCCATAAATGAAATCATTTCAGGCTGGGACTATCCCAAGCTGGAGTTGTTCGTTTCCACCATGGAGCATGGTTTTATCAGTGATCCGGAAGGACCTCATCTGCAGTCAGCCGCTGACTTTGTCTTCACCTTCAACAACCTCATTGCACGGACCAGCTTCGTGAAGATTATCGGAGAGTTGCTGACCAAACTGGAGTCTGCTTACGGCTATCCGATCGATACTGAATTCACAGCTTTTGTCGATTCGGACCTGAAGATCAGAATCAACCTTGTCCAATGCAGACCCATGCGCCTTCCCGGCGCGGCTGAAGAGGTCGTTATGCCAGATCGCATTCCCCAAGGCTGCATTCTTTTCAAGGCGAAACGAGCCGTTTCCGGCGGGATGGTAACCAATATCAAATATATTGTTTACATTGATCCCAAAACGTACGCGCAAAAAGCGCCGTTTGAAGTGAAGCAGGTGATGGGAAGAATCATCGGCGAGCTCAACCGTCATTCTCTCATGGTCGGCCAGAACAATATGCTTATGGGCCCGGGACGCTGGGGCAGCTCCAATATTACACTGGGCACCAACACCGGCTACTCGGATATAAACAACGCTTCCGCGCTCGTTGAAATTGCCCGCGAAGAGGACGGTCATGTTCCGGAGGTCTCTTATGGCACTCACTTTTTCCTGGATCTGGTGGAGGCACAAATCATCTATCTTCCCCTCTATCCGGACGATCCGCAAACCGAGTTCAACCGCGACTTCTTCCACCAGGCACCCAACTCATTGAGTAGTTTTTCCAGGGACTTCAGCAGTTTTGAACCATACATCAAGGTCATCGACGTGCCTTCCGCAACCGGCGGTAAAACCGCCCACGTCGTCGCTGACCCGCGCAACGGAAAAGCTCTGTGCTATCTTGCGGACTCTTTAGTGCATCAGCAGTGGGATAATGCCATAACTTGTTTGAGGCTGAGCTGAAAGGGCTCCCAGGGAAACAAGTTGCCCGGGCAATCGGTGCGGGCTCCCGGCACCAGACGGTGAGGAATCACGTTAGAGACAGGGATTTCATAGTAGCTTCCAAGCATTCCGACCAGCCGGGTAAGAGTGTGCAGTTGGGCCGCAGAAGGTTTTTTGATATTAAAGTTACCGACCAGACTGATACCGATGCTTTTATCGTTCATGTTTGAGGCCTTGCAGTGGGCTCCCTGTTCCTGTGCAAGCCAGCGCGGGGCAACCTCCACCTGCCCGTTGCCCTTATCAAGGGAACCGTTGTCGATAATAAAATGGTAGCCCAAGCCTTCTTCAAAACCTCTCTCCCGATGAATCCGATCCACCAGCAGTGCTTTGCCCACCGTCCCCGCCGTGTGATGAACCAGTATGTATCGCCATCGATCGTTCTTGAAGACAGGCACAATGTTTTTGTACCTGGAAGGATAGGGTATCAGCAGTTTTTGTCCGGCTTCAAGAGGATCACCCGATTTAAGGCCATTGGCTCTGAGGATCTGTCCCTCAGGCACTCCGTACATTTGAGCCAAGCGCGAAACAGTCTCCATGGGGGCCACTTCGTGAGTGACAACCTGTTTTGCCGGTGAGGATACCGCTGCTTTTGAAGTCTGCGTGCTTTGCGGAGATCGATTGGGGCAAGCGGGATCTGCAGTTATATACTGAAAGGTCTGCGGTGCCAATCCGCTGCAGCCTTGAACCAGCAGCAAAGCCGTGCCTTTGACCACATGAGAAAGAAACCTCCTTCGGTCGCAGCCAACCTCTGGCGTTCTTAAATCCGTCATTCCTGAAGGTCCTCAGTGCCAGCAAAACCCATAGAATCCCTTGGCAAAGCCGCACGACGCGGCCTTTATATTCCAACTATATTGAAAAATCTTTTCAATGCAATGATTTTTTTGAGTTTATTTTGACGATTTGCGTATGATCGAATCTCCCGGACCAGAGGCCTGCGAAAAAATGTCTTGCATTCACACCGATAACGCGGTTGTTGTAGCCACCCTCTTGAATGACTAATGTCGGCACTTTCATGCGCCCGATTGCTTTGCCTAACGTGTCGTAATCACTAGCAATCAGGTTCCAGGTGCCGGTTGGATCTCCTTTCGCTGTATCCAGTCCAAGGGCCACGATCAAGTAGGCTGGAGCAAATGCGCCGATCTTCTTCAGTGCTTTTTCCAGGGAAGCGAGGTGGACCTCGCCACTGACTTTTTCCGGCAACGGATAATTGATGTTGTATCCTTTGCCGGGGCCGTCTCCGGATTCATCTTCGAAGCCGCTGAAGTAAGGATAGGCAAAATGCGGATGCCCATGAATAGAAATAGTCAGGATATCGGATCTTTCGTAAAATATCTGCTGCTGTCCGTTGCCATGGTGGTAATCAATATCCAAAACAGCTATTTTCCCGTATTGAGCCAAGAATTGTGCGGCCGCTCCTGCGTTGTTGAAATAGCAGAATCCGCCGAAGGAGCGTCGTTCTGCATGATGACCGGGTGGGCGTACCAGCGCATATGCAAGTAGGTAGCCTTCCAACAGTCCTTCCGCACCGGTCAATGCGCAGTCAACCGCTCTCTTGGCCGCCTGGAAGGCGTTGGCATTGAGTGGGGTGAATGTATCGATGCAGTAGTAGCCTGCACGAACAGCCAGTTCTTTGGGTGGCCTGGCGCTGTTGCGGATGGGAAAGACGTAAGGGTAAACGGATTTGCCCAGCGGCAGGGTCTTGCAAACGCGCTTGAAGTACTCGATATAGTCTGATCCATGCACTGCTTTGAGGTGTTTTTCTGAAAATTCACGGGGTGTAATTCTTTCAAAAATATTAAGCTTTTCAAGCTCTTTGAGGATCGATTTGATCCTAACGGGCGATTCTACATACCCTCTTTCGTGCACATGATGGATAGCGTGCCGATCGGTAACTATCAGAGCGATTTTGCGGAATTTTCCAATAACCGAAACGCTCGAGAAGGTCTCTTTTCTGGTGTAGCGGGGCTGTCGCACAAGCACAGGATCATCTCTGAAAGAGGCCGCCACCATCTCGACATATTTCCGCGGGCACAGGTGCCGGTATTTTCGCTCCAAAATGGCTCGCACAATGCCTACTGCCTCCTGCTTTTGCAGCGGCCGTTTCAGGCCCAAATCGTCGAACACCAGATAAGGCGGATTGTCGTCACCGGGACGAACCGGGGTTTCATATGCGGTATTGATAATGGGCAAAGCGCCGAAGCTTTCGTAAAACCTCAATCTGGCTTTGTTGGTCCTCAACGTAGCGGGGTCCTTGCACAGTTTCGGGTCGTCCGGCAGGCATTCCAGGAAAATGCCTATGCTGTTCAAGGCCAGTGCTTCCTCCCGGATGCGGGCATAAAGAGCGCCACCGATACCGCTGCCTGTTATGGGTTTGAAGGTGGAAATGTAGTCAAGAAAACAGAAATGGAGATTGGGCTCGTAAGATAAGAGCGCAAAACCTTTGACGGACCGTTTGAACCCTTCGGCAATGTAGAGGATCGACTGGAACTGGTGCTTGAGTGGGTTTCTAAGCAGTTCCGGAACCTTGTCGATGTCGGTTGGATTCAGCAAGGGAAACTGATCAGCCAATATCTGCTGAGCCTGCCTGATGGCTTCACGGTTGGCAGGAAGAATATCGTCGAAGATTCTTCGTATTCTGAACATAACAGCTGCCTCAGGTTAACAATTATAACCCAATCGGGGCAACCCTGCCCAAAGGCAGCGCAATCTTTGGCGGGTATGTTTATCATCTAAAGCTGCAGACAGCCGGTCGGCGTCACAAGCTATTGAGCAGGTCCTTGAGCCGTCTTGAGGCTCCCGCGTCATACCAATCTTCGATCAGCCGATAGGCTATGGAAATCCGCGTCGGCAGACGCATTGTTTTGTTTCGCAAGGCTTCTTTGATGGCCGCTCGTGTGAACCATCTTGCATCTTCCAGTTCGTTGTCGCCTATTTTGATCTCCGGGCCGTCCGCTTCCGCGGTAAAGCCGAGCATTATCGAACTCGGAAAGGGCCAGGGTTGTGATGAGTGGTAGCGAGCTTCATTAATGCGGACACCGGTTTCTTCGAGCGTCTCCCGCGCGACCGCTTCTTCGAGGCTCTCCCCCGGTTCAACGAAGCCGGCAATGGTCGAAAACATACCTTTTGGCCATATCGGTTGACGGCCGAGCAAGCAACTCTGTTGATGGGTGATCAACACGATGATTGCGGGATCGGTTCGGGGGAACTGCTGCTGTCTGCATCGATGGCTGGTGCAAACCCTGGCGTGCCCCGCTTCGACGCTTTCTGTGGCACTGCCGCAAACTCCACAGAAGCGGTTGCGGCTATGCCAGTAGGTGATGGCTCGGGCGTAAGCGAGCAGAGAGGCCTGGCGACGATCCAGCAGGGGGCCAATGCTTTTTAGATCACCAAATCGACCGAGCCTGCCGATGCTGGCCGGGGGAAGCGAACCGTTTGACGGCAAGCCGATGGCAAAATATGCTCGCCCGTTTATTTCGCCAAGCAAGACAATCGATTGGGCGTCTGGAATGATATCCTGCAAGTCATTGCATGTCAGTGCAACCAAAGTCGGTTGCGACTCTTCCGTGACAAGATTCTTCGTCTCCCATATCGGTATAAAGCGAGACTCGGGCTCGGCTAGCTGCCGCTCAATCCAGGCGGAGTCGAGGCGTTTTTGCCAGAGCCGATCCAGGGAGTTGCCTGCGAAGAAGTTCTGCATTGTTTTCCGTTCGTGCTCCATTGCTCGGATGTGAGCTCCCGAATCGCCGCCCCCCTTGCTGGTGCCCAAACAGAGCTCGTCTGCTCTCTTCCAAGTTGGCGAACATACCTATTTGGCGGTGGCATTATCGAGTGCAATCAGCTCGCTTTGCAGAAGGTATAAATACGATAGCCCCCGCTCATGCTCTTCACTTTAAAGCCATACTGGACGAGCATTCGATGGGCGTAATAGGATCTTTGTCCGACCAGGCAATACGCCAGGATTTCTCGATCCTTCGGCAGTTCGTCCATTCTGCCTCTCAGTTCGTTGAGAGGAATGTGAACCGCTCCCTCGATGCCGCCTTTCTTGAATTCCGCAGGATCGCGTACGTCGAGGATAAACGCGTTATCGGCTAATGCGCCGCCGCAGTGAAAAATTTCGACATCTCCCCGCAGCACGTTGGCTGCTATCATCCCCGCCATATTGACCGGATCTTTGGCCGACCCCGACTGGGGGCAGTAGCACAGTTCGGCTTCTTCAAGATCGAAAACCGTTGACTGTTTCTGGATTGCCGTCGCGATTACATCAATGCGCTTTTCAACACCTTGTTTGCCGATCGCTTGAGCCCCGACGATTCGGCCGTCAGGTTTTGAAAAGATCAGTTTCAGGGTTATGGGGCTCGCCCCGGGGTAGTAGTTGGCGTGATGGCCGGGATGAAGGTAGATTTTTTCATACGTTGCAGGCTCGTTCCAGAGTCCCAGACGTTTGAGGGTTTTTTCGCTTGGCCCCGTCGAGGCGATCGTTAATCCCATAACTTCAACGGCCGAGGTGCCTTGAACGCCGCGGAAGCGAGCATCGCGCCCCAATATCACATCGGCCGCTATCCGGCCCTGGCGGTTGGCAGGTCCGGCAAGCGGCACCAGAGTCGCACGTCCGGTCACAAAATCTTTCACTTCGACCGCATCCCCTACCGCCCAGATCTTTGCATCGCTGGTGCGCATCTGCTCGTCGACTCTGATACCGCCCAGATCTCCGATCTGCAGACCGGCATTTCGGGCGAGACTCGTTTCGGGGCGAACCCCTACCGAAAGAATTACAACATCTGCGGCTTCCACTTCTCCGGATTTCAGCTTGACCGAAAGCTCACTGTTGGTCTGCTCGAAACCGGTTACCGTCTCGTTGAGGCGGAGCTTCACTCCCGAGCGGCTGAGGTGCTTGTGGACCGGCGCAATGATTTCGGGATCCAGCAGCGGCATCACCTGCGGCATCATTTCAACAATTGTGACCGAAAGCCCTCGGGCGATCAGGTTTTCTGTCATTTCCAATCCGATGAAGCCTCCACCCACAACAACCGCTTTTTTGGCCTCACGATCGTCAATCCATTCCTTTATGCGGCGACTGTCCGGAATGGTTCTCACGGTAAAAATCCCGGGCAGATCTATTCCTTCAAGCGGAGGCTTGATAGGAGCAGCACCTGGTGAAAGCACAAGCGCATCGTATTTTTCATGGTAGACATTTCCGCTTACCAGGTCTTTCACCTCGATTTCGCTCTTCTCACGATCGATGGCGAGGACTTCCGACTGCAGTCTGACTTCAATATTGAACCGGTCCTTGAACAAATCGGAGGTTGCCACCAGGAGGCTCTCCTCCTTTTTAATGACTTCTCCGACGTAATAGGGAAGACCACAGTTGGCAAAAGAAACATAGCGACCGCGGTCGAAAATGATGATTTCAACTTCTTCTGAAAGTCTCCGGGCACGGGCGGCACAGGAGGCACCGCCAGCTACACCGCCGACTATAAGAATACGTTTCGAGCTGGACATCGTGATTCTCCACAGGATTTAGACTTGCTATCGAATAAAGGGATAATAGATACCAATTCACACTCACGCTATCGTATAGCACAGAAATGTAAATTGATCGAGGGCATCGCTACCGCATCACAGGGCAATCGCACGTCATAGGCCTGGACATATGGGAGAAAGTGTGCAAAGCTACCTTGGTGAATCATATCCCAAGGAGGACTTGCTATGGCAGAGAACGTTTGCACAACGATCATCGATCATTTCT
>Ga0209164_1003765_pt1 | contig 14104 bp, 8 predicted proteins | sample MTBNYHSulfiMetaG_FD_187458 | JGI IMG/M metagenome (GOLD analysis project Ga0209164, IMG submission 187458) | Enrichment culture microbial communities from rom New York Harbor, USA that are MTBE-degrading - MTBE-NYH (New York Harbor Sulfidogenic)... | ecosystem: Environmental > Aquatic > Marine >...
TAAAGCACAGCACCCTCACCCTTTGAAGATTGTCGCCAAACGCTGCGACCCTGTCAAGTGGATCTTGCCGGAAAGCCGGCCTTGTCATAAAACGGCCGCGGCCATAGAATACGTTCCTGGTATCCCGATCCAAGAGAAGCTAAAGTTCCCTGGACGACGAAGTAGTCTGTCCCGGCTCAAGGTGGGAGCAACCTTTGAGGCTGCTTTTCGCGCTGACGTATTACCGGCCCCACATTTCCGGCCTGACGATCTATACCCAGCGGCTGGCGGAAGCCCTGGCGGCCCGAGGCCATCAGGTAACCGTATTGACTTCACAATACGAAGCGACCTTGCCCAAGGAAGAACAGCTGAACGGCGTGCGGGTGGTGCGCGTGCCGGTCGCCTTTCGGGTCAGCAAAGGGGCGATTATGCTCTCGTATCCGGGGCGGGCCTGGCGCGTGCTGCGTGAGCAGGATCGGGTTCTGATCAACTTGCCCAATACTCCCGTCGAATCATGGGCCTTGCCGGGTCTCGCCCGCCTGAGGGGGCGGCCGGTCGTGGCGATTTATCACTGCGACGTGCAACTGCCACCGGCGTGGTTTAACCGGGTTGTGGAAGGGGCTGTGGCGCTGGACAACTTCGCCGCGGGCCTGCTGGCGCACCGCGTGATCGCCTACACCGAAGACTACGCCCGGCAAAGTCGTTTCCTGTGCCGATGGTGCTCGAAGGTGCAGGTGATTCCTCCGCCGGTTACTGTGCAGGACTGCTCCCCCGATGAGGTTGCGGCCTTTCGAAGCCGCTGCGCGCCGAATGGGGAGCGCCTGATCGGTTTGCCGGCGCGCTTCGCCGCGGAGAAAGGCGTCGAGCATCTTCTTCGGGCGCTGCCGCTCATCCGCCGGGAGATCGGTGAAGCCAGGGTGCTCTTTGCTGGAGAGCACGAGCGGGTCATCGGGGAGCGGGACTATCGCGAGCGCCAGGGGGAGTTGCTCGACGCGCTGAACGAACAGTGGTGCTTTCTTGGCATTCTCGCTCCCGAGGAGATGGCGGCGTTCTATCGCGCTTGCGATGTAATCGTGTTGCCGAGCGTCAACCGGACCGAGAGTTTCGGGCTGGTGCAGGTGGAGAGTATGCTGTGCGGGACGCCTGTCGTGGCGAGCGATCTGCCGGGGGTTCGCGTGCCGGTGCAGACGACCCGGATGGGGCGGCTGGTGCCGGCCGGTGAGCCGGAGGCGCTGGCGCGGGCGGTCGTGGAGGTGATTCACAACCGGGGACGCTACGTCCGGCCAAGAGAGGAGATCGAAAAGCATTTTTCGCTGGACGATGTGCTGGATCGGTTTGAAGCGCTCCTCGATTCGCTTGGTCCGGAACCGGGAAACGCCGCCGAGGGACGGTGTTGAATGAAAAACGCGCGCGATTGCCCTCCTTCCAGCCCGAATGATTCTCTCCATGCGCTGCTTCGCCAGGTGCCGGCGTTCCGCGCCTTGGTGCGAAGCGTCGAGTGCCGCCTGTTTGAAAGGCTCCTGCCACTGGAGCCGCCGGTCCTCGATCTCGGTTGCGGGGATGGCTCCTTTGGGTCGGTCCTGTTTGATGCGCGACCGGTCTTTGCGGGCGTTGACCCGGACGCTTCCGGCCTGCGTGAAGCGGCTCAACATCAGGTCTATCGGCATCTTGTGGCAGCCAATGGCGCTCACCTCCCCTTTCCGAATGACTTCTTTGGGACTGTAATGTCGAACTCTGTTCTGGAACACATCCCCGACGTGGATACTGTGCTCGGGGAGGTTTCCCGCGTCTTGCGTCCCGGCGGTGGTCTCCTTTTCACTGTTCCGAGTCACCGGTTCGGCGAGATGCTGCTTGGCTCGGCTTTGTGCCGGAGGGCAGGCTTGGGCCGGGCGGCGCGAGCTTATGCAGACTGGTTCAACCGGCATTCCGCTCATTTTCATACCGATCCCCCTGAGACGTGGCTGGTGCGTCTCGAGCGGTGTGGATTTCAGCTGAGCTCCTGGGAGTATTACTTCACGCCGGCGTCGCATCGGGTCTTTGACTTGGCGCATTATCTGAGCCTGCCGAGTCTCTTGACCCGGAAGCTGACAGGCCAGTGGGTGTTGTTTCCCGATACTTTTGTTCGCCGGCTCTTCGAACGATGGTTTCGGCGCTACGCCGAGCCTACCCCGGTGGACGAAGGGCCTTACCTGTTCTTTCAAGCCCGAAAGGCGGCTCGCGGATGAATCGCCAGCTGCCCGGCTCGGTGCGCTATCTTGCGCTTGGCCTGATCCTCCTGCTCGGAGCGAGCCTTCGCCTGGTCGGCCTGGATTGGGACGAAGGCCAACATCTGCACCCCGACGAACGCTTCCTGACAATGGTCGAGGCGGATCTCCGTTGGCCGGCGAGTCTCGGCGAGTATCTGGATGAGGCCAGCTCGCCCCTCAATCCACGCAACGTGGGCTATTCCTTTTTCGTCTATGGCACGCTTCCCACCACACTGGTGAAGGCTGTGGCCCTTGTTCTCGACAAGACAGGGTATGGAGAGGTTCATCTTGTCGGGCGCTCGGTCGGCGCGGTGTTCGATCTGGGGACGATCTGTTTTCTCTTTCTGCTGGCGAGAGTCCTTTACCGCGATGACCGCATTGGGCTGCTGGCTGCGTTGCTGCTGTCCCTGGCCGTGCTTCCCATCCAGCTGGCCCACTTTTTCACCGTAGATAGTGTTGCCACCTTCTTTATCACCGGGGCGCTTTACGCGCTGGCCGGGGCGCAGCGGCGGGACCGGCTGGTGGAGTGGCTCGCGTGCGGGCTTTTCTTCGGCCTTGCAGTGGCCTGCAAACTGTCCAGCGCGATCTTCGCGCTGTTGCCTCCCTTAGTAGCAGTCTATCAGGAATGGCTCCGGTCGAAGACGCACACTTCACGCGGTGCCTTGGCTTGTATTGGGCGTCCCATAGCGCGACTGGTCCCGCTGTTCGTCGTCGCCTTCGTGGCGTTTCGTTTGGGGCAGCCGGATGCTTTTCGAGGTCCCGGCCTGCTTGGGCTGGCGCCGAGCGAGCGCTGGCTGGCCAATCTGAGCGAAGTCCGCCGGCTCGTAGGCGGTATGGTGGACTATCCGCCGAGCCACCAGTGGGCGAACCGAGTGGCGTTGTGGCATCCGTGGAAGAATATGGTTTTGTGGGGGATGGGGCTGCCGCTCGGGCTGGCCGCGTGGGCGGGAGTGGCTGCGGCCGGCTGGAGGCTGGTGCGAGGCCGGGCATGGTCGCACTTGCTCCCCGTCGGCTGGACGGCGATCGTGTTCCTCTATCACGGCCCGCAGTTCGTGATGCCGATGCGCTATTTCCTGCCGATCTATCCGACGCTGATCCTATCGGCGGCCTGGTTGCTGGTTCGGCTGTGGGCGAAGTCGCATCAGTCCGAACCGAGAGTGGCCGGCGTTCGATGGCTCCGCTGGACACCGGCGAAAGCCGCGATTCTCATCGGGTTGGTCGGGGCAGGCGCTTTCGGGTGGGCGTTCGCCTTTATGTCTATCTATGGCTATCCCCACACCCGCATCCAGGCGAGCCGGTGGATCTATGAAAACATTGCTCCGGGAAAAGTTCTCGCCAATGAGCATTGGGACGACGGCCTTCCTTTGCCCCTCGGTGGCGGCAATCGCACGCCGGAACTTTATACCCGCGTCGAGCTGAAGTGGTATGACGATGACACGCCGGAGAAAATGCGCCGGGCGATCGAGACCCTGGACCAGGCCGATTATGTGGTTTTGAGCAGCAACCGCCTGTCGGATTCCATTCCTCGCCTGCCGATGCGTTACCCGATGACGACTCGATACTACCAGGCGCTTCTTGACGGTACGCTGGGCTTCAGGAAGGTGGCGGACTTCACCTCCTATCCCCGATTCGCCGGGCTGGAAATGCCCGACCTGAGCGCCGAGGAGCCTTTCACCGTCTACGATCATCCCGGTGTCCAGATCTTCGAAAAAACAAAAGGCTACACAGCCGAGCGGGCTTCGAGCATCCTCGGCAAGGTGGACTGGGAAGGGGTGGTTCGCCTGTTGCCGAAACAGGTGTCGAAAGCGCCGACCGCGCTGATGTTCCCTTCGAGCCGGTGGGCTGAATACAAGCAAGCGGGCACCTGGTCGGCGATGTTCCGGCGCTCCAGTCTTGGCAATTGGGCGCCCGTCCTGAGCTGGGTGTTGCTCGTCGAGATGCTGGGATTGCTGGGTGCGCCGTATCTCTTCGCCGCCTGCAGGGGCCTGCCCGACCGGGGTTATTCCTTTGCCAAGTTGCTCGGCTTGCTCCTGGTCGGGTGGGGCAGCTGGCTGTTGGCGAGTGTTCAACTGCTCCCTTACGCCAAGAGCGGCATTCTGCTCGTTCTATTCGCGTGGGGGCTGGGGGCATTCGTTCTGGCAAGAGTCTATGCGGCAGACATCCGCGCTTTCTGGCAATCCCATCGGCGGGTGATGCTTTCCGAGGAAGCGGTGTTCTGGGGTCTGTTCCTGCTGTTTGTTCTCATCCGGTGTGCAAACGGGGACCTCTGGCATCCCAGCCGGGGGGGCGAGAAGCCGATGGATTTCGCCTACCTGAATGCCGTGATCAAATCCCGCTGGTTCCCGCCTTACGATCCCTGGTTCGCCGGCGGATATATGAATTACTATTATTTCGGCTTTGTCCTGTGGGGAACGCTCATCCAGCTGAGCGGCATCGTTCCCTCGGTGGCCTACAATCTGATTATTCCCACCCTCTTTGCAATGACGGGTGTGGGGGCCTTTGGCGTGGTGCTCGCGCTCATCCACAAGAAAGGCAAGCCGATCTCCGGACACCAATTACGCTTTGCCCTGCTCGGGCCGGCTTTTGTCGGCGTCATCGGAAACCTGGGCATCGTCAAGCTGATTCTCAAGGCGCTCGCATCGCTGGGCGGCGCCGGGCCAGGGAGCGGGATCGGCGGTTGGGACTATGTGACGAGGCTGGCAGGCGGCCTTGGGGCGTACCTGCGGGGAGAGGAGCCGCTGCCGATCTCGTTGGAGGGGTGGTACTGGGCTCCAACGCGGGCGATCTCCCATCCTCCGAGCGAGGCCGGCCCGATCACCGAGTTTCCCTGGTTCACTTTTCTTTTCGGGGACCTGCATGCTCATGCGATGGCCTTGCCTTTGACCTTGCTTGCTCTGGGGCTGGTTTTCGCTTTCCTTCGAGGGACTTGGAAGGGATCGGAGCGAGCGTTCCGGATGGCGGAGCGGCTGCCCTTGCTCGGGCTGATGAGCCTTGCGCTGGGCGCGTTATGGGCGACGAACACGTGGGACCTGCCGACGTACGCGGCGCTGGCGCTGATCGCGCTTTGCCTGGCCGGGTGGCAGCGGGATGGCCTGCGGGGAGTGAGGAAGGCTGCCTGGACAGGGCTGGGTGTTGGGGCTGCGGGCTATGTGCTTTTCCTTCCATTTCATCGGGCCTACGCGACACCGTATGGCAGCTTCGAAGTCTGGGACGGCTCGCGCACCTCGGTAGGCGACTACCTGACCGCGCATGGGTTCTTTCTCTTTGTCCTTCTCGCTTGCCTGTTGAGCGATCTCTGGCTGGGGCAGGGGCATAGCGGGGTGGTGCGGCTATTGAGAATGACTCTTGGGAGGCGCTATCGTATCAAGAGACTGTGGAGGTTGCACCGCCAGCTGGCGCGTTCGCGTCCTCTTTACCGATTCGGCTTGGGCGGTGTGGGATTGATGTGTCTTCTGTGCGGTGTTCTTTTCTGGTTTCATCATGCTGTGGCCGGGTTGATCGTCGGCTTCTTGACGCTGATCCTGCTGCTCTTTCTGGGGCGTCGGGCCTCGGCGTTGTGGCGGATGACGCTGGCCCTCGGCGCGGTGGCGCTTCTGCTCACACTCGGAGTTGAGTATTGGGTTGTCCAAGGCGACATCAGCCGGATGAATACAGTGTTCAAGTTATATTTTCAGGCCTGGACGTTGTTCGCGCTGGCCTCTGCGGCGGCACTGGCGCACCTCGGTGAACAATGGCACTGCTGGCCGAAGGCGCTCCGGAGGGTGGGGTTCGCCGGGTTGGCGGTTCTGCTTATCGCTGTGTTGCTCTATCCGGTCGTCGCTACAGGAGCGAGAATCCAAGACCGCTTTCCGAGCTCCGCCGGATTCACGCTGGATGGGATGGCCTTTCTCGATGGGGCTGTCCTTCAGGATTGGGGCCGGGCACTCGATCTGTCTTATGACAAGCAAGCCATCCAGTGGCTCCAGGAGAATGTTTCCGGCTCGCCCGTCATGGTCGAGGCCAACACCTCTCCCCGCCTCTACAGCTGGGGCGGCCGCTATTCTATGTTCACCGGACTGCCTTCCATTGTCGGCTGGAATTGGCATCAGAAGCAGCAGCGCGCGGTGTTGCCGCAGGAGATCATTGACCGGCGTCTCGAGGATGTTCGGCGCATCTACAGCACGAGCGACCCTGACGAAGCCTCTCGGACGCTTGGGCGCTACCGGGCGGAATATCTAATCGTCGGTCCTTTGGAGCGCGCCTATTATCCGCCTGAGGGCATCGCGAAGTTTGAATCGGCGGCGGGCAAGTCCTGGGCCTTGGTCTATGACAGCGGCGGAGTGCAGATCTACCGGCTGGCGGATGAGGCACCATTCTCACGCCAAGCCGCCAAGCCGCCAACGCCCTCCTAGCGTTCCTTCTCCACGTCGTCCTGCCGCCTTCTTCGCTCGCGGGGAGACTTGTCGGGCGGCACGTAGTCTCCATGCTCCTCTTGCGCCTGGAGGAGCCGAGAGCGCTGTTCCTCGAGGATCTGGAGCAGAGTCTGGGGAGTATCCTTCACCTGAGTTTCATAAATCTGCGTGAGTCGGTCAATCTTCCTCAGGTTCTCGGGGATTCGAAGGGTGAACTGCTTAGTATAATCGGCCTCGGTGTACTCCTGCTGAAGGACTTCCTTGAACAGCCGGGCGAGGTGTTCATACTTCGGGATGAAACCGGTGGGGGTCTGGCGGGCGCCCACCTCGCCGTTCACGCGCAGTTCCATCCACTTGACCCAGACATACTTGTCTTTCATGCCGTTGAGATAGTTCCCGTCTTTGTCCTTGAGAAAATAGTTGACGGCGAAAATGAGCGGCGGCCGGCTGAGGCCCGCGGTGAAGAGGATGTGGTTCTCGATGTAGCGCCTGAGCGGGATGGAGAGAAAGTCCAGGTTGGACATCGGCTGGAAGCTGCGCACCCCTTCCTGTCCCAGAGTCGCTGCGGTGCTTTCCGACTCGAGGCTGGCGCCCATTGTAATCACGCCGTGCCCCCAGCTGAAGGACTGCTGCACCGGTACCCAGGTGTCGGAGTCGCGGCCGCCGTAGATGATGCCGCCGACCGGCACCCCGGCGGGGTCGTCCGCTCGAGAGTCCAGATTCGGGAAGTTTCGCAAGCGAACCGTGTAGCGGGCATTCTTGTGAGAGGCGGGGATGACATTGCCTTCCTTATCCTTCTTGCCCTGAATCCACTCCCCGGAGAAGTTGCGCCCGCGCTCGGGGTGGGTCCGGCCGTCGCCGCACCAGTAGGGAAGGCCGTCAGCGACCAGAATGTTGGAGTAAATGACTTCTTCGGGACTGTTGAGCACCTCCCAGATCAGAGGATCCACGTCCGGATTAACGTCCTGGATGATACCGAAGATACCGCTCTCGACGTTGACCGCTCGGATCTCCCCGTTGATCCGGCGCAGATAGGCGATGTCGTCGCCGATGATGGTTTCCCCGGGAATCATCGAGGTGGAGGTCTTGCCGCAGAAGCTGGGGAACGCCCCGGTAAAGTAAGTCACGCGGTCCTGGGGGCCATGGACGCCCATGACAAACATATGCTCGGCCAGCCAACTCTCGCGGGCCGCCTTGCGGATGGTCAGGCGCAGAGAGAGTTTTTTGAAGCCGACCGTGTTGCCCGCGTACTGGGTGTTGACCGAATAGACGATTTCGTCCTCGATATCAATATAGATCCGCCGCAGGTCGAGATTGGCGCTGACGCCGTCCACCAGTTCCCCCGCCGAGTGGAGCACGCAGAAAAACTCGTCCGGATCGTCCAGCTTTTTGAATTGCTCGTAGCCCGGGCGATACAGCAGGTCTTCGCTGTGGGCGACATAGGCCGAGTCGGTGATTTGAACCGCCGCGATTGAGAAAACCGAGTTCGTCGGCCCCAGGGAAAAAAACCGAACGTACATTTCCTTGCCCCGCATAATGTTCCGGAGAAAGCTTTGGATTTCGTTCAGCCCTCGGTCCTTGTCGATCCAGTTGATGCTGGCTCCCAAGTCCGTGCCGGGCGGAACCAGGTACTTGGTATTGGCTTTGTCCCGTGCCTGGTCGTAATAGCCATCGAAGTGGACAGTCTGATTCGGGTTCTTCAAAAGGGTTTCTTCCCCCTTCTCGATGGCTTTGCGGCGCACGTACTGGATGTCCTCCTCGGCGTCCGTGCAGATGAAGACCGACTTCGGGTTGCATCGCTGAAGGGTTTCTGCGACGAAGCGGTTCAGTTTGCGATTTCGCAGAATCTGTAGCTTCTCGAAGTTATCTTCGGACAGTCTCGATTCCAGAAAGACTAAATCCTTCTCCGGCATTACAGCTCCCCTTTCGTGGCGTTGAATCGTTCGGGGGCCAGCGGCCGGCGGCCGACTGCCCCGGATAGCTCAACCACCATAATGGCACAGAGCGCCCCCAAAGTGAAGGGGGATTTGGCGAAAGCTGCGCTTTCGCAGTAAAAGGCCAAACACCAGGCGAATGCTGCGCTTTCGCACTCGACACTGCGAAGCGGCTCGGCCACAGGCTTCCCCTGCAAGAGTCGCCTTCGCTCAGAAGGTGATGCGAAAGGAGGAGTGGCGGCCCGAGGGCTCGCCCCAGCTTTCCTGAACGGCAGTGACGAGTCCGTAGCCCGGCCCCTCGTGCATCTTGCGCAGGAACTGCTCCAGCGAAGCGGTGTTGCCCTCGGCATACGCTTCAACCCGGCCGTCGGGCAGGTTGCGGACATAGCCCGTCAGGCCGAGGCGGGATGCGACTCGCTCGGCGAAGAAGCGAAAGCCGACTCCTTGAACGCGCCCCTCGATGAGACAATGCAGGCTCTTCTTGTCGCTTATTCTGTTGCTATCCACTATCCACGATCCGCTATCCACTATCCACTATCTACTATCCACTGTCCTTATTCAGTTGCGTCTTTAAGCGTCCTCTCCACTCGTTGAAGAGAGGGATATGCACCTGATAATCCGGAAAGGTCCAGGGAAGACTTTGAAACGAATGGTGTTGATAGATCAGGGTCACTTCAGCGTAAATCCCCTCTTGCAGATAGATTCGATGCGCGAAAGGTTTGGTCGAGGCCAGCACCAACTGGGCAAGGCCAAGGTAGCCCGGGTCGATGTTGACTCTGCGTCGCCCGTCTTCCCGGCGCCAGCGATCTTCCATGGCATTGGCGGCGCGCTTTCGATTCGCCAGGCAGCCCGGGTCTTCGAGTGACTCGAAGGCGACAAAGGTACGCATCAGGGGGCCCATCTCGCGCGTGTAGTAATCCGTGAAAGAGAAGGGGACGAGAGGCGCTTCGAGGGCGACCGGCCCCCAGAGGGATTCCAGCTCGTGGCGCACCTGTGCCAGTTCCTCCCGTCCAGGTACCAGGAGGCCGGCGAGATACTTGACGGCTTGAGTCTTCTGGGGCTGTCCCATCGGTTTTCCGAAGGCGGCCTGAAAGCGCCGGCGCTGTTGTCGCTTGAGCGCTGCGAGCCAATGTTTTCTACTTATCATCTCGTTTTCTCCCTTGTCAAGCGGGGACGCCGGCCGCGAGCGCGGGTGGGATTTGCCTCGGGCGGCCATCCGCGATATAGTTCCTCTGATACCTCTCTTAGAACTGCCGGGTAGGGCGATTCGGGTGCCCGGAGCTTCTTATTATGCTGCGACGCGAAGCACAGACCCTGGAGCGCGGAGCGGTCATCGGGGCGCTGTCAGGCGTGCTGGTGGGCGAGGGGATCGCTCTGTTCGTCTTGCATTACCTGCTCTGGACGCGATTCTTGGATTGTCTGCTGCTCAATGGGCTGATCCTCCTGGTTTATGGCGCGGCCGGGACGGGGGTCGGGTTGTTGCTGGCGCATCTGGTGAACCGGCTGAAGTATCAGATTCTGATCCGCCCGGAGGAGGAGACGGCGCTGCTGGTAGCGCTGTGGGGCTTTGTCCTGCTGAATGTGTTCGGGCATTTCTTTTCTCGCTTCGGGGTGATGGGGGTTCCCTATAGCCGGTTCCCGTTCGTCGAGACGTATTATGGAATGCTATTGTGGAGCCTCGGCAAGGCGCTGGGCATCGCGCTGCTGGCTGCCGGGGTAAGCGGGTTGCTGTACCGGCTGATGCGCAGTGTACGTCCTCGTCGCCGTTCGCATCGTCGCAAGGGGATTCGCTGGGAACGGTGGGCGACGGCCGCCCTGTTTCCGCTGCTGTTGGTGATCGTTTGGGTGCACAATCTGACGCGCAGGGTCCAGCCTCCGCCGGCTCCAGCTTTGAAGGTTGTGGGCGAGACGCACCCGGTGATGCTCATCGGCTGGGACGGCGCTACCTGGGACGTCATCGATCCCTTGCTCGCCCAAGGGAGAATGCCACACCTCGGGGCTTTGATCGAGCGGGGCTATCGAGCGCCTTTGCGGACAAGGCAACCGGGGCTGTCGGCGCTGATCTGGCCCGAGATTTTCTCGGGGCTGCCGGTCATCGAGCATCGAGTCTATAATTTCACCGCGTACAAGCTACCTTTTATCGGCACGGAGTTTATTCCTCCCGCGCATCGAACGGGGCTGGGAACGCTGGTTCGGAGTATGCGCCGGCTGTATCTGGTCTCTGAGCGTCCGACAGGGGCCTCGGATCGCCGGGTGGCCTCGATTTGGGAGTTGGCCAGCGACGCAGGGCTGACGGTTGGGGTAATAGACGGCCACACGACCTATCCGGCCCGGGAGGTCGAGGGATATCTGGTCTCTCAACATGCTTATCCTCGGCTGCGCCTGGCGATGACCGAGGAGATGCCCGATCTGGTTCAACGCGGGGCTTATGACACCTTCCCCCCGGCGCTGTTGCCGAAGCTGCTGGAGGACTTTGAGCGGACCGCTTCCCCGCCGCTCGAGCTGTTGCAGCGTCTGGCGGCGCTCGATGCGGCCGACCTGGAAGCCTTGCCCGAGATCACGCGGGAGAGGCGGGGACGGCCACTGAGCTATCTGAAAGCGGCGGTCGCTCTGGACTCTTTCCGGCTGAAGGTGGGCCGACGCTTGCAGCGCGAATTCCATCCCGATTTCTCCTTCTATTTTCTCAGCGGGATTGATCGCATCCAGCATTACCTGTGGGAGTACCGGGAACCGGAGAAGTTTTTTTCCGTGCCGGAGGAGGAAATCGAGAAGTATGGAAAGACCATGGACGAATACTACTGCTGGTTGGATGAGCAGCTGGGCCAGCTGATCGAGGATGCCAGCGGTGCGCTGAACATTGTGTTGCTGTCCGACCACGGGCACGGACCGGTTTTTTTCGGTTCGCGGGGCAAATCGGGGGATCACCTTTGGGGGCCGGACGGGATCCTCGTGATGGCTGGGCCTCAAATCCAGGCTGTCGCGGCGGCCGGCGAGCCGACGCCCCATGTGCGCGACATTGCGCCGACGATCCTTTATTTGCTTGGCCTGCCGGTGGCGGAGAATCTCCCCGGCCGGGTACTGAGCGAAGCGATTGATGCCGAGCTGTTGCGCCGGTCTCCGGTGCAGACGATTGACCGCTATGGGCCTCCGCCGCTGGTGCCGGTGCCTCAGGACGCCACCGAAGTGGATCAAGAGGTCATTGATCGCCTGCATCAGCTCGGTTACTTGTAGGCACACCTTGCTCGACGGCCTCGCGCCGGTGGGCTTCAATCCTCGGGGTCCAGGTGACCGGCGCATTGCGCTCGAAGTGCCGCGCATCCGGGAGCACTATGGGAGACAGGATGGCTTCGACAGGCCGAAGCGTTTTCCGCTTGAGCGTTTTTCTGCCGGCCTATTTTCTTCTTTCCGTGTTTCTGCATCAGTTCTGGTTTTTCCCCGAGGCGCACTGGAGCGGCGACAGCGCTTTGAAGGCGCTTCAAGCCGAGGTGCTGCACCGCTCAGGGTTTCGATCCGTGGCGATCCCTTATCCTTCGTCCGAGTGGGATCCGCAGGGGGAGTTTTTCCCCTTTCGGCCGCCGTTCGCTTCGGGGATCGAGGGGCGGTATTACCTGAGTTATCCGCTGGTGTTTCCGGCGCTGCTGGCGCTGCTGAGGACACTCTGCGGGGCGTGGGCCGGGGCGGTGCTGGTGGCCCTGGGTTCGACGGGGCTGTTGGCTGCGGCCTGGTGGCTGGCACGCCGGGTCATCCCGGAAAGAGCGACGCAGGCGATGCTGCTGGTGGCATTCGCCTCGCCGGTGTGGCTCTACTCGGCGCTGTTGTGGGAGCATACCTTGGCCTCGGCTTTATTCCTCGGGGGCGTGGTCGTCCTGCTGCCAAGCGGGCAGGGCCGGGACCGACTGCGATGGATTCTGGCAGGCGCGGCTTTTGGGGCGACGACCTGGGTACGCACCGAGGGATACGCTCTGACCGCTGCCGCGCTTGGGGCCATGCTGCTCTGGAGCGGGCTGAACTGGCGAGACGCTCTCCGAAAGGCGGCGTGGGTCCTGGCGGGTTTTCTGGGGGCGTTAGCGCCGTGGCTTGCTTTTCAATGGTGGGTGTACGGGCGGCCCTGGGGCATCCATAGTGAGGCTGTGGTGCGCAACGTGGCCCTGATTGCCGAGCGAGGCTGGGAAGCCTATCTGGGGCCGGCGCAGCGCAAGGGGTACCGGCTGCGCTGTGTGGAGAGTTTTCTATTCCGCTCGACGGGGCATCCGAGTTTCAGCCTTCAGACGGCGGCGCCCTTCGTATTGTTTGTCCTCACCGCTCTGGTGCCGCGCCTGAGGCAGTGGCGGGCATGGGTGCTGCTGAATCTGGGGCTGATTCTCCTGGTTCTGCTGCGGGTGCTCTGGGAAGTGGTCTCGACGGACAGCCGGCGGGTGAGCGGGCTGTTCATTGTAATGCCGTACAGCATCCTGGCGTTCTGGTCATTGCCGCTGCTGGGCAAGGCGCGGGAGGGAGTGAACTTGCAAGTTCGATTCCTCCTAGGCCTTGTGGTCGCCTTCTTCCTGCTGTCAATCGTGTTCAATCCGGGCAGCCGGGGAGGGCTTCAGTGGGGGCCGCGCTATTGGATGCCGGTCTTTGGTATTCTAGCGGTGTTGTTCCTGTGCGCCGCAGAGACGCTGCCCGGTTCGAGCACACGCGCGGGGCGCTTCCTGGTGACGGGCTTGGTGGCTGTGGCGATTTTCTTTCAACTGATCGGTTTCCGGCTGGTGCGCCGGGATGAGCAAGTTTACAGCGAAGTTATAGACTCTCTGCGCCACTCTCCCGCTGCCGGCATCGTGGGCTATGATCAGGTCTGGCTTTGCCAGTTGTGCGCTCCCTTGTACTTCGAGAAGTCGCTTTATTTTGCGGATGCTCCCGGCTCAAACCGGTCTTATTTCTCCGATACGCCGGCGAGCTTGGAATCTTTTCTTGCGGCCTTGAAACCTTTCTCGAACGAAGATATTCTCGTACTCACGTATGGGAAACCCCTGCCCGAGTGGCTCCCGGTTTCGGGCGGGCGCTCGAAGGAGATCACGCCGGGATTCTGGATCTGGAAACCTGGGAATGCCAGCGTCCCATGAGGTGTCAGGAGGGAACCGAGTACCTATCCATACAGATAAGAATCTTCAAGGAGATGAAAATGATGAGGGGGATGAGAATGATGAAAGTAATGAGAATGGCGGGGAGCATTATTCTGGCAGTGTTTTCGATTCAGATGGCCTTCGCCGGGCAGACGCTCACTTATGTGGACCTGGTGGAGAGGTTGACCGATTTGGAGCGGTTGGCCGAGCTGCCCGCACCGGGCGAGCGGACTGCGCAGTTTTCCAGCTATGACCACAGCAGCTACTACGATGAGGAGACCGGGCAGTATGTGAACTGGGACGCCAATATGGATGGTTTCGGCGGCGGCGGCGGCATTCGCACCGAGGACGGCAAGCGGGTGCTGGCCGAGATGGAAGGGCCGGGATGCATCTGGCGGATGTGGTCGGCCTTACCCCGGGGCGGCCACGTGCAGATTTATCTGGATGGTGCC
>Ga0209164_1003768_pt1 | contig 14099 bp, 12 predicted proteins | sample MTBNYHSulfiMetaG_FD_187458 | JGI IMG/M metagenome (GOLD analysis project Ga0209164, IMG submission 187458) | Enrichment culture microbial communities from rom New York Harbor, USA that are MTBE-degrading - MTBE-NYH (New York Harbor Sulfidogenic)... | ecosystem: Environmental > Aquatic > Marine >...
CAACAGGCGCCTTGGTCTTTTCGACCAGGCGGATCTCCCCGATGCGCATCCCCTTGTCCACGGCCTTGCACATGTCGTAGATCGTGAGGGCGGCCACGCTGACCGCCGTGAGGGCCTCCATCTCGATGCCCGTCTTGTCCGTGCACACGGCCCGGCTCTCGATCTGGATCGAGGCGTCGGCGAATCGGAAATCCACGCTGAGCTGGTCGATGGCGATGTTGTGGCAAAGGGGGATGAGCTCCGCGGTGCGTTTGGCCGCGGCGATTCCCGCCACCCGGGCCACCGCCAGGACGTCCCCTTTCTCGACCAGGTTCTCCCGGACCAGCCTCAGGGTCTCCGGGGCCAGGGTGATGGTGCCGGAAGCCCGGGCCGTTCGCCGCACCCTGGCCTTGCCGGACACGTCCACCATCCGGGCCCGCCCCTGTTCGTCGACGTGGCTGAGCCTGTCCATGCTCACCCCCCGATCCCGATCATGGGACGATTGGTGCAGACCCCCCCGCGCTCGGGCTTGGCCGCGATCGTGCGCCTGAGGCTCTCCTCGATGTTCGACAGGTCGAGCGGGATCTCCTCGTCGGAGTGCAGGCACGGCTTGAGAGTCCCGTCGGCCAGGAGCCGGATCTTGTTGCAGCTCCCGCAGCGCGGGGGACGGTCGAAGGCGTAGTTGTCGATCTTCTCCTCGCCCAGGGCATAGTGGTTGATGAGCTGGAGGGTCATGGGTTGCCCGTCCCGGGGGCGGCGGGCGCCGGACCGGCACTCGCAGAAGCGCCGCATCTCCTCGATCTCCCGCTCCCCCGTGTCCTCGAGCACCACCATGTTGATCTTGATCGGGAACCCGGCCTTCCGGGCGGCCTCGATCCCCTCCAGGACCCGGCGGATGTCGCCCACCCGCGTGATCCGGCGGTAGCGCTCGGGGTCGAGGGTGTCCAGGGACACGTTCACGCTGTCCAGGCCCGCGCCGCGAAGGGCAGCGGCGTAGCCGGCCAGGAGCACCCCGTTGGTGGTCATGCCCAGATGCCGGACTCCTTCCACCTCCCGGATCATCCGGACCAGCTCCACGATCCCGCGCTTGACCAGGGGCTCCCCGCCGGTCAGGCGAATCTTGGTGAGCCCGAGGCGCACCCCGACCCGCACCACCTCGACGATCTGCTCCAGGGAAAGGAACTCGTCGTGGCTCCTGACGGGCACGCCCTCGGCGGGCATGCAGTAGCGGCAGCGGAGGTTGCACTTGTCCGTCACCGAGATGCGCAGGTAGTCGATCTTCCGGTCATATGAGTCGAACATCCAGCTCCGTTCCTTCCTCGAGCTCCTTCTGTCCCCGCTCGATCCGGACGAGGCCGTCTGCCCCGGCCAGGACGTTCAGGTGCGAGGAGCCGTGGTACGAGAGGGGTCTGGCTGCGCCGTCCTGCAGCCGCACCGGACGGTACTCGAGGCGTTCCGCGTCCCGCCGGCGAAGCGACCCCTCCAGCCGGGCCCGAACGGTGACCGGCCGGTGCGCGATGCCCATCCAGTGGTACAGCAGGCTTTTCACGAACACCTCGAAGATCACGAAGGTGGACACCGGGTTTCCCGGCAGGCCGAGCAGGTACTTTTCGGCCTTCTGCGCGAAGAGGGTGGGTTTCCCGGGCTTGATGGCGAGCTTGTGGAAGTGGATCCTCGCCCCGGCCTGGCGGATGATCCGGGGCACGAAATCCAGGTCACCCATGGACACGCCCCCGGAGAGAATCACCACGTCGCACTCCTCCAGGCTCCGGGAAAGCGCCTCGGCCAGGGCGTCGGGGTCGTCGGGCACCACGCCGTAGTAGGAGTACGGGCAGCCCGCCTGCTGGACCTGGGCGCACAGCTGCCAGCCGTTGGAGTTGTAGATCGCCCCGGGTCGAAGCTCCTCTCCGGGGTTGGCCAGCTCGCTTCCCGTCGTGATGATCCCGACCTGGGGCGGCAGGGCCACCCGCACCGAGGGCAGGCCAAGGGAGGCCAGGATGCCGATGTCCTGGGGGCGCAGCACCCGGGGAGCCAGCACGGGCTCCCCTGCCTTGAGGTTCTCCCCCCGCTCGATGATGTTCCGGTGGGGCTCCGGGGTCGTGACGCGCACCGTGCCGTCGGCTTCCTCGGTGTATTCGACCCGGATCACCTTGTCCGCCCCGACGGGCAGCATGGCGCCGGTCATGATCTTGGCGCACTCCCCCGCCTGCAGGGTTCGCCGGGGGATGTCGCCCGCTGCGATCGTCTCCACCAGGCGGTACGTGTCCAGGGCCCCGGCGCCCGGCGCCTCGCTGCCCGGCGTCCCGCCGGCCGGCGCCTCGCCGGCGGGCACAGCGTAGCCGTCCATCGCCGCCTTGGCGAAGGGCGGGGAGTCCACCGTGGAGCGTACCTCTTCGGCCAGCACCCTTCCCAGGCATTCCAGGAGGGGCCGCCTTTCGGCCAGCCCCCGGGGTGGGAGGCGTTCCAGAAGGTCCAGTGCCTGGTCCGGGTCGAGCATGATCTCTTGTGCCATCACAAACCTCTGGTCTCCACTAATATAATCGAATGGCCGACGCCTTGAAAGTCGCGTAGAAGCGGGCGCCGGGCTCGATGCCGAGGGTGGCCCGGGAGTACCCGGTGACCAGGGCCCGAACGGGGAAACCGCAGTCCAGGGTGACCCTGATCGTGTGATCCCCGGACTCCACCGCCGTGACCGTGCCCTCGAACTGGTTCTGGGCGCTGCTCTGGATCTCGCCTTTCGACAGGATCACGTCCTCCAGCGGCAGGACCGCCGTGGTGAACTCCCCCTCCTGCGCGGGACAGCGCAGCAGGCCTGCGCCGGTGCGGAAGTAGGTGAACATCCCGTCGGCGGCCTCCACCGAGCCCTTGAGGATGTTCTCTCCCCCGGGAACGACCCGGCCGTCCGCCAGGCAGACCAGGCGGTCCGCCATGCGGTAAGCGAAGCCCTGGTGATGGCTGCTCAGGATCACGCACCTGGCCGCCGCCGCGGCCCGGCGCACTACCGCCTCGATCAGGTCGGTAGAGGCGGCGTCGACGCTCGCGGTGGGCTCGTCGAGGAAGAGCACCTGGGGATCGAGCACCAGGGCGCGGGCGACGGCCACCCGCTGCCGCTCCCCGCCGGAGAGGCGCCGGGCCCTGCGGTGCTCGAAGCCCTGCAGGCCCACTGCGGCGAGGGCCTCGGCCACCCGCCGGCGGGTCTCGCTGGACGGCGTACGGCGCAGGCGCAGCCCGTAGGAGACGTTGCCGAACACGCTGCCGTCGAACAGGTACGGGTCCTGGTGCACGAGCACCGTCTCGCGGCGCAGCCGCGGCATGGTGTCCGGGCCCAGCGGGAGACCGCGGTACAGGATCCTGCCCGCCGCCGGGGGATACAGCCCGTTCAGGAGCTTCAGCAGGGTGGTCTTGCCGGAGCCGTTGGGACCCATGAGCACGGTGACCCCGCCGTCCCGGATGGAGAGGCGGGGCACGTCGAGAACGACCCGCGTGCCGTACGCGAAGCGCACGCCCTCGACGGCAAAGAGCACCTCAGCGCTCATGACGGATGACCCCGTGGAGGGTGAAGTTCACGGCGAAGGCGATGGCCATCAGGATGATCCCCAGGGCCAGTCCCAGCTCGAACTCTCCCTTGCTCGTCTCCAGGGCAATGGCCGTGGTCAGGGTGCGGGTGTACCAGCGGATGTTCCCGCCCAGCATCATGGCCACCCCCACCTCGCCCACCACCCTCCCGAAGCCGGACAGTACGGCCGAGAGGATGGCGATGCGCCCCTCCAGGATCGTCATCCGGAACACCTCGGTGCGCCGGGCCCCGAGGGTGACCAGGGTCTCCGGCAACCTTCGGTCCAGCCGGCTCAGGGCGCTGTACACGAGGGACGTGATCAGGGGCAGGCACAGGATGACCTGCCCCAGGTGGATCGCCGACGGGGTGAACAGGATCCCGAGAAAGCCCAGGGGGCCGGCCCGGGAGATGAACGAGTACACGAGCAGTCCCACCACCACGGTGGGCAGGGCCATCAAGGCGTTCAGAAAGGCGATCAGCTGTTTCTTGCCCCGAAAGCTCTTCAGGGCGATCAGGAAGCCCAGGGGCAGGCTCAGGGCCGAGGCGACGGCCACGGACACCAGCGACAGGTGCAGGGAAGTCCACGCGATGAAGTAGACCTCCCGGTCGCCGGTGAACAGCAGCCGGATCGCCTCCGCCAGGGCCCCGAGCATATTGCCTCTGTCCGCGCCCCGACTAGTCGGTCACCGCGTCGGGGAAGAACAGCATCTCTCCCCCGACCTTGAAGCCGCCGATGATCCCCTGCCCTTCCACCGAGGTCATCCAGGCGATGAGCTGCATGGCCCCGAGGTAGTTCACGTGGGGGAACCTCGCCGGGTTGACGGCGATGACCCCGTAGGGGTTGAACAGACGCGGATCCCCTTCGACCAGGATCGGGAGCGCTACCTTGCTCTTCATGGCCAGGTAGGTGCCCCGGTCGGCCAGGGTGTAGCCCTGCAGGTCGTTCGCCATGGTGATGACCGGCCCCATGCCCTGGCCGGCCTCGCGGTACCAGCGCCCCGAAGGGGTTACCCCGGCGGCCTTCCACAGATCCCGCTCCATGACGTGGGTCCCGGAGTTGTCGCCTCGAGACACGAAGGCAGCCTGGCGGTTTGCGATCTGGCGAAGCGCCGCCACGGCGTCCATCATGCCCCGTACGCCGGCGGGGTCGGAAGCCGGGCCGATCACGATGAAGTCGTTGTGCATGACGTCCCGACGGTTCACGCCGTAGCCCTCGGCCACGAACCTGTCCTCCAGGGCCCGGGCGTGCACCAGGGTCACGTCCACGTCCCCGGCCTCGCCGAGCTTGAGAGCCTGGCCGGTGCCCACGGCGATCACGTCGACCTTGAGCCCGGTCCTGGCCTCGAAGGGCGGAAGCAGCACGGCCAGCAGGCCGCTGTTCTCGGTGCTCGTGGTGGTGGACAGGCGCAGGCGGCCCTCCTGGGCCGGCAGCACCGCGGCCGCCAGACCCAGCACCAGCAGGATGAGGAGTGCCTTTTTCATGTCGAAACCTCCAATAACGGGTGACGTATTGAAGGCAAGAGAGAAGGACGACCGTTCTCGGGTTCCTTGTCTCGCCTTTCCAAGCACGGGAGGCATGCCCGTTTCCAGGCATACCCTGTCGGTGAGGCGCCATACCGTGGCCCGGCTTAGGCGCGCTCACTCGGCGATTACACTGACCGATGATGGACGCGAAGCGTTCGGGAGCCATTCTAAGCCGGCGGGGCAGGCCTGTCAAGGCAAGCCTTGGGCTCGACGGCGGGGCGCTTCCGGGTTGACAAGGCCGGAGGATTTTGTACATATTTGGGTGTCATGGGTTGGACCCACGGGAACCGATCTTTGGACGACACCTAGCGTGGTGAGTGTAGCTCAGGTGGTTAGAGCGCCAGTCTGTGGAACTGGAAGTCGTGGGTTCAAGTCCCATCACTCACCCAGGACAGCTTGAACGCGTCCGTAGCTCAGCTGGATAGAGCGCCGGACTTCGAATCCGTAGGCCGCAGGTTCGAGTCCTGCCGGGCGCGCGAAGCGATAGATGGGCCGTTAGCTCAGCTGGTAGAGCAGCAGACTCTTAATCTGCGGGTCGGAGGTTCGATCCCTCCACGGCTCAGGATGCATCTTCCGCCACCGGGGGCAAAATCTTGACGCTGTTTGCCGTTTTTCAGTATAGTAGGCGAGAGTGGTGGAATTGGCAGACACGCCAGACTTAGGATCTGGTGCCCGTTCCGGGCTTGAGGGTTCGAGTCCCTCCTCTCGCAGCGGTACGGTTGCGAGCTGACTGCGGCGCCCGGGCAAAGGGCGGTGGGTCGGTGCTACAAGCGGGAATAGCTCAGTGGTAGAGCTCCACCTTGCCAAGGTGGATGTCGCGGGTTCAAGTCCCGTTTCCCGCTCTCTCGACAAGAGGCGATCCGGGTAACGGCAATCCGGGTCGCCTCTCGTGTTTGTGGGCCGTTCCCGGGCTGGGCGGCCGCGACGGCCGGTGCAACAGAAAGACACAGAGGAAACAAGCGGTGATCAAGAGCAAGAATCTGGAGATGCTGGAGAACTCCAGCGTGCGGCTGAGCGTCACGGTGGACAAGGAGTTCATCCAGAAGGAGTACGACGACCTGGTCCGGGAGTACTCCAGGAACATCCGCATGGACGGGTTCCGCAGGGGCAAGGTCCCGCCCGCCGTCCTGGTCCGCAAGTTCGGCGACTCGCTCCTGGCGGAGACCACCGAGCGGGTCATCCGAAAGACCCTGGACGAGGTGCTCAAGGACGCCGAGAAGCAGCCGCTGGTCACCTCCGTTCCGGAGGTGGACTCGGAAGGCAAGCTTGAGCTCGGCTCGGACTATCCCTATACCGTGAGCTTCGACACCTTCCCGGAGATCGAGCTGCCGGAGTACAAGGGGCTGGAGTTCGAGGAGCTCCAGGTCAAGATCACCGAGGAGGACCTGGAGCGGGAGCTCAAGGGCCTGCAGGAGCAGAACTCCGTGGTCACCGACAAGAAGGACGCCACCGTCCTGAACGGCGACATCGTCGGGATCGACTACGTCGAGCTCGGGGAGGAGGACGCCGAGGTGGAGGGCACCCGGCGGGAAGGCTTCGTCTTCGAGGTCGGCAGCGGCTACAACCTGTACAAGATCGACAACGAGCTGATCGGCGCCGCGGTCGGCGAGGAGAGGGTCCTGACCAAGGAGTATCCGGAGGACTTCGAGTTCAACGAGCTGGCCGGCCGCAAGGTGCGCCTCAAGGTCAAGGTCAACTCGGTCAAGGAGAAGCAGCTGCCCGCGATCGACGACGAGCTGGCCCAGGACATCAGCGACAAGTACGAAACCCTGGACGATCTGAAGAAGGACATCGAGGCCAGGCTGAGCGGCTTTGCGGCCCAGAAGGTCCGGGAGCACAGCGTCTCGCAGCTCCTGGAAAAGGTCGTGGCGGGGGCCACGATTCCGCTGCCCAGGTCCATGATCGAGCACGAGCAGGAAGAGCAGTGGCGCAACTTCGTCTCCCGGGCGGCGCCGCGGGCCCGGGACTTCGCCGCCGCCGAGCGGGTGGTGCTCCAGGCGATGGAAAAGGAAGGCAAGAGCAAAGAGGAGATTCTCGCCGGCTGGCGGGAAGCGGCGGAGAAAAAGCTCAAGCTCCAGCTCGCGGTGAGCGAAATGGTAAACAGAGAGAAGATCGAGGTCGACGAGGCCGAGCTCGACAGGCGGGTCCAGCAGGAGGCCGAGGGGCAGAAGATGAGCGTGGAGGATACGCGCCAGGCGATGGAGCGCAGCAACTACCTACCCTACCTGCGCGTGGACCTCAAGAACGAAAAGCTCTACGACCTGCTTCTGGAGAGCGGGGTCCGCAAGAAGGGCAAGAAGGCCAAATTCCTGGACTTGGCACAGGGAAACTATTAAATTGGAGGTGACTCCAAGGTCCAAGAGGTATTATGACTGAGCAAGGCAGCAACCTGGTTCCGATAGTCATCGAGCAGACCGGCCGAGGGGAGCGTTCCTACGACATCTACTCCCGGCTGCTGAAAGACCGTATAGTCTTCGTGGACGGGGAAATCTTCGACGTGACCGCCGACCTCGTGGTGGCTCAGCTGTTGTTTCTGGAATCACAGGACCCGGAAAAGGACATCCATCTCTATATCAATTCTCCCGGGGGGACCGTCACCGCCGGGCTGGCGATCTACGACACGATCCAGTACATCCGGCCGGACGTGCAGACCATCTGCATGGGGCAGGCCTCCTCGATGGGGGCGCTGCTCCTGACCTGCGGCACCCCGGGCAAGCGGTACGTGCTTCCCTCCTCCCGCATCCTGGTGCACCAGCCCTGGGGCGGAGTGTCCGGGCAGGCGGCGGACATCGGCATCCAAGCCAGGGAGATCGTGCGCATCAAGCGGCTGATCATCGAGTATTTCGCCAGGCACACGGGCAAGAGCGAAGAGGTAATCTCCCGGGACCTGGAGCGGGACTACTACATGTCCGCCCAGGAAGCGGTCGAGTACAACCTGGTCGACAAGATTCTGGAGAGAGCCCGGAATGAGCAAGCTGGCAAGAAATGAGGGTCTGAAGACCTGCTCGTTCTGCCTGAAGAGCGCCGACACGGTCAAGCGGCTCATCGCGGGCCCCGGGGTATACATCTGCGACGAGTGCGTGACCGTGTGCAAGAAGATCCTGGACGAGGAAGACGAGCTTCTCGCGGGGGAGTTCAAGGATGACATCCCGACCCCCAAGGAGATCAAGGAGTACCTCGACCAGTACGTGATCGGCCAGGAGCATGCGAAAAAGGTGCTCTCCGTGGCCGTGTACAATCACTACAAGCGCATCTCTGCGGGCGCCCAGGTCGACCCGGACGTGGAAATCGAGAAGGCCAACATCCTGATGGTCGGCCCCACGGGCACGGGCAAGACCCTGCTGGCCCGGACGCTGGCCAGGAAGCTCAAGGTCCCCTTCGCCATCGCCGACGCCACGACCCTGACCGAAGCGGGATACGTCGGCGAGGACGTGGAAAACATCCTCCTGAAGCTCATCCAGAACGCGGGCAACAACATCGCCGCGGCGGAGAAGGGCATCGTTTACATCGACGAGATCGACAAGATCGCCAAGAAGGGCGAAAACGTCTCCATCACCCGCGACGTCTCGGGGGAAGGGGTACAGCAGGCCCTGCTCAAGATCATCGAGGGCACCGTGGCCAGCGTTCCGCCCCAGGGGGGGCGCAAGCACCCGAACCAGGAGATGCTGCGCATCGACACCACCAACATCCTGTTCATCTGCGGCGGGGCCTTCGTGGGGCTGGATCGAATCGTGGACAGCCGGGTCTCCAAGCACCCCATGGGTTTCGGCGCGGACGTCAAGCCCGCCCGGGAGCGGAACCTGATCGAGCTGTTCGGCCACCTGCACCCGGACGACCTGATCCAGTTCGGCCTGATCCCGGAGTTCGTGGGCAGGCTTCCCATCGAGGTCACCCTCGAGGAGCTGGACATGGAGGCCCTCAAGCGCATCATCACCGAGCCGCGCAACGCCATCGTCAAGCAGTACAAGGCGGCCCTCAAGCTCGAAGACGTGGAGCTCCAGTTCCCCGACGAGGCAATCCTGGCCATCGCCCGCAAGGCGGTGTCCCAGAAAACCGGCGCCCGGGGCCTGCGGGCCATCGTGGAAAAGATCATGGTCGGCATCATGTTCGACATACCCTCGATCAAGGGCAAGAAGCGCGTGGTGGTGACCCCGGAAGTGGTCGAGAACTCGGTCGTACCGGAAATCACGGTCCTGAGTGAGAAAAAATCCGCTTAGCCGGTCCGGCGGCCGGCCTTCAGCACCCAGGAGCTCCATCGGTCAACGTTCCTCGAGGACCGAGCTCTGTCTGGTGCCCCTGCGGGATCTCGTGGTCTTCCCCAACACCGTCGTGCCCTTCTTCGTCGGGCGGAAGAAGTCCATCCGGGCGGTAGAGCAGGCCATGGGCAAGGGCAAGCTCCTGTTCCTGGCCACCCAGCGGCAGACGGGCACCGACGATCCGGGGCCCGATGATCTCTACCCTGTCGGGACCATCGCCCGTATCCTTCAGCTCCTCAGGCTTCCGGACGGCACCCTGCGCCTCCTGGTCGAGGGAGACTCCCGGGCAAACATAGTGCGCCACCTCGACGGTCCGGAGGTGCAGAAGGTCCGGGTGCGGGCCCTCGACGAGTCCGGGGCGCCGGACCCACGGGCCGCTGCCCTGGTCCGGGTGGTCGTGTCGGAGTTTCGGCGCTTCAACGCCCTGTACAAGAAAGTCCCCGAGGATGTGGTCGGTGAGATCGAGAAGACCGAAGACCCCGAGCGGCTGATCAACCTCGTCGCCTCGAATCTCCCCCTCCGCCTCGAAAGCAAGATGGAGCTGCTCTCCCAGACGGATGACCGCCGCCGCCTGGAGAGCCTGGCCACCATCCTGGCCACGGAGACCCAGGCACTGGAGATCGGGCACAAGATCACCACCCGGGTCCGGAAGAAGCTCGAAAAGACCCAGAAGCAGTACTTCCTCCAGGAGCAGCTCAAGGAAATCCACAGAGAGCTCGGGACGGAGACCGAGGATCCGAACGGGGTCAAGGAGCTGGAGGGGAAGCTCCAGGCCAAGGAGCTGCCTCAGGAGGTTCGCGAGAAGTGCCAGAAGGAACTGGCCCGTCTGGGGCGCATGCAGCCGGTGAGCCCGGAGTCCGCCGTGCTGCGCACCTACCTCGAGTGGATCCAGGATCTTCCGTGGTCCGAGCGCAGCGAAGAGAACCACGACATCGAGCAGGCCCGCCGGGTCCTCGACCAGGACCACTACAACCTCAAGAAGGCCAAGGAGCGGGTGCTGGATTTCATCGCCGTACGCCTGCTCAAACCTTCCGGGGTCAAGGGCCCGATCCTGTGTTTCGTAGGCCCCCCGGGCACGGGCAAGACCTCCCTGGGCAGGTCCGTGGCCCGGGCGCTGGGACGCAGCTTCGTGCGCATCTCCCTGGGCGGGGTTCGGGACGAGGCGGAGATCCGGGGCCATCGCAAGACCTACGTCGGAGCGCTTCCGGGGAAGATCCTCCAGTCCATGCGCAAGGCCGGGACCCGCAACCCGGTCTTTCTGCTCGACGAGATCGACAAGATGTCCACGGACTACCGCGGCGACCCCGCCGCGGCACTGCTGGAGGTGCTGGACCCCGAGCAGAACTCGACCTTCATGGATCACTATCTGGAGGTGCAGTACGATCTTTCGGACGTGATGTTCATCACCACCGCGAACTCGGTGCACGGGATTCCCCACGCCCTTCGGGACCGCATGGAGATCATCCAGATCTCCGGATACTCGGAAGACGAGAAGCTTCGCATCGCCCGGCAGTTCCTGATCCCGAAACAGCTCGGAGAAAACGGCCTGGAGTGGGCGGAGGTTCGCTTCCAGCGCGCGGCGCTCCAGAGCATCGTGAGAGGCTACACCATGGAGGCCGGGGTCCGGAGCCTGGAGCGGCAGATCGCCACGGTCCTGAGGAAGATCGCCCGGCAGGCGGTCAGGCGGGCCGGCCCCGGGGAGAGACCGGCTCCGGGGGCCAGGCTGCGCATCGTGGTCACCCCGCACCGGGTCCGGCAGTACCTGGGCAAGGAAAGCCACCAGGAGAACCTCCTCGGCTCGGACGGCAAGGACGGGCTGGCCTACGGCCTGGCCTGGACCGAGCTCGGGGGAACGGTCATGCCGGTCGAGGCGGCCCTCCTGGAAGGCAAGGGGGAGCTGATCCTGACCGGGAGCCTCGGGGAGATCATGAAGGAGAGCGCCCAGACGGCGCTCTCGTTCCTCAGAGCCAACGCCGCCGCACTCGGGATCCCTCCCTCCTTCGCCCGGGACAGGGACATCCACATCCACGTCCCCGAGGGGGCGATCCCGAAGGACGGACCTTCCGCCGGGATCGCGCTCACCGCGGCCCTGCTCTCCGCGGCCCGGGCGCAGCCGGTGGCCGCCGGGTTCGCCATGACCGGCGAGATCACCCTCACGGGAAGGCTTCTGCCGGTGGGAGGGATCAAGGAGAAGGTCCTGGCCGCCCACCGCAACCGCATAGAGACCGTGCTGATGCCCGAAGACAACCGCCGGGACCTGGACGAGCTGCCTCGGGAAGTCCGGCAGGCCACGAAGTTCCGCTTCGCCGGCTCGATCCTCGAGGCACTCGGCGCCCTGCTTCCGCATTCCGTGCCTCCCGCCGCGGGCACGGCCTGACCGCGCCTTCCGTCGAAACCCTACAGCGAGAAACCCCACCGCAGTTGCCAGGTGAGGAGTTTTGCTCTATTATCTAGGGGAGGTTCGTCGTAGCAATGTTGGTTCCCGCGGAAGTGTGGACAGTCGCCAAGGCCGAGCAGGGCAGTGCGGTCCTGATCAAACCGATCGGGTCCGAGGTCGCCGTGCCCATCTTCATCGGCCCCCTCGAAGCGCAGGCCATCCTGATCGGTCTGGCCAATCACAAGATGCCCCGGCCGCTGACCCACGATCTGCTGCTGTCCACCCTCAACCAGTTGGAGGTCAAAGTCTCCAGGATCGAGATCACGGAGCTCAAAGAGGGCACCTTCTACGCCCGCCTGGTGCTCAACCGCAACGGCTCGGACCTGAGCCTGGACTCCCGTCCCTCCGACTGCGTCGCCCTGGCGGTGCGGGCCAAGTGCCCGATCTTCATCGACGAGGGAGTGGTCGACGAGGCGGGGATACCGATCTCCGCGGCCGAGGCCGGGGGCAAGAGCTCGAAATCCTCCGAAATCCAGTCCCAGATCGCCTACCTGGAGAAGCAGCTCGAAAAGGCCGTGGAAGAGGAAAACTACGAGGAAGCGGCTCTGCTGAGGGATCAGATCAAGGAATTGCAGAAGAAAGAGTAGCCCGCAGAAAAGGGTGGCCCGACCCGACTACCGGACCCGCCGCCTCGCGATCATGGTGATGAACCCCAGGGTGTACAGCAGCATCGGCAGGTTGACCAGCACCACCCTCAGAAGGGGGAACCCGGAGACCTCGAAGTAGGTCTCGGGGAGAATCCCGAAGCGCTCCAGCGTGGAGAGGACGATCTCGGCATAGGCCACCAGGGTTCCGATGATGACCAGGACCCAGGACACGTCCCGGGTCTGGGACCACAGCAGGATGGCGAAGAAGGTCCCGATGGCGCCCATTCCCAGCCTCGACAGCAGTGTGACCAGTTCCCCCAGCTCCATGGTGCTATTCTCCCGGAAAACGGCGAAAGAGTCCAATCATTTTTTTTAGCTCCCCCGGTGAAGCCTCCGAGGGCAGGATGCTCGCTTCGGGAAAGAAGGGGTTGAGCAGCACCTGCTCGCCGAGGAAGGCGGCAAACACCTCGGGATACCGGTGGCCCGGAAAGCTCGGCCGCACGTACAGCCCCCGCTGCTCCCAGCCCGCGGCGCCTGCCAGGAGCGCCTCCCTGAACCACTCCGGAGGGCTGTAGCGTTTGAGGTCGTGGAGCGAGCGCAGGGTCCCCGCCAGGAGCGTGGGGGACAGGGGCTCGGAAACCGGAAACCCCGGGGGCGCTTCCCCGTCGAAGCCCACCGGAACCGGCGCCCCGGCCGCGGCGAAGGGCACCCGGGGGAGGAGCACCCGGGGCGAGAGCGAGGCCGGGCAGAGGGGGCGCCACAGGGCGAGCTCCGGCACGCCCTGCTCGGCTTCCGGCGCGGCCTGCCCCGCCCCGCCCAGGGGATCCCGGATGTCGGCAGCGCAGACCCGGTGGCCCAGGAATTCCGAGGCCAGCTCCAGGGCCGCGGCCAGGGAGCCGGTCAAGCGGAAGGTCGGGTACCCGCGGAAAAAAGCCGTCAGCGTGCGTTCCAGGCGCCGGGTGTAGACCGACGGCAGATCCGCCACCAGACCGGTGGAGATCACGTTCTTGAGCACCGTGGTCACGCGCCCCGCCCGGTGCCCGAGAATCGCTCTCCCGCCCTGCTGCCACAGGTCCAGGTACCGCCTGCCGTCGTGAGCGTAGAGCCGGTATCCCCGGGCCCGGCGAATCGCCGGGAGAAGCTCACAGAGTGCCACCGCCGGCCTCCTGTCCCGCATCCCGCGTCCCACCGTGCGCCGCTCCCCGCGCTCCACCCCCCCTGCTGCGCTCAGGGGCGGGCTCCTTCTTCCGGCCGATCACGAGCATCTGCACGCCCCGCCGGGGTCCCATCGAGATCAGCTTGAACATAAGGTTCCTGTAGGAAATATGCTCCACCTCCCGGACTTCCTTCAAGAGCAGGAGCAGGGGAATCGCGAAGACCACCCGGAAGGCCCCGGACACGGCGAACAGGGCATAGAAGGCCGAACCGAACAGCTCGATGTGCCGGATCAGGAATCCCCCCGCCAGACCTCCCGCAAAGACGGCCAGTCCCTTGTAGAAGCCGTTGAAGGAGGCGTAGCGGGTAACCTTCTCCCCGGGCATGAGGTCGTATGCGAAGTTGAGGGCGGCGATGTCGAATCCCGCCCAGGCTACCCCGCCGATGGCCTGGATCAGGCAGATCCACCAGAACGAACGTCCGGCCATCCAGGTGAACGGCAGGAGGGCCACCAGGATCGAGGCCAGGGCCAGGACCTTGCGGTTGCCGTAGCGGTCGCTGAGCTCGCCCCACAGGGGCATGGCCAGGAACTTCAGGCCCACCAC
>Ga0209164_1003769_pt1 | contig 14099 bp, 11 predicted proteins | sample MTBNYHSulfiMetaG_FD_187458 | JGI IMG/M metagenome (GOLD analysis project Ga0209164, IMG submission 187458) | Enrichment culture microbial communities from rom New York Harbor, USA that are MTBE-degrading - MTBE-NYH (New York Harbor Sulfidogenic)... | ecosystem: Environmental > Aquatic > Marine >...
CGCCTTAAGACAAGGCTCCATGCGGACAAGACCCTGGAATCCTATGTGGATATTATCCTGAAGGAGGCCGCCCGGCTGGAACAGATGGTCAAAGACGTGGAGGCGTATACGGCCATGCCCGAACCGGACATTCACGAGATAAAACTGTCCACCCTGCTGCAACACGCCTTGTCCCTCTGGGGAGAGGCGCCCGATGCCAAACGCATCGACCTCCGACTGACATCCCCACCGGAAGACCCGACCCTCTATCTGGACAAGACACAGATCACCTTGGCCCTGATGCATCTCTTTGAGAACGCAACGGAGGCCATACCTCAGGGGGGGACGATTTCCATTTCAACGGCCTGGGAGGGAGAGTATCTGGTCATCAAGGTGAAAGACAACGGCCCGGGCATCGATCCTGAAGACCTGCCCCGTATCTTCGATCCGTTCTTTACCGCAAAGCCACAAGGGTCCGGGCTCGGGCTGACCACGGTGAACCGGATTGTGACCGCACACAGAGGCCACGTCAAGGTCTTTTCAGAAATAGGGGCCGGCACGGAATTCCAGGTCTACCTTCCGCCCCATCTTCCGCCGGGGAGGATCTGGCGATGATTCCGCCGCATAGGAGGATTTCTGATTCATTCAGGGGTTACGCGGAAAGAATTATGACTCAGGAGCCGTGTGTAAGGAGATCCGGGAGTTCTTCAAGGTGGCCAATAATGTAATCGGGCTCAGGGTCATGGGAGGCCATGACCGATACCCCGCCATTGGTGAGGAGCACTGTGACGGCCCCGGCCCTTCTACCCGAAATCACATCAAAGCTGAAGTCCCCTACCATCAGCAATTCCCCGGGTGAAAGTCCCATGCGTTTTGCCGCCTTGATCACGCCGTCCGGGTGGGGTTTTGGGAGCGACATCTCGCGGGTAATAATGGCCTCGAAATAGTCGATCGTGATCCCCCTGAATCTTTCAAGCGACGTCCTGATCGGCTTCAGCCTGCTTCGGGTCAGAATGCCCAGGCGCATTTGTCTTCGCTTAAGGATCTGAAGGCACCTCTCCGCACCTCGGTTAGGCGAAGACGACTCCGCCGCCAGATCCTCCTGTTCCTCCAGGATCTTCATGAGCCCGGGCCGACAATCGGGAGGCTGCACCGCTATAAACTCCAGGATGGGGTGGTCCAGGGGACACCCCAGAAGCCTCTTGATGGCAGGGAAATCAAGGGCCCCCGGAACGGTCAGGGTCCCGTCAAAATCGAATAAGACACCTTTGATCGCCATCAGAAGGGGGTCGACTCGTCCCACATGGGCGCGCGCTTTTCAATGAATGCGGTAAAGCCTTCTATGGCATTGACACTGACACCGGCCATGGCCATCATCTCCTTGGCATACTGATAGGCCTGCCATTCCGTCATCTCGATCTGAGAGTAATAAACATGCTTGGACATGGATATGACATACTTGCTGGCCTTGGCGATCTCCTTGGCCCACTGAAAGGTCATCTCATCCAGTTCGTCATCAGGGAACACCTGGTTGACCAGGTGAAAAGACCGGGCCTCTTCCGCGCTGTAGAGCCCGGCGGTCATGAGCATTTCCATGCATTTTTTTTGAGGAACCGCCCGACTCACGGCCACGGTAGGGGTCGAGCAGTTGTAGGAATAAATAAGGCCGGTCATGCCGAACCTGGCCTTGTCTTGTCCGGCGGTGATGAGATCACACCCTGCGGCCAGATGGCATCCGCCGGCCATGGCAATCCCCTGCACCTGGGCGATGATGCACTGGGGTGCCGTTCGAATGGTGTTCATGAGATGATATGAGGTCTCGAAGAGCTCTCGGATGGCCGACAGGGGCTGGTTCAATATCTCCAGGCGGTCGTGCCCTGCGCAAAATACCTCGCCTTTGGCCTTGAGTATAATGACCTTTGCGTCGCATCGCCTCCCCGCGTCCTCGAGACACGCAATGATCTCTTCTTCGAACTCCTTTCCCAGGGCGTTCCGCTTGTCCGGGCGGTTCAGGGTCAAAATGCCGATCTCTTCTTTTTCTTCGTAGGTCATATGCTGATAATCCATACATTTCCTCCCAAAGCTGTCATTCAAGTTAAGTGACTTGTTGAACGCGAAACGGGGAGCTCGGAACGCGGAAGGGTTGAATCCAGAAACGACTTTCTGACCATGCTTCACTCTTCACTTTTCATTCTTCACTTCTCAACGCCCCATTCCTTATCCCTCAACAGACGCCTGAGGGCCTTGCCGGCTGCGGATCGGGGGATTTCATCCACAAACGCTACGGCCACCGGGACCTTGTAGGGCGCCATCCTCGGTTTGCAGAACGCCCGGATCTCCTCCAGGGTGGCGGCCTCGCCCTCCTTGAGCTGGATAAAGGCCTTGGGGGCCTCCCCCTTGAGGTCGTCAGGGATCCCCACAATGACCAGGTCCTTGATCTTGGGGTGGACCAGCATCATGTCTTCCACCTCCGAGGGGAACACCTTCTCCCCGCCCACATTGATCATATCCTTTTTCCGGTCCACAATAAAGGCATAACCATCCTCGTCCATCACCGCGATATCCCCGGCATGAAACCATCCATCCGGATCGAAGACCTCTGCAGTAGCCTCGGGCCTGTTGAGATAGCCCCTGGTAACACAGGTCCCTTTCACGCATAGTTCCCCCTGTTCACCCGGGGGGAGGGTCTTCCCCTGGTCGTCCACCACCTTGATCCGGGCGTCGTCCATGCCCCTGCCGCACGATCCGATCCGGGTCTCGGTATAGGGCGCGGTGGTCCCCACACACGAGGATTCCGTCAGACCCCAGGCCTCGGCGTACCGCCACTTGAGCGTACCTTCTATTTGATGGATGAGGCTTTCTGGCATCTTGGTGGCCGCAGAGAGGCAGAAGACAACCGATGAGATGTCGCGTTCGGAAAGATCCGGCTGCTTGAGCAACAGATTATACATGGGCGGCACCCCTTGAAACACGGTCGGCCGAAGTTGCTCGATGGCATCCAGGGCATTTTCAGGGTAAAAACGCTCGACCGTGATCACCGTTCCGCCCATCGAGAGGGTCCCGAAGGTCCCGTTGATCAGGCCCCAGCAATGAAAGATGGGGGTGGCCACCATGGTGATGTCATCCGGGCTGAAGTGCACCTTGCCGAATTCCATGGCATTGTGCCAGATGTTGAGGTGGGTCGCCATGACGCCCTTGGGCCAGCCGGTGGTGCCCGATGTGTACATCAGATGGCACAGGTCGCTCCCCTTGGTCCCCTCCGGTTCAAAGCCGTCGGTCCCCTGGGCCAGTACCGCGTCAAAGGAAAGATATCGGTCCCCGTCCGCACCCCCAAGCACGACGATCTTCCCCAGGTCTTCCAGGTCCGACCTTACCGCCTCGATGATCGGGAGACGTGAGCTGTCCACCAGGACCGCACGGCTCCGGCAGTCCTTGAGGATGTAGGCCACCTCCTGCTCCCTCAGCATGGCATTCACCACGTTCACGGTCAATCCGGCCCGGACCGTCCCCAGATAACCGATGATCAGTTCCGGAAGGCTGGGAAGGAAGAGGGACAGGACATCGCCCCGCACCAGGCCGGTCTTGAGCAGCCCATCCGCGGTCCGTGTGATGAGACGGTCCAAGTCGGCATAGGAAATGCGGCGATCCTCGAAGATAATGGCGGTCTTATCCGGCTGTTCAGCCACATGGCGTTTGATGATATGGGAGACATTCATAGCCTATACCTCCTCATGCACTGGATACGGGTCGAAAATCCCTTCAGCGGGGCTATGGGTTGTCATGTGTTGTCGTAAAGCTGTAATATATAGACATGAGGTTGTGATGTATCCTCATGGGGTGATTTTTAATGTTCCGCGCTCCGCGTTCCGCGTTCGGGATACTCCTTGCCGATCCTCGTTACTTCTGATATAATATGGCATAGTATGAAATCGATTCGCAAATGTCCATAGGAGGAGGCGAGATTCCATGCACAAAGATCACATCCCCTTAGGCGTCGGCTTTTATCCCGACTGGTTTTACACCCAGTACGGCATCTCCTTTGGCAGGGACTACTACTTTGATCCAGAGACCCGGGTGGCGGCGCGCATGGAGATCGACCGGCGGCTTTATGAAAGGTTCGGCGACGTGGGACTCGGCAATCCGGATCCCCAGCCGAAGCCGCTGATCACGTTCGGCATGGTCATGCTCCCCTCTATCTTCGGCTGCGAAATCATCTACAAGGACGACGCCCTCCCCTGGGCCATGCCCCTCAATCTGTCCGAGGATGAGATCATGAAGCTGGAGGTCCCGGATATCATCCATTCCTATCCCATGACCGAGATGATCCGGCAGATCGACTATCTTAAAGAGACATACGGAAAGGTCGTGGGCGACATCAACACCACTGGCGTCCAGAACCTGGCCCTCAAAATCAGGGGGGATCAGCTCTATATCGATTTTTTTGAAAACCCTAACCTCTGCCGCCATCTCCTCGGCATCTGCGCCCAGTGCATGATCCGGCTCTTTGAATTCAACCGCAAGACCACCGGGACCGGGGCCGTGGACGTGACCCCCATGTGCGACCCGAGGCTCTGCGTCCTCCCCAACTGCACGGCAGAGCAGATCTCCCTGGAGACCTACGAGGATCATGTCCTGGAATACGACAACCAGGTGGCCGATGCCTGTCATCCGGTGGGTATCCATCACTGCGGATCGGTGGACCAGGTCCTGGACGGATACGCAAAGGTCCACCATATGGAATTCATTGAGATCGGGTTCGGGTCGGATGTGAAACGCACGCGGGAGGTCTTCGGTCCCCAGGTGGCGGTGAACGCCCGGATCAGTCCCGTGTTGATGAAAAATGGCAAACCTGAAGAGGTGGCCGCAGAGGTGCGGCGTCTGATCGACCATGGGGCCCCCCTTGAGAATTTCTCCATCGATACGGTCGGCTTGACCTATGGGACCCCCGACGAAAACGTCCGGACGGCCCTCAAGACCGCTGCGGAGTACGGAAAGATCGACGGCAAGGGATCTGCTGCCGGCAGGCAACGGTTCTCGTTCGGCCCCAACAAAGGCCTCCCACCGGTTGAAACCATCGTGAGCAGCGCCACAAAGACGGTCACCATAGGGACTTCCCGGCCCCTCGTCCTCATCGGCGAGCGCATCAATCCCACCGGCCGGAAACAACTGGCAGACGCCCTGGAGGCGGGGGATCTCGACCTGGTACGATCCGAGGCCCTCAGGCAGGTGGCCGAGGGCGCGAACATATTGGACGTCAACGTGGGGGTCTCCGGGATCGACGAACCGGACATGCTGAAAAAGGCGGTGTTGGCGATCCAGGAGGTCACGGATGTCCCCCTCTGCATCGACTCGGCCCTTCCTGAGGCCCTGGCCGCAGGCCTCTCGGTGTGCAAGGGAAAACCCCTGGTCAACTCGGTCAACGGCGAGAAGCACAAACTGGAAAGGATCCTTCCCCTGGTCAAGAAGTATAGAGCCGCGGTCATCGGGCTCACCATGGACGACAGCGGCATCCCCAAGTCTGCAGAAAGGCGTGTCGATATAGCCGGGCGGATTGTGGAAAGCGCGGAGCGGATTGGCATCCCCCGGGAGGACGTGGTCATCGATCCGCTGGCCATGGCCATCAGCGCCGATGATCAGGCCGGTCTGGAGACCCTCAGGGCCATTCAGCTCATACGGGACGAACTGGGCGTCAACCAGACCCTGGGGCTTTCCAATATCTCCTTCGGTCTCCCTGAACGGGCATCCATCAATGCCCTGTTTCTGGGAATGGCGGTCTTAAGCGGCCTGACATGCCCGATTGTGGATCCCACGGTGTGGGAGATGCGCCGGGCCACGCTGCTCACAGACATGCTTCTCGGCAGGGATCCGTTCTGCATGACGTATCTGGCCACAGCGAAAAGACGGGGAACCGGCGACGCCGCCGGGATCGAGCCAAAAGACGCGGCCCGTGAAGACGGAGATCTGGAGCGGATCAAGGAGGCGGTCATTGCGGGAAAGCGGAAAGTGGCCGTGGAATATACCCAAAAGGCCCTGGACCGGGGCGCGGATCCCCGGGAGATCATCAACCAGTACCTGATCCCGGGCCTCAATACGGTGGGAGAACGGTTTGAGAAAAAGAAGATCTTTGTCCCCGAGATGATGATGGCCGCCAAGTCCATGCAGGCCTGCGTGGACCTGCTCACGCCCCTTTTGAAAAAGGAGGAGTCTGCAGCGGGACTTGGGACGGTTGTCCTGGGAACGGTCTTTGGCGATCTCCATGATATCGGGAAAAATCTGACCAGACTCCTGCTGGAGACCTCGGGATTCCGGGTCATCGACCTGGGAGAAAACGTCCCCCCTGCCAGGTTTGTGGAGGCGGCAAGGGAACACAAGGCCCATATTGTCGGGTTGTCATCGCTCCTTACCACCGGCGACCCCCATGTGGAAGCGACCATCCGTGCGATCAAGGACAGTGACCTGAGGGACAAGGTCAAGGTGATCTGCGGCGGCGCGGCCCTCACCCTCAAGTTCGTGGAGGCGTGCGGGGCCGACGCCCACGCCAGGGACGCGGCCGACGGGATCAAGAAGATCAAGGGGCTGTTGGGAATTGAAGAATGAAGAATGAAGAGTGAAAAATGAACTCGAAGCGAGGAGCGGGGAGCAGGGAGCAGAGGGTGGGGAACTCGGCAGAAAGGCCCGATCTGCAATCTCCAACCCGGGACAGGGAGGAACCAATAAGGCCTCTCGCAAGGGCGCAAAGCTCGCAAAGAAAAACAATGTCAAAATTTCTTGTGCTTTTTGTGCAAGATTGAGTCATTCACTGTCTAACACAATGAACCCCAAAAACCCAATGAACCCAACAAACCCATAACGTCTATGTCCCCCATCATCTTCCACCCCTTTGAAAAAGAGATCGAACCCGATGGAGACCTCGACCTCCTCCGGCTGGCCCGAAAGGCCGGCATCCCTCTGGAGGCCCCCTGCGGGGGGAAACGGATCTGCGGCAAGTGTCGGGTGATCGTGGAGAGTTCGGACGGGCCGTTGCCCCCGCCTTCGGAACGTGAGGCCGAGGTGCTGGGGGGGCTGATCAAAAAGGGATACCGCCTGGCCTGCGAGACGGTCTTGACCCGAGGGGCCTCGGTCGTGGTCCCTGAAGAGAGCCGGACGGGACGCCAGGTGATACTGACATCGGATACCCGGCACCCCTACCCGGTGAGGCTGCGGCCCCATGTGAGCCCCTGTTTCGTGGAGGTCCCGGAACCTTCCATCGACGCCGTCCTGGCCGACCGCGAACGATTCCTGATGGCCCTCGAAAAGGCCTACGGCATCCGGTCACCTGAGATCGACCTGTTCCTATTGAGGCAGCTCCCTCAGGCCCTCCGCTCGGGTCCGAAAGGGGTCACTGCGGCCATTTATGACGGGGAAGAAATCATCGGCCTTTGGCCGGGGAGGGAGGAGCGTCTCTACGGGGTCGCCTTTGATGTGGGAACCACCACGGTGGTTGCCTTTCTCATGGATATGGCGACCGGGGAAAAACTGGCGGTTACCCATGCGATGAACCCTCAGATCGCCATGGGCGACGATGTCGTCACCCGGATATCCTTCTGCGGGGAAGACCCCGGGGGCCTTGAAAAGCTGCGCAGAGAGATCGTTTCGTGTCTTAACAACCTGATTGCTGAAGCGACGGACCAGGCGGGAATCGATCCCCGCCGGATCATGGAGGCGACCGTGGTGGGCAACACGGCCATGCACCACTTCCTTGCAGGTCTGGATCCCGGATATCTCGCATTGGCCCCCTACCCTCCCGTCCTTCAGGAAGGACAGACCTGCAAGGCCAGGGACCTGGGTCTCAGGATCGGGGCCTCGGCCTACGTTCACCTCTTGCCGATCAAGGCCGGGTTCGTGGGGAGCGATACCGTGGCGTGCATACTGGCCACCGGGCTACATAAACGAAAGACCCCCGCCCTTCTCATCGATCTGGGCACCAATGGCGAAATCGTCTTCGGGAATCGCGACCGGATGCTCTGCTGCTCCACCGCGGCGGGTCCGGCCTTTGAAGGGGGGCACATCCGATGGGGGATGCGGGCCTCGCCAGGGGCCATTGAACGCATCCGGATCGATCCGGACACCCTGGACGTCCTATGGGAAACCATTGACCGCGAGAAACCTTTGGGTCTGTGCGGCTCGGGAATCATATCCGCAGCCGCCGAGATGATCCGCTCCGGGATCATCCTGAGCAGAGGAAATATGAACGATGCCCTTCGGACACCTCGTCTGCGGGAGGGGGAAGACGGGTGGGAGTTCGTTCTGGCCTGGGGATCCGAGACCGCAACCGGACAGGATATTGTCTTGACGCAAAAGGACGTGGCCGAACTCCAGATGGCCAAATCCGCGGTCTATGCCGGGGCAAGCGTTTTGATCGAGCAGTACGGGGACGTGCCGTTCAGCCAGATTCTCCTCGCCGGGGCCTGCGGCAACTATGTGGACCCCCGCGATGCCTGCGCCATCGATCTCTTCCCCGGCTGTCTGACGGCAAAGGTCGTGGGGGTGGGCAATGCGGCCGGTCATGGGGCCTGTCTGGCCCTCCTGGACAGGAACAAAAGCAAGGAAGCCGAGCGGATCGCTCGAAAGGCGGAATATGTCGAGTTGGCCGCCGCAGGCCGTTTTCAGGAACTGTTCGTATCCAGCATGTGGTTTACAAAGGCGTGGGATTTTGAGGATGATTTTTAAAACAGGACCCGGCGATAAGGTCACTCATCATTTCCCCTGTTCCGTTTCCGCACAAGCTCGATGAATCGCTCCAGGTTCTCCTGGGAACCGAAGGCCTCGCTGAAGAATTCTTCGCTCCAGATATCAAGCCCTAATCGGAAGATATGATGGATCAGCTTGTCCGCATTGTCGGGGCCCTGTATCTTGAGGACCTGGTAGAGGAGATCCTGAGGCACCCGAATGGGGTAGACCGCTGCCGAAGAGGCACCTTCTGTCTTCAAGTACTCCTGGATGCTCTTGAGGACCTTGAGATTCACATACTTCCGGTCGTATTCTTCCTGATCCATCGGGTCATTCCTCTTGGCAAATGCCGGGTTGCGGACGCGGAACTCGGAACTGGAAACGAGGAACGGGCGGAGAAAGCCCTTGGACGGATAGTTGATGATTGTCGATTGAAAAGCCCATTTCACGACCATTTCGTGACAGTCGGAGCGGATGACCGCTTTTCAATACCTCAATTCTCAATAAACCCTGGGCAGGGGAACCCGTTCCTTCTTCCGCTGCCGGATCCTGAAATAATCTGTGTATCCTGCCTCCCGGGCCAGGGAGAGGGCCAGGGCGAAATCCGCCCCGACATCCGAGGGGGAATGGGCATCGGAGCCGAAGCATATGGGAATGCCTCTCTCGCGTGCCAGGGAGACAATCAGAGGCGATGGATATATCTCGCCCACGGGCTTTCGGAGTCCGGATGTGTTCAACTCCATTCCCATGCCGACCTCGGCCATGCGATCCAGGACCGGCTGGGCCATCTCCTTCAGATCCTTGTCAGGAGGCCGATGCCCGAATTTCTTGGGCAGGTCCATATGACCCACCGCATCAAACAGACGGGTTTCGACAAGCCGCATGATGACCTCAAAGTATTTCCTCCAGGTAGCGGCAATATCCACCGAATCCCATATGTGCCGTTCCTCGGGATTGTCAAATCCCCATCCATCGATAAAATGCACCGACCCTAACACAAAATCAAATCCCTGGACCGGAAGCCATGAATCAAGAAACCGCTCACATCCCTCATAGTAATCCGCTTCAACGCCGAACAGGACCCTCGGGGCCTCCTCACCCCGGATAGCTGCAACAGCATCCCTGTACAAGGGAAACTGCTCCAGCCGCATCCGGTGTCTGGGATCATATCCGTCCGGGTTGGGCGCATGATCCGTAAAACAGATTTCCTCCAACCCCTTTGTTCCAGCCGCCGACCGATAGTCGCCCACCTCTCCCTCTGCGTGCCGACACAGGGCGGTATGAATGTGATAGTCCGGAAGCATTAGCTGCAAGTGTGGAGTGCCTAAAGTTTGAAGTTTGGAGTTAACCGCCTAAATGCCAAATTGCCACAGCCATAAAACGAATGTCAAGGCAGAAAGGAGGGTGGTCATGGATATGGCAGCCGTGGCCAGATGGGTTGAGCCGTTCATTTCACCCGCCATCACAAAGGCAATGGTCGCAGTAGGGGCCGCGAGGAGGATCAGGCCGGGGAGAAACCGGTCCGATGGGATGCCTGACAGGCGATAGATTAACACGCCGATGGCCGGAAGCGCCAGGAGTTTCAACACCCCTGCCGCGAGGACCAGCTTAATATGAGACTTCATCAGCCCGAAAGAGAGGGAGGCCCCTATGACCAGGAGGGCTGACGGAAGCGCCATGCCGCTGATGATGTCGAGACACCTGTTGATGATTTCGGGAATCGGAATTTCCAGGAGAGAAAAGACCATGCCTGCAAGGGCCGACCATATGACCGGGTTTCCCGCGATCTTCCGGATGAAAAACCATAGCCGCCGGCCCTGTCCCATTTCTCCTGCGGACAACTGGTAACCGACAACGGACAGAAGATTCTGAAACAGCATCAGGAACCCCGCCAGTATACTGGCCCGGGTTAACCCGGTTTCACCCAAGAGGTAGTAACACACGGCCAGCCCGATGTACCCCAAATTGCCGTGCAAGGAAGACTGGATGAAGGTGCCCCTCTCATTTGGGTCAAGAGACCATGTCCTGCCCGTAAGCAGGGCTATCAAAAATACGATCGCGAGGGGCAGCAATGTGGCCGCCAGGAGCACGGGATCAAAATCGACCGCAAACGAGGATTTCGCGACCCCGCTGAAGATCATGGCAGGGATGGCCAGGTAATAGACCAGGCGGTTCAGGGGCGCGATCAGGGTCGATGGGATGAATTGGCGCCAGTTCAGGAACCAGCCCAGGAGGATCACGATAAAGATGGGAGCGATGGTATGGACCACGTGAAGCATAACGGGGAACCTGTAATTCGACTATCTCTCTTTTAACTCAAACCGCACCGGGACCCTCACCCACATGTCCACCTTCTGATCGCCGATGCTTCCGGGTTCAAACAGCCAGTTTTTCACCGAGTTAAGCGCAGAGCGATCCAAGATGCGGTATCCGCTGGACTGAAGTATCCTCAGGTCGTCCACCTTTCCGGCCTTGTTGACCAGGACCTCCAGGAGAACCGTGCCCTGATACCCCCTTCGCTTGGCCGTCCTTGGATATTCGGGAGGGGGATTCTTCCGGTAGGCGGGCGTTGCCTGGGTCGTCTCTTCAGCTGAGGGGACGGGGCCCTCTTTCTCTCCGGCTCCAGGGCCGACGGTGCCGCTTGGACCGGGGACATTCGGTCGGGAACCCGTTCGCTCCCCAGCCCTCCCTTCCATGGGGGGAATCTGCGCAGGCCCTGCGGTTGCAACCGGCTCAGGTCTCTTCTCCGGTGCAGGCCTCATTTCCGGGTGAAGCTGCGCTTGGGCCTGAGGCGGTGTAATAACGCCCTTCTTTTCCTCCGGAATCCGCTTTTTCGGAGGAGATTTCACCTCCGTGTGCCGGGGCCTCACAACGGCTCCGGCCTCAGGACGGGGTCTGGGCGGCGCTTCCCGGGGCGACACAGCCTTCTCAGCAGGCTTTGGAATTTCTTTGGGGGGGTCCTGCCTGACGACACGCGTTTCGGCCTTTTCTTCAGACCCCCTCATCACCTCATCCGTCAGGGGCGCTGGTTGGTCGAGTTCCGGCCCGGGTCCTGCCTCGATATCGTGCCTGGGGGCGAATGTGACGGCAAGCTGCAGCGGTTTTGCAGGGGATTGTCTGCTCAACAGCCTCGGCCCAAAACCAAAAAAGAGCCCATGGATGGTTAGGGCCAGCGCTGCCGCCACCAGAAAGCGTTTCACCTCTACTCATCGGCCTCCGCCTGCAGAGAAATCCGTGTCAGGCCCGCCATTCGGATCTGGTCGAGGACCTTGAACAGGTATTGATAGGAAACGTCCCGATCCGCAAAGAGGAGCGCTGCCGGATCTTTGGCTGCCCTGGCCTTTCGGGTCAATGCCTCTGCAAGAAACTCCATGGGAACCTCTTCCTTGTCCAGATAAACGGAACCGTCCGATTTCACCGTTACGGATAGGCGTGCGGTCTTGTCAATGTCAGCCGTGGCAGATTCGGGGAGCGTCACGGGCAAGGCCCGATGCACGGCCATGGAGAGCATGGCATAGATGAAAAAGACCAGGAGGAGGAAGACGATGTCGATGAGCGGGAGCATCTCGATGCGCGCCTTTGGGGCCTTTTCAAGCTTTACCTTCATACGCCCCTCCCTCGGGATCGGTTCCCCGCTGCGTCAGTTTTTCAAACACTATCTCCAGGCTGGTCCCATACTTTTCTATGGCCAGTACGGCATTTTCCACGCGGGAATTGAAATAATTATAGGGAAAGACAGACAGGATAGCGATGCCGAGGCCTGCGGCCGTGGTGATCAGGGCCTGGGCAATCCCGGCCGTCACGGCCTGTGGATGTTCGATCCCGCTGGCGCCCAATAAATCAAACGAGGTGATAATTCCGATCACGGTCCCGAATATCCCCAGAAGAGGGGCCACGGTGATCATGGTGTCCAACACCGCCATGTAACGCCGCATCTCCTTCACTTTTTCGGCACCGGCCGATTCCATGGCCTTGACCATGGAAAACTCCCTGTGGAGAATCCCGGTCACCAGGATACGAATCACATAATCCTTCGATCCCGAGACCTTCTCCCTGACCGTCTCCCATTTCCCCTGCAGGCAGAGTTCCAGGACCTCGTCCACCAGAGGTTGATTTCGCCTCATATCCTCCCGGATCCAGAAAAGCAATCGCTCGATAATCACGGTCAGGGCGATCACGGAACAGGCCAGGAGCGGATACATGACCGGTCCGCCCTTTATAAATATCTCTATCATATCGGATTTGTGATTGTTGATTTTTGATTGTTGATTGAAAAACAAGCCAAAAACACATTGAAAAAAGCCCGGTTGGGCCGATGGCTTCATCCTTTGAATTTCAGACGCGCACTTCCAACTCCACACTCCAAACTTCCTTTTGGATACCACATTACAGAGGCGCAAATCAAAAGGATTTTCATTTGCCACTTGAGAAGAGGAGAATAACATGCTAAATGAGGAGACTGAATCGCGGGTTTTTCAATCGCCAATGAACGATTTTCAATCCAGAGGTCCGGCATTCCGGTGATTATCGAACAAGCAAAAGAGGTCCTGAAAATCGAGGCTCAGAGTATTCTGGATCTGGCAGAACGAATCGGGCCTCCATTTGAAAAGGCCGTGGATATTATTGTACAGGCCAAGGGGCGGGTCATTCTCACGGGAATGGGGAAGTCGGGACTTGTGGGGAGGAAGATCTCCGCCACCCTCAACAGCACCGGCACCTCGTCCCTCTTCCTCCATCCGGCCGAGGCCATCCATGGAGACCTGGGCATGGTGACGCCCGACGACGTCATCCTGGCCATCTCCAACAGCGGACACACGTCCGAGATCAGTCGCATCCTCCCCATCCTGAAGAGCATGGGGGCAAAAATCATCCTTTTCACCGGCTGCCTGGATTCATTCATGGCCAATGAAAGCGACGTGGTCATCGACGTGGGGGTGGAAAGAGAGGCCTGCCCCCTCGGTCTCGCCCCCACGGCCAGCACCACATCCGCCCTGGCCATGGGGGACGCCCTGGCCGTGGTCCTGCTCAATCAGAGACGGTTCAACCGGGATGACTTCAGACGGTTTCACCCGGGCGGGAGCCTGGGAGAGAGGCTCTCCTATCCGGTGAAAGAGGTGATGCTGACCGACGCCCATATCCCTATGGTCCCGTTAGGCGCCGCGGTCGAAGAGGCCATCGAGGAAATCGATGCAAAAAAGATCGGCGCCACCCTGGTCTGCGGAAAGGACCGCCACCTTGAGGGGATTATCAGCGATGGGGACCTGAGGCGGGCCCTCCTCGGCAGGAAGGAGATCCATCGGCTCAAGGTCGAAGAGATCATGTCCCCGTCGCCCAAGACCATTAATGAAAACGACACCTCCATAGAGGCCCTGGGCCTGATGGAGGCCCATGGCATCACCCACCTGGTTGTG
>Ga0209164_1003770_pt1 | contig 14098 bp, 11 predicted proteins | sample MTBNYHSulfiMetaG_FD_187458 | JGI IMG/M metagenome (GOLD analysis project Ga0209164, IMG submission 187458) | Enrichment culture microbial communities from rom New York Harbor, USA that are MTBE-degrading - MTBE-NYH (New York Harbor Sulfidogenic)... | ecosystem: Environmental > Aquatic > Marine >...
CCTCTTTTGAAGGTCTGTCTTTTTAGCCCCCTCTGTTAAATCACGATAATAACAGATATTTATCCCGATTTTCGGGATTCCCGCCCGCTTAATAATTATCTAAAATGTGCTTGGTGTGATAACAACAGGCGAACTTGGATAAACGAATTTGCCGGGTGATGCCTCCTATAGTCTTTATTTTATGTAGATATCCCGTTGTTCAGGCGGGCTCTGCTAGGGAAGATTGGGGTAAATACGTTTCTTGCTCCCTCCCGTTGCTACCCCAGGCATAATCGGGCAAGTAGCATCCCGCTTGAACTCTTTATCTCCTTTTACATATTTAGCAAATTTTTTAATCTCCCGATGGCAACCGACACAGCTGCACGTAAAGGTGGCCAGCGAGGGGTAGATACGTACAAAAAATAGTGCCAGGTTATAAACTTATTACATAAAAAGGAGGGAATAATGGCACAAGAAAAACTTTTACATGGTGGACTTCAAATAGCCAGAGTACTTAAAGAAGAAGGGGTAAAATATCATTTCGGGGTCGGTGGCGGCCATATCTTCCCTATCATGGACGGACTGGGGCAGATAGGCTCAAAGATGATTCACTGTCGACATGAGCAAGCTGGAGCCTATGCTGCTGATGCCTATGCCAGGGCATCGGGCAAGCTGGGCGTATGCTTCGGTACCGCCGGGCCGGGCATGACTAACACCATAAGCGGCATAGCCCAGGCTTATTTCTGTAAGAGCCCGGTACTTGCTTTATATGGACAGAACATGACCTTTGAAGATGGCCGCAATCCTCTGCAGGAAGGGTCTGCTATGGGGGTAGTAGCCCCCTTTACCAAGTGGACGGCACGAGTCGTTGACCCCACTTTAATGTGCCTGTATACCAAGCGAGCCGTGACTGATGCCATGACTTATCCGCCGGCACCGGTGGCACTGGAAATTCCCGTGGATATTCAGTCAAAGAAAAATCCTGCTTCGACGCAAAGGCATTATGTTGATAATGCCTTCCAGAAACCAGCTCCGGACATGGCAGACCCGGCTTCGGTAGAAAAAGCAGTGAAAAGCCTGCTTGAGGCGGAGCGCCCGGTTATCGTCGGCGGTGAAGGGGTATTCTGGGCTCAGGCCGGGGATGAGTTAAAGGCTCTGGTAGAATTCCTGCAAATCCCGGTAATCACCAGAAGGGTAGGCCGGGGTGCCATACGCGAAGACCATCCCCTTGCCTTCAGTGGCAGAGCCAGAGGCAAGATATTAAGAGGTGCTGATGTGGCCGTAACCATTGGTCTTAAGCTTGGGTATCTGGAAGGCTATGGGGCATGGACAAAAAACCTGAGGCTCATCCAGATAAACGCAGCCCTCTCCGAAGTAGAGAGTCTGGTGCCCAGCGACATGGTAATCATTGCCAACCCCAAGGCAACCTTGAAGCAGATGCTGGAATGTGCCAGGTCTATGGTGAAAGAGGCTCCGAAGAAGGAAGCCTGGCTGAAAGCGGTAGATGAGATTAAGCAAAAAGACAGAAAGCGCATGGCCGATACTGTCGAAGCCAGTAAGGGTAACAAACCGATGCATCCGGGTTGGGTAGCCAAATGCTGTGCCGAGGTACTGGATGATAGCGCTACGATAATACTGGATGCCCTTACCGGCAGTGCTTATATGACCGAGAGGTTTGAGGGTAAAATGCCCGGTTCAGTTCTGGAATCTGGCAACTGGGCTGGGGTTGGCCATGGTGTGGCTATGGGTATTGGTGCCCAGGTAGCCCGGCCGGGTAAGCAGGTACTGGTAACGATGGGTGACGGTGGTATTGGTATCGGTGGTTTTGATGTCGAAACAGCGGTACGCTCCAAGCTGCCGGTAGTCTACGTTATTCACAACAACAATGCCTGGATGGCATCGATGAATATTAAAGTCCGTGAGATAATGCCGACTTTGGGTATGGAGGAAAATCAGGGTCCCTTCTCAATTCTCCCCACCAGATATGATCAGCTCTTTGCCGCTTTTGGCGCCTATACCGAGCGGGTAGAAGACCCGGCGGACATGCTACCCGCGCTAAGGAGAGCCTTCGAATCGGGTAAAACCGCTGTTATTGATGCGGTCGTTGATGATCTTGCTAGCGAAATATCGATTATTAGTTCGGGCTGGACAGACGAGTTCAATATGGGGATGATGGGCTGGCTAGACAAAGAAACTACCCCGGCGGCATACAGAGCATTCGTGTCGAGAGAGGCCTAGTATTATAAAAGAAGAGCAAGTCACCTGTCCCTTAGTAAAGGTGGGGGACAGATGCTTGGGTAACAGCCGATGGTTAAAAAATTAAAAATTTATTAAACAGAAGGAGGAGAGAGTTGAAAGCGTTAGATAAAATCACGGTGTTAGCTTGCGAACAATTCGAGGCCGGGACAACTGGCACCGAACTGCTGGCTTTCCTCGGTGCCGAGGTGATTATGGTCGAAACCCCCGGCAGAGGACAACCGGGCAGATGGTCGATGGCGACACCAAAAAAGGGAATTGACTCTTGGTATCATATCTATCTAAACCTCAACAAAAAGAGCATTACTCTTAACCTCACCACTCCCAAGGGGGTGGAGATCTTCAAAGAGATGGCCAAAAAAGTGGACATCGTCTTCGATAACCTTGGCCCCGGCACTATGGACAGGCTGGGTATTGGCTACGAAGCACTGAAGGCCGTTAACCCCCGGCTCATCGTAGCCACCCTCAAGGGCTTCGGCGAGGGGCCGTATAGTGATTATCTGTGCCTGGATACTATTGCCCAGTCTATGGGTGGTGCTTATACGCTAACTGGTTTCCCCGAAAAACCGCCGACCATGCCTGCTGAAACCCTGGGAGATACCGGCGCCGGGATGCATGGCTTTGTGGCGATGCTGGCTGCCCTCTACCAGCGGGATATAACCGGCGAGGGTCAGTTCGTCGAAGTAGCCATGGTGGATAACTCGCTCTGCTTTAATAGAGCTCCCCTGGCACTGCGGCAGGCCGAAAAAGACCCCATGTTTACCGGCGCGCATGCCAAGAGAGTGGGTAACGATATGCCCGGGGCCTCCCCGCACGGTATTTACAAGACTACTGATACCGAGAAGACCGACAACTATGTTGCTATCCAGGTCGTCGACCAGCCCCAGTGGCACGCTCTGCTCAAGGTCCTTGGCAAGGAAGACCTGCTCGGCGACGAGAGATTCAAAGACAGTGCCAGCCGCTGGGAGAACCGGGAAGCGGTAAACCAGATGGTCGAGGCGTGGACCAGCAAGCGCAGTGCCCAAAACGCCTTCCACACCCTGGCCCAGGCCGGAGTACCCGCCGGAGTCACCCAGAATACCAACCAGATGATGAATGACCCCCATCTTATCGCCCGTAAGAGCGTGGTGGAAGTCGACCACCCGCATTATGGCCGGTTCAAGACTTTGGGCTGTGCCCCCCGGCTGGCAGATTCGCCGGTGGAAGTCAAATGCGCCCCGCTTTTGGGGCAGAGTAACGCTGAGGTGTACGCCAAACTGATGGGTTACACCCAGTACGAACTGGCCGAGCTCGCCAAGGAAGGTATTATCTAGGCTGCGGCTTGAGCTTAGAAATAAACATAAGGGGAAATAAAATGGCAAAGGCATTAGAAGATATCAAGGTACTGGAAGTGAGCCAGTACGAATCGGCAAGTACCGCCGGCGAGATGATGGCCTTCCTGGGCGCCGAGGTAGTCAAGGTAGAGCCCCCGGGCAAGGGAGACCCGGCCAGGTATGCTTCACCGGGAGCCCCCAAAGATGCCGACTCAATGTACTTCATCTACCTCAACCTCAACAAGAAGAGTATTACCCTCGACCTGACCAAGCCTAGAGGAGTCGAAATCTTCAAAGACATGGCCAGAAACGTTGACGTGGTACTGGAGAACCTTGGTCCCGGTGTTATGGCTGGTATGGGTCTGGGCTGTGACGTCCTGCGGGAGCTAAACCCCCGGCTGATTTACGCCAGCATCACCCCCTTCGGCTGCGGGCCTTATGAGAACTATCCCGGCACTGATTTAATAGCTCAAGCTATGGCCGGTGCCATGGACAATACCGGCTTCCCGGACAAGCCACCGGTACGCCCCGGTCCACAGGTCGGCGAGACGGGTTCCGGGGTCTACATGTTTGGGGCTATAATGGCAGCGCTCCACCAGCGGGAGAGAACCGGTAAGGGACAGTTTGTTGAGACGGCCATCGCCGATGCGGTATTAAACAACATGAGAGTACCACTGACTATTAGCCAGACAGGTAGAGACCAGATGTATCAGGGGCTAGCCGGGATGAAAAGGACGGGGGGTATGACACAACCTTATAGAACCATGGACAGTGACACCAATGACACTTACGTGATTATTCTGGCCACAGCACCACATATGCAAGATAACCTGCTAAAGGTAATTGGCCGTGAAGGCTTCTTGGCAGAGGAAAGAAAAGCCGCCGGTCCAATAGCACTGCTACTGGACCCGAAATTATCCGTACCCTGGAATGAAGCTATAGAAGCTTGGACCAAATCGCGTAATGACTACGAAGCCTTTCATACCATAGCCAAAGCCAAAGTGCCAGTTGGGCTAACGTTAAATACCACCCAGATAATGAACGACCCCCACTACGTTACCAGAAAGACTGTCGTTCAAGTAGCACATCCGGTAAGAGGCGAGTTCAAGACGCCAACCACGCCGCATAAGCTTGAGAAATCACCGGTAGAAGTGAAATGTGCCCCGCTTCTGGGTCAGGATAACGAAGAGGTATATGCCAAGCTAGCCGGCTTCACCAAGGAAGACTTAGCCAAACTAAAGGCAATAGGGGTGGTTTAGGTAGGCAATTTACTCTCCAAATAATATAACCCATCAACCTGGCAAACAGCAGGGATACAGCTAGATGGGAAACAGGTAAGGGCAGGGTGCTCAGTTTACTGAGCACCCTGCCTCTTTTTAACGTTAATTTATAATAAAATTGCGGTGTTTGCCTCTAATTCCCAGACAATCCGCATATGGGCATATTTGACAAAACCTACCTGGCATGGTATTGTCAACTTTGTTGACCTTTTTTGTCTACTTATACTCGCACCCATATAAAAGGAGTCGGGTTAATGAAACTCTCAACCAAGGCACGTTATGGTACCAGAGCCCTCCTGGAACTGGCTCTCCACCAAAAAGAAGAGCCAATGGCACTAAAAGATATAGCTAAAAGGCAGCAGATTTCTCTGTCGTACCTAGAACATCTAATTGCCCCATTGATAGCTGGCCAAATTATACGAAGCACTAAAGGCCCCAAAGGGGGTATTTCTCTGACCAGGCCTCTTGAAGAAATTACGTTAAGTGAGATTGTCCAGCTCCTTGAAGGCTCGGTAGCCCCGGTGGACTGTGTGAACGATGCCACGCTGTGTAATCGGGCTGATTCATGCGTGACCCGCGATATCTGGAGAGAACTTAAAACGGCTGTCGACAGCATACTGCAATCTACAACTCTCAAAGACCTGGCAGAAAGGCACCAGCAAAAAGAAAAGACAGAACCGTTAATGTACTATATATAAAATAAGGGTAAAGAAGAGACGATGAAGACGAATAAAACGATAGGAAAGTTAAGTTATAAAACCGTGGAGATACCCCAAATAACCCGAGGTATAGCTAATAATACGTGCGAATTAATTGGTAACACACCGCTGGTGAGACTTAACCGGGTAACCGCGGGGGCAAAAGCCAAAGTAGTCGCCAAGCTGGAGTCTTTTAATCCGGCAAGCAGTGTCAAAGACCGTCTGGGAGTAGCGATGATTGTCGATGCTGAAGAAAAAGGGCTCATCAAAAAAGACACGGTCATTGTGGAGCCTACCAGCGGCAATACCGGCATCGCTTTAGCCTTTGTCTGCGCCGCCAGAGGATACCGGCTTATTCTTACTATGCCAGATACAATGTCTACAGAGCGGAGAAAACTGCTTTCAATTTTCGGTGCCGAACTGGTGTTGACACCCGGTGCTGAAGGAATGCCAGGAGCAATAAAAAGGGCAGAACAGATCATAGCCGAAAATACCGGCTATTTTATGCCCCAGCAATTTAAAAATCCCGCCAACCCCGAGATACACCGGCTGACCACCGCCGAGGAAATATGGCGGGATACGGAAGGTCAAGCGGACATACTTGTCAGTGGGGTAGGGACCGGCGGCACTCTTACCGGCATCGCCGAAGTAATAAAACAAAGAAAGCCAGAGTTTAAAGTAATTGCCATAGAACCCGCTGACTCCCCCATCCTTTCCGAAGGGAAAGGCGGTATGCATAAGATTCAGGGCATCGGCGCCGGTTTTGTCCCGGATATATTAAAAACCAACTTAATTGACGAGATTATCACGGTGAGCAACGAGGCCGCCGGCATAATGGCCCGAAGACTGGCCAAAGAAGAAGGTATTCTAGCCGGCATTTCGTCGGGAGCCGCTACCTGGGCTGCCTTGCAGGTTGCCCTTAGACCGGAAAACAGTGGCAAACTTATCGTGGTAATTTTGCCTGATACCGGCGAGCGCTACCTGTCTACCTGGCTCTTTGAGGAACCTACCGACCCGACAAAAAACGTTTAAATTATCATGTTTAAAACATTTACTAAAAACCCAGTATCATCCGTAGCAGACAACAAATCTCTCTGGAGCCCGCTCTTGAAAGCGCACACTCCATCAGCACCCGAGGGAGTGATTGAGCTCCTATGGCTCATGCGAAGCCCTTACGGGCTTATCATGAGTAATGAAAATAAATCCAGAGAGGGTGTTATATGGCTAAGACAATAGCCGAAATAAACGAGAAAATAAAAAAAGGTCAAGCTGTAATCGTAACAGCTGAAGAAATAATCGAGGTAGCTGCCACAAAGGGTATCAAGCAAACAGCGCAAGAAGTGGATGTAGTTACCACGGGGACTTTCGCCCCGATGTGTTCCTCTGGCGCCTATTTTAATATTGGGCACACCAGACCCAGAATAAAACTCGGGGGAGGCCATGTATATCTGAACAATGTACCCGCCTATGCCGGATTAGCCGCCGTGGATATCTACATAGGTTGCACCGCCACACCAGACGACCCCAGAAACCAGAACCACCCCGGTGAGTTTAACTATGGCGGCGGGCACGTTATTGAAGATTTTGTCGCCGGTAAGGATATAAAGCTGGTAGCCACCGCTTACGGTACCGACTGTTACCCCAAGAAAAAACTTGAGACATGGCTAAACATTGAAGACGTCAATGAGGCGGTGCTTTTTAACCCCCGCAATGCCTATCAAAATTACAACGTAGCCGTCAACCTATCGGACAAGACCATTTATACCTACATGGGCATACTCAAACCCAACCTCGGTAATGCCACCTACTGTAGTGCCGGGCAACTCTCACCGTTAATCAACGACCCGTTATATAAAACGATTGGTATCGGGAGCAGAATATTTTTAGGTGGGGGTATAGGTTATATTATCTGGCATGGGACACAGCACAACCCAAATGTACCGAGAACCGAAAGCGGCGTACCGAGAAAACCTGCCGGAACCATTGCTGTAATAGGCGACCTGAAACAAATGAAATCGAAATGGCTGCGCGGGGTTAGCATGCTCGGCTATGGCTGCACGATGGCAATCGGCATCGGCATCCCCATACCGATACTTTCTGAAAAAATCCTCCAGCATACGCTGGTAAAGGATGAGGAAATTCTGGCACCCATCGTAGATTACTCGGACGCCTATCCTCAGAGAAAACCGGAAATCCTGGGAGAAGTTAGCTACGCTCAATTAAAAACGGGGCAAATAGAAGTTCAAGGGAAATCTTTACCTACCTCTTCCCTATCCAGCTATCCCAAGGCATTAGAGATTGCTATAACTCTTAAGGAGTGGCTACAAAGTGCGGAATTTTCTCTATCCGAGCCCGCAGCCACCCTGCCCGGGATAGAATCTGGAATTGCCTTTAAGAATCTTGAAGTGCGTAACTAAAGAGCTCAAAACGGCAGAGAAACCGGGGCAGGCGATATATGCATATATCGCCTGCCCCAGGCATATCCCGGCTTCATTACTCAAAGCAGCAAATTTTGCTGGGCCGCCCTTTCTACAAACGTATATCTTGTTATCCTATTAGTAAACGAATATCCTTACCCTTTTCAAAACATTTTGCGGCATTTAAGAATTAGCTAGCGTCCCTGAAGGGATTCGAACCCAAGACCCACTGCTAAATTGTGTTGCAGTTCAAAAAAGTGTTAACCATGTTCTCTAATCCCCCTTTTTCGAACTTTCTCCCATGCTAAACGACGCATATTTCACTTGTCAATAGGGTCTTTTGTTAATTTAGTAAATAGAGCTGTATTATTATAATTAGCTTTGCGGAGTTTGCTGAGAATTTGTTCCGGTGCGATCCATTTCTTGCCCATTTATTCCCCCCCCCTCAGATATTATACCCAGCACAGTTTTCGGGGAGAAGGTCATCGAAATCTGGCATCTACCCTCCTCCTTTTAAGCCTGTTATTCTCTTACAGGCATCTGGCGCCTGTGTTTCTGAGGGTAAATTGCATTAATACCCCTTCTGTGGTATACTTATAGTAAGTTTCAGTTTAGGTTATAACAAGCTTCTCGGAAGCTGTTCACACAGAGTCTTTTTAAGTATTGGATGACCCGAACTCTAGCTAATCGTAAAGAGAGGAGGTCATCTAATGAGTTTTCAAGATAAGTCCATCCAATGCTCCGATTGCGGCACCACGTTTACCTTTAGCACTGAAGACCAGGAATATTTCCAGTCCAAAGGCTATACTAACGAGCCAAAGCGATGCCCGGAATGCCGACAGTCAAGGAAATCATCGCGTTATGAAAGCAGCGGCTACAGAGCATCACGTCAGATGTTCCCCGCAACCTGCGCTGAGTGCGGTAAAAGCACCGAAGTACCGTTTCAACCCCGCGGTGATAAGCCCGTTTACTGCAGCGATTGCTACCGTAAAGTTCAAGCCAGCAGGTAATTAAGGTCAAGCCCTGAGTCACATTCTGATTGGGCAACCAGCCTAGATGTGACTCAGGTAAATTTTACCCCTTTCTTTATAAGTATCAATGCATGAAAGTTAATCACGGTGATTATGACTGCACTGATTTTGGCGGATAGTGCAGACGAATTGTGTTTTGTGGTTAGCCTTCACTCTCCCGTCATTTTGTGCCTAGAAGAGAGGCAACCCGTATTAAAGACAGGTATAAAACCTGGCAGAAACAGCGGCAGGGCTATTAGTTAGTTAGAAACTAGGAGGAATCTATTATGAAAATCTATGTGGGTAATCTAGCATTTGATGTTACTGAGGACGAACTGTCAGCAGAATTCGGCGCTTATGGTAAGGTAGAATCAGTAGCCATTCCAGCCGATAAAATCAGCGGGCGACCTAAAGGGTTTGCCTTTGTGGAAATGTCTTCAAATTCGGAGGCCAAAGCTGCTATAACTGAGCTTAACGGTAAAATGTGGAAAGACAGGACTATCGTGGTCAACGAATCCCGACCCAGTACAGACAAGAGGACTGGTAGTTCCTACGGCAATAGGAGAGGCAGTGGCTACGGTGGCGGTTACAGTAGTGGTAGAGGAGGAAGTTCGAGTAGTGGCAAGCGGCGAAGATATTAGTCAATACCACGTCCTGAATTAATGTCGGCAATCACGTAAACCTTTACCGGTTCACCCGTTGCAAATCGTGGTAAAACGGCTGATTGGAGAAAGGAGGCGAGGTTGCCTATATAGGCAACCTATCGCCTGAAGTTATCGAAGAAGTGATAGCCTGACTATCATGAACGATCAGGGGAATATGGATGTGTCCGAATTTACCCCGAAATCTGAGGCACTACCACTCTCAAACAAAACGGGATGGCAGTTCCCGATATCAGAAACAATAATCGTTCGAATAGAAGAGAAATAAAATATCAAATGATCTGAGCCACTTGCCCTATAACGCAGGCTCTTGACTCGTATTTCACCAAGGAGTTTAATGAATTTCGAAACCTTTAATTTACATCCGAGTGTCATGGCCGGTGTACGTGCACTCGGTTATTCCGAACCTACACCAATACAATTACAGGCCATCCCCCCAATTATGCAAGGACGGGACGTTATTGGTTTAGCCCAGACCGGAACAGGTAAGACAGCCGCGTTTGTACTGCCGATTTTGCAGCGTCTGCGACAAAACCCTCAAGGGCACGTTCGGGCTCTGGTAATCTCGCCCACACGTGAACTGGCCGACCAGACCTGTGAGGTTATCAATGAGCTGGGGAGTAAAACCGGCTTGCGGAGTGTTGTTATCTATGGTGGGGTAGGCATGGAACAACAGACTCGTGAGTTACGCAGAGGCGCTGAAATTGTCGTGGCTTGTCCTGGCCGTTTACTTGACCACCTCTGGAAGGGGACTGTAAGTTTAACTGATTTGGAAATCCTTGTCATTGACGAGGCTGACCGGATGTTCGATATGGGTTTTTTACCCGACGTTCGTAATATTCTAGCTTGTATTATGCACAAGCGTCAGACATTGCTTTTCTCAGCTACCATGCCCGCCGGCATCCAGCGCTTGGCACATGAAATCCTGCATGATCCCATCACTGTGCAAATCGACCGTACGCTGCCAGCGAAGACGGTGTCACACGCCTTTTACCCGGTACAGCAGCATCTCAAGACAGCGCTGCTGAAAGAAATATTGCGTAAAACTAAAACCGACTCCGTATTAATCTTCACTCGCACCAAACACCGAGCCGAACGTGTGGCACAACAGCTAATAAAGTCCGGTTATCAGGTAACTTCACTGCAAGGGAACCTTCCCCAACACCGGCGCCAGGCTGCGCTTGAAAGATTCCGTACCGGCTCAATTAAAATATTGGTGGCAACCGATATTGCCGCCCGGGGTCTCGATGTATTGAGCATTTCCCACGTTATAAACTACGATATGCCCGAAAGCATGGATAATTATATCCACCGCATTGGCCGTACAGGAAGAATTAATAAAAGCGGGGATGCGCTTACTTTTGTGACGAGTGCCGATACTGATAAGGTAAGTGCCCTTGAACGGCTTCTTGACACACCACTGGAGCGTCTTACACTTCAAGGCTTTGATTATAACAAGCCTGCGCCCTACAAAGAACCACGCCTTTTGCAGCAACTACGGCATAGTATCGTAAGACAACAGAAGACTGACAAAAAAGCAGCTATGAAGTAGCACTTATCTCCGTGTACCAGTCTCTAATGTGCCAAACAAAGCCTACCGCGTAGGAGGGGGCTTCTTTATTACCTTTGCCGCTTCTGACTACTATTACGCCTTGGTCAAGGTGTATGTCACATACCTTCAGGTTGGAGAGTTCTGACCGACGCAGTCCGGTATTTAGGGCCACTTCCACCAGCAGCATATCTCGATTGATGTTCTTCTTATGTGTTGGCCTATTTGATATGGCAGCCAGTAAACGCTCTACATCATCCTCTTTGACGTACTCGGGCAGCTTACGAGGTACCGTAATCTTGATATCAAGCTTTTGACCATACCATGACATAAAGGCACTAATAACTTGAGTATAGTGATAGCGCGTCCAGGTTTTTAGCTCTCGAAACTGAGATAGAAATCTCTTGGCAGCTTCCGGAGACGGTGGCCACTGACCAAGGTATTCTTTGAAATGGCCAAGGACACGCCTCTCTTCCTTCAGCGCTTTAGATGATTGATGATGGTTAATCAGCTCCGCGTCGTAGCTTTCGAACAGTTCATCGTTGGTCATCTGTCTTAACCTTAACTGCCGTTTCAGGTCATCCCCCAAAAGCATCTCAAGCATTTGCCTTAACGATAAGGCTTCAAGCCCATCCGGTGTGCTCTGATTTGGTAGAACTGCAACTCTTCTGGCGTCCCTGGAGGGATTCGAACCCACGACCCGCTGCTTAGAAGGCAGCCGCTCTGTCCAGCTGAGCTACAGGGACAGTTTCCACTAACCATAAAATTTAACACACACGTTAACCAAGGTCAAGGCAAACCCTTTACTACTATCAGTACGTGGTGGCTTGACAATCATTCGTCTGGATTGCTAGTATTAAGCCAATTATTTTAATAAAAAATCGGAACCAGACTACTAAAAGATAATATGTCTAGATTGCTAGATAACATAGATAGCCCCAAAGATTTATCCGGACTCACTCATCAGGAACTGGCGCAATTAGCCTCTGAAATAAGGGGGGAACTGGTAACTACAGTCACCAAGAACGGCGGGCATCTGGCATCTAATCTGGGTACCGTTGAACTGACCATAGCCCTGCACCGGACATTCGCTAGTCCTCAGGATAAGATTATCTGGGATGTAGGGCACCAGAGCTATACTCACAAATTACTCACCGGCAGAAGACAGTATTTTAAAACGTTGCGGCAATATGGTGGACTTTCCGGCTTCACCTGCCGTAGCGAGAGCGAGCACGACCCATTCGGAGCCGGGCATGCCAGTACTTCGGTTTCAGCCGCACTCGGGATGGCGGTTGCCCGCGACCTGGCCGGTGATGATTATAATGTCATCGCTGTTCTTGGAGATGGCGCCATAACCGGAGGGATGGCTCTGGAAGCCCTTAATCAAGTCGGCCATCTGGGACGCAGGCTCATTGTGATACTGAATGACAACGGCATGTCAATTGCCCCCACGGTGGGAGTATCCGCCAGGTTGCTAAGCAAGATACGGTTCAACCGCCACTATCACCGGGCCAGAGAAGAAAGCGAGCACATGGTCAATCATTTCCCCTTGGGGAACAAATTATGGCAGGCTAGCCAGCAGGTCAAGAGCGGGATTAAGGGACTGGTCATGCCAACTACCCTCTGGGAAGAATTGGGGTTCACCTATTTAGGCCCTATCGACGGGCACAACATCACCGAGCTGGAATCAGCCCTGGCCCAGGCCCGTGGTTATCAGCGCAAACCGGTTTTTCTCCATGTTATTACCACCAAAGGCAAGGGTTATCTCCCTGCTGAAGGAGACGCCGTTCATTTTCACGGTATATCCGCTACAAATAAAAACCCCGAATCAGCCCCTTCTTACAGCGAGGTATTTGCCCGGACGGTACTCAGCCTGATGAAAGCTAATCCCAAAGTGATTGCCATCACCCCCGCCATGCCCGATGGGTACTGCTTGAACATAGTTAAAAAAGAGTTCCCCAAACGAGTGTTCGACGTGGGCATCTGCGAACAGCACGCCGTTACCTTCGCCGCCGGCTTAGCCACTCAGGGTTTTATACCCATCGTAGCTATATACTCCACCTTCTTGCAGCGCGCCTTCGACCAGATTATTCATGACGTATGCCTTCAGGATTTGCCGGTTATCTTTGCCATCGACCGCAGCGGTATTGTGGGGGCAGACGGCAAGACGCACCAGGGCACACTGGACATATCTTACCTGAGCTTAATCCCCAATCTTATCGTATCCGCTCCCAGGGACGAAAACGAGCTCCAGCACCTTCTTTATACAGCGGTAAAATCACCCCACCCCATGGCTGTGAGATATCCTCGCGGGTTGGGGCTGGGAGTAGAACTTGACACGGAATTGCACGAGTTAGCTATCGGCAAGGGAGAAATGTTGAAGCCGGGAGCAGATATAGCTATAATAGCTATTGGAGCCACGGTTGCTCCCGCGCTAGAAGCTGCTAACCAATTAGCGGGCAATGGCATCAGCGCTGCGGTTGTTAATGCCCGGTTTGCCAAGCCCTTAGACTCGGATTTAATTTTAGAGCTGGCAAACCGCTTTAAATACATAGTCACGGTAGAAGAAAACAGCCTGATAGGTGGACTGGGCACCGGAATAACCGCCTTAATTCAGGAATCAGGCATATTTGATACCCGGGTAAGAAGTATCGGCATTCCCGACGAGTTCGTAGAACACGGCACTCAGGCTACGCTCCGGGCCCAGTACGGACTCGATGCCAGCAGTATTACCCAACAGGTTTTAGAACTGTTCCCATCCCTGGAGGCCGAGGCCAACTTAGCCAGCCGGATAATATCAAGATAGGGCTATAACCGACAAAATATTTTATAGTCGGCAATATATATGAGATTACTGGTTAGAAAATTTGTTACTTTGACAAGGTATGGGAATTAAATTGCGCCCGTTAATAATAAACTAATATCAGGCATCGG
>Ga0209164_1003771_pt1 | contig 14092 bp, 11 predicted proteins | sample MTBNYHSulfiMetaG_FD_187458 | JGI IMG/M metagenome (GOLD analysis project Ga0209164, IMG submission 187458) | Enrichment culture microbial communities from rom New York Harbor, USA that are MTBE-degrading - MTBE-NYH (New York Harbor Sulfidogenic)... | ecosystem: Environmental > Aquatic > Marine >...
GCGGCGATTTGCATAACGCCGGTTATACGCTTTTCGCCTGATTTGATAGAGCCGCTTGATGTGTTGGGCCTTCAAGATGAAATCGAAGGTAAGTTCTATCTCGTTGATGAGTTGTTCCATGGAAAGTCGTTTCCCAGGCTGGATATTTCGAAAACGGCTCAAGGCGTATCGTTCCCACTTGGTTGCCATATCTGCCGTGTCGATGAGTTCAAGTCTTCTTTTTCTGGAGAATCTTGATAGTTGTGTTCTCAGAATTTCTCGTCTTCCCCATACCTTCTCCAGGAGTTGCAGGCCAATCAGGTCTTCATCGGAAAGGGGGTTGTGGATGACCTGGTTATGAGCCATCCAGTACAGTGTTTTAAGCGGCAACGTGGATTTCTTAGCGTACTGGTGTATCTGCATATGTTGTTTTTTCGACTCGCTTGATGGCATCGCAGAGGATGTATCGGACTGTGCGGCTATGGATTCCAAATTGCCCGGCTATCACAGTCGTGCTGATTGGAATTGGCTGGTCTAATATCCATCGGGATATCCGGCGCTGCCGGGGGGACATTTTCTGGAGCGCCTGTTCAACCAATTCATGATCTGTTTCATTAATTGTTTCTTCAAAAGAATCTGTAGGTATCTCGTCAATATCGTCAAAATAGAGAACCATGCCGCAATTCGCCATTTTGATGCACCGTGTGCGGAAAAGTACCCTGAAGTAAGCTCCGAATCTGCTACTGTGTTCACCTTTTTGGGCGAGTAAGGATAGGGTTGAGAAGGCAGTCAGGATCGCTTCATGCTCTATGTCCTTTGACCCTGAAGCCATATATTTGTAATATGGGGCTGCTATTTGGCGGACCAGTGAGTTGTTGGAATGTACCCAGCTGATGGCTGCTCTCCATTGCTGCTCGCACGACATTGTTTTCCTCCTTGAACAATGGTTCCTTCTTTTATTTTTAAAGAACTTTTAAAAAAGCTCTTGCTCTTGCCTCTTCGGAATTACATCACTTTGAAATATCGTCTTTTCGCAAGTCTCTTGCTTTTGTAAAGCGCCCCCATTATGCCACGCGCACCGCACCTGATATGCCACGGTTGCCGCCCCCGCTATGCCATGCAGAGCCCCTGATATGCCACACATGAGCCCTCGTTATGCCACGCAAACGCCCTCGATATGCCGCACCAGCGCCCCCGTTATGCCATGCAGTCGCCCCTGATATGCCACGGCTGCTAACTTCTTTTGTTCTGGTAAACATGCACTTTGTCCTGACAGTCTATTTCCCAGGATCTGATAGCCCCGATAGCGACCAGTTCATTGAGGGCTTTTTTCAATTGTTCTCTGAACTTTCGTAATCTTCGACAGTTTGATCCGCTCAGAATGAGCAGGCTACCTACCTTGATGGGGTATGTTTCAATGCTGCTGTAAAGCCCATGCAGCCACCGGGTGAGGTCTCCGGAAAGTTGGAGTCGTTGTTGCCAGCACAACTGTGTCCAGCCCAAATCAAAGAGTGAACCCAGACAGGAGTTCACCCTCAGATAGTATTTCTGCTTACCAGGATCATAGAAATAATCATTGATCAGGGATCCCCCGTAAATGCTGTACGAGGAATAGGGTTGCTTATCTTCGAATTGAATTTCGACATTCGAGGCAGATAATCGCCTGATTGAATTCAGGAGCCACTGCTGGCCGGATTTTCCCGGCTTCCGTCCTATGGCAGACAGGAAACCACGTACCGAGAAATGGACCAGACCGTCAGGACGACGGTTTTCCTTCTCCCGCGCCGTCAGGTGAATTGCATGAATGAACACATCAAGGTCTCCCTGATCCAACTGTTCACCCGTATAGGAAATGGTTATCCCCTTGAAAGAGATGATTCTTCGGCCATTGAGGAATTTGCGTCGCCCTCTGACAACCATGCCGAACAGGGCTGACTGAAAACATGCATTGGGAGCAACGTGCTTTCCCTGGGCACATATGGGCAACTCCACGGAATCGTATGGCATAAGTTTTTCCGGCAACTCTGGGATTCCCTTTATTTCTTTTTGGTCTTTGCCCACTGTGACTTTCCGGTTTTCCCTGGCCAGGTGTCATCGGGGCAGAATGTTTCCAGAGTGAAATGCATTTCTCCGCAATCCCATCAGGCTCTATTCTCTGTTCCGATTTTTTCATCACTGCAGGCCTTTTCGAGCGCTTCCCGTATCTCCTGACGACTGCCCCAAACCCAAATCACCCGGGAGACAGTGGTATACTCTTCAAGAAGAACGGCAAGACGAGAAGATGGTTTCTTTCTTCTGCCGAGTATGTCACTAAAATGCTGAGGTGTTATTCGGCAAAATCCGGCAATATTCTTAAGTGTTCCGCGCTTCATGACCATTAATTAAGAAATTAGCATAATAATGTCAAGAAAAAGTTAAGCAAATTTTAGACTTGCAAAAGTTAAGCTAAATGCTTAAAAAAGAAGTATGGAAACCTCAAACGACTGCTTTGTGGCAGCACTTCAAAAAAAGCTGAAAGAACAGGGACGCGGGGCTAAAAAGAAATTGGCCACCCGTGTTGGTGTGTCTCCCAATCATTTAAGCGACATCCTCGCTGAAAGGAAAAATGCCGGGCAGAAGCTGAAGGAACGGATTTCCGATGCTCTAGGTATAAGCTTTGAGGAAATGCTCGCACTCGGTCGGCACCTCATTGAGAGCCGGTCGGGGAAAGGGATAAATGATGTAAGCGGGGATGATCGTGATATGGGAGTGATAGTAACAGGGGAACCTGAATCAGCCTATACAACCGATTTCATGGCCATGGCTTCTAGAATCCTTGGGAGCAACACCCCATATCGCCAAGCCTTGATCAGCAATATTACAGCATATCATCAGGCACTGGAATTTGCTCAAAAGGAGCAGGAAGCTTTAAAAACAATCAAAGAACTCCAGAAAGAACTGAGCGACATGCGTCAGGAAGTGGACACACTAAAACGGCCTGAAGAAGGGGATAAAAATTCAACAAAGAATACTACGCGTTAAAAAGATTTTCTTCAAATTCTCAAATAGGCTCATCATTTTGGATATTTCAGGAACTTGCTGCCGAATTAACCAAGTGGGCAGTTGATTGTATTGCGGAGACACGCCGTAGTTCTTGAGAAGTCAATCTGCCTTACTCAAAAAGCGGTCATTCATACGGCTATCTTTTGCGCTTACGTCGTGTCCGCTTGCTCCGTTTGTTGAAACGCGGCGTGCCGGTCGGTGCGATTGATGCCGTTGGAAATCGCGCCCGCAAGCGCCGGGCCATGTCACCGACAGGACCATCCAGGGCTATTGCCGATTCGATGACGGCCGCAGCTACTCGCCTATGATCCTCGTCCCCTCTGAGGCATTCAGCCAAGGTCTCCCCTGTAACGGCTGGATCAAGTTTCGCCAGGACCTCTCGCCAGGCGACAGGCGCACGCTCAATCACGACCCGAATAAAACCCTCAGCTGGTCCGGTGAAATTGCGGTTATAGTTCGTTACCCCACGCACTAACGCATCAACAAAGGGGGCGACAGCCTGCTCAACCAATTCTGGTCGCGCCTCTGCGATTATGGCCAAAGCTATGCCGCCGAAGTCCCAACTCAGGTGATCATATTGTGCCAGGCGCAGCGAGCCGCCCTTGGCCAAATGTGATAAACCAACTTCCGGCACCATCAACATCAAGCGCGGCGGAAAATCTACGATCCGGTCGGCCCTGTCTGAGATGAATTTTTGGACGAGATGTCGTGTCGGCGGCCGCAAGTAGAGCGTGCTGAAAAACACCTCGGTATCATGTGGCATATTCTCCCAATCATCCCTGATGACGGAATCAAGCTTTCCCCAATCAAGTTGGCGCAGGACCGCTTCGTATTTCCGCGGTGCCGCCTGACAGAGGAAATGGAGGAAGAAGCCAGCCGATTGAAAGTGCCTGGGGGGCACCGTCGAGATATGCTCTGCGACCTGCTTGGGCTTAATTTTGTCGCACATGTGCCGCGCAATCGTCCTATGACGGCGAGTTGGCTCCAGCTTCCCGACATATACATGCAGCACGTCAAACACACGTAGCACGGTTGAAGCGAAATCGTGGCTTAGCTGATGAAACCCTCCCACCGGGTCTTTGGCGAGAACTTGCTGGGCAATTGGAACAAAAAGTTCGGCCATTTCCAACGCCAGATTCTCGTCCCACCAAACCACCGACGCGCAGAATTTTGAGAAGATGAAGGCATCTTCTAGAAAGGCCTCATGCTTGGCGAGTTCGCGCAGTTTATCCCGATCAAGAGCAGTCCCAACTTTGGCGTTGAAATCATCGACTTTCACGTATGCTATGCTGCGCAATAAATCCGCAAAGCCGTAGGCCGTATCGGGATTGGCGTTGGAACAGGCCATCGCGATTGCAATCGGATCAGCGGTTGCCACGACTTTCTCGGCAATATCCCGATCCTGCTGAGCAAGAACATTCAAGATGTGGCCGAATCCGTATGCGCCGTCGCCGGGGTTGGAAATCCAAGTCGCCAATGTAGCTACATTTGGACCCACGACGGCTTTAGCTCCGCCCTCAACGAAATCCCATAGGTCTGAAAGGGCTAGGGCCGCGAAACCGCGGTCCAAACCTTCGGCCGCCCAGCATCGCGCAACCGCAACCTTAACCCCCGGCTGCCCGAGAAGACGCGTCCAATTGTAGTCGCCGCTTCCGAAGCGAAGTTCATGTATCAGAACTCGCATACCGGCATACGGGAATTGCGGATCGCGCAATACGCCTTCGATCATTGTGGCGACCTTCTTGCGCCCGTCCTTGTCCTGCCCCTCCAGAATGCGTTTGAGCACGACCGAGGCGAAGCGTTGGTGCGGGGTTCGGCAATCCGCTGCGCCGATAATCAGCCTTTGCTTCCGTAGCCACTCCAGCCCCTGATCGACCTTTCCGGTTTCGATGTGAGCGTGTTCACAGACTTCCGCAATCTCATCAGGAACCGCACGTGCGTCACGAGACACCAGCTGTCGAATTGCAACCGCCGCAAGGATGAGATCAGCATTTGCTGAACGGGCTGAATCCGCTGCTTGTCTTGACCTGCGCCAGCCACCTCCGAGCACAAAGCAGAATTGCCAAGGACGGTCCGCAACGGTTTCCGCATGATCCAGACGTTCGCCAAGATCAGTGTCCATCATGCGCTCCCCCACATGGTCGTCAGCGAGTCGCACGGCCTCCAGGGTCTTGCACATATCGGTTCGCAGCGCAGTTGCAATCGATTTTACAGCGCGCTTCGCGTCGAGCATTATCGCGCCTCGATGGCTGACGCGCTCAATAGCGTTATGCGTCGAAAGGACTAGACGAGCCGGACCTGCCTGATCCTCTATTCCACTAAGAATGTGAGGTTTGAGGAGGTGAGCGTCGTCAATAAGATACAGGCGACGCTTGCCGGGCAATGCCGCCTGTAACGTGATGTTATCGGCCTGAGGATCGAGCAGTCGCAGTACTTCGAAGCCTTCGGCCATCATTTCCTTCGCGGCCTGGTATGAGCAGATCGATTTTCCAGCGCCGGGCTCGCCAATAAGTCGCGTCGAATAAGCTATTTTCAGGTGCGTCACGACAGTACTAACTTCCGTCAATCGCGGACAAGAGGCAGCGTCAGACGGCCCCAGCGAATAGCCCATTAGGGCTGGGCCCAGCCCACGGTCGCCATTAAACGTCACCATTTCCCAAGCCGCGGAGCCGTGAGGATTCGAAGGCTCAAGCAGCTTCGCATCAATCCTCTCAACGAGACTTGCGAGTTTCGCTTCGAGCGAAGGTAGGGCACGCAATACCTCAATCACCTGTGGCAGGTGGTCGGCGTGTTCGGGATAGAATTCGGTTATCACTCCAGGCGCGCCAGCCATCAGGGCCTGGATTTCTTCCCAGCCCAGTACGTCGACGCTAAATAAACCTTCGGCCCTACGCTTGACCGAGAGTTCCCGGGCGGTCTTTTGCAGGGTGGCATCCGCAGGAGCGGTAGTCGCGAATATCCACTTGTCCAATTTGGGAGAAAACTTTTCTGCCTTGGCGATTTCCGCCAGGACTTCCGACCATTTGGCCTTACTGCCGTAATTCCTATCCTTACCCTTACACTGGACGCCCTGGTAGGATCGGTTGTCGCTGTTCAGAGAACCGAAGACATCAACGCCGTGCTGTGCTTGCCCCCTCCGTCCGTTTTTCTGAGCAAGGGGATCCTTCCATAACTGTTTGAACAGGGCGTGGCACAAATCCTCGAATGTTCCCCACTCCTTAGGAGGAGCAATTTGCTTTGCACGAAACTGCATTTAGCCTCTGTATTATGCTTACGATCAACCTGGGAGTGGCCTACTGAATTGCCCAGGGAAAGCCTGTACGTTTTCAAATTGAATGCTTACCTGGATTGTTCAGTGCTTATCCCCGGAACGCGAAACTGAAGGGCCATCTCCTTCCTAGTTCTATTTATCCGATCTGGTAGCCGATGTTGCCGCATTCGCTTTTATCCAGACCCGTAAGCCGATCAATCCCTATTTCATTTTCTCCTGGAGAGCTTCTGTCGGCAGCAAGAATGCGATTCGCCCCCCATACCCATAAGGTGCGGCCCCCGTAAAGCTTGTCGCGTTATTCCCGCGCAGTTTTTCCCATCACTCTCAATGGGCTTGTTATGGATTTATGCCTTTTATACAAAAATCCTGGAATGATTTATCCAAATAATGAACTTTATGTTTATCTGAGAAAAATCGTTCGTATCGTTCTTTTTCCTGTCTTTTAATTTCTTCCTGTTTGCCATGATGATTATTAAAAATAAATATATCTGGTGTAGAACTACGGTTAATCTCAACTCGCTTCAACAAATACTTTATGTGAATATCTGCATCAGGGAAGGAATATCCGCAGAAAATTATCCTCTTTGCTTTTGATAGGGCGAATTCTGCTTTCCTCCATATTTGCTGCAGAAAATGGTTGGACATAACTTTGAAAAAAGTCGGTGGAATAATAATTGGTATAGATTCCGTCTGGCATTGCCTACACCTTATTGGGTTATCGGCGATTGTTGAGACGGATTTTTCTTTTGGAGTTATTGTAAGCGATATACAGGTAGAGCAATAAAGCCAGTTCAAAGATCCGTGCAATTTAAAAAGTCTCACAGACCTATTTGGCCTTGGTTTATGCCAATCATTTCTCCTTCCAAAGTTTGAAAAAGGTACCCCATAATCAAGGTCCATTGAGTGGTGAATATCGGTAAGTGAGTTATCGATTAGAATATCGTAATTGAGGCTGATAAATGCTGTTTTTCTTAGCCGGGATTGTTGCAAGAGTCTAGTGATCAACGAGTCGTGTACTTGCCTACCAAATTGCAGTTTTTCCTTTAATATTCTTGCAATAAGAAGAATCAATTGTTCCCGAATGGTTTGGACTTTTGGGGCTAGATGGGTAAGGGAATAGTTTTTAAAGCTTTCGTTTCTTGATAAGGCAAATTCTAATATTCCAAGAATTTCCTCAAATGTTGGAAAAACGATGTTGTCTAAATTTTGGGATGTATCTATTCCGAAAAAATCTTTAAAAAATTGAGAAAGGTTAGCGCAGATCGGATCTTGATTTATCCCGTTTTCAAAATAGCTTTTAAATAAATTATTTTGGATTGGAGCACCATCAGCTGCCGATGCACCTGCGCCGAGAAAAATAACATCCTCTATCGTCATTTATTCTCCTTATGTTTGCACCATCCAACATCAGCCGCGCCGGCGAATGACTTTGCCGCGTAACGCCTCGGGCCAGCTTCCCGGCGTCGGTCTTGATGTGGTTGTTCGATGGGTGAAACCTCAAACTGTTTTTATGTTCAGCTTAATATAGAGTACACCCATGCATCGTTTTTCCAGTTGCAAGAATTTCATCCAAGTCTTCTATCCAAAGCATTTCGCGTCTTCCTTTTGCATTTTTGAAATTCATCCCAAGCGCATAGCCAAAACAATAACTGTTATAAAGCGCAATGGCCCTTTGCCCCTGGCGATCACTATTGCAGCGCAACATGGCATAATATAGCATCATTTTAACAGCGTTTTGGCCAGCCTCACACGGCGTCATTTCATTCCAAGTTTTTGGAACCGATTCCGGGTAGATAACTTCTCCAACTTTGCCCATATACCAGAATGTCATCTCGAAAGCAGCTTGGGCAAGCGCCTCTTTAGACCACTTTAAGGTAATGCGCCAATCATGATCTCCGGTCTGAATGATTTCGTCTTCGCAATTCAAGTTAGCTGATTCGACGTGAAGCATACGGCCCGTTTCTGTTTTTTTGAACTGAAAAGCTCGCGGTAGCTTCCATGCGCTGGGCAGGACCACTATGCGGAATACTTTATGGGTGGGTCCGTAGCCAATTCTCACCATTTTACTGGGGTAGTCCATCTTGTTTATTCTGAGACCTTGTTTTGATCGTAAAAGATGGCGGTCGAGTTGTTGATGTAAGCGGTTAGAGGATAGAAAGTATGATTTAACCTCAGTTACCCCTGCAACCGTACAGGTTTCTCCAATTGGGCTGTCATATTTTATGAGAATGTGCTGATCACCACCCTTGAGGAAACGTTTTCCTCTATATTGATGAATTTTTACCGAGTCACCAACGTACAACCGAGAATTAGTTGGAAGTTGGCCGTTATTCTGTAGTTGCCTCATGAGCCGCATACAAGGTTTTGTTGCAAGAAGTTCTGTAATCGCGCCTTTGAAGGAGTTAACCATGTGAGAATAAATGAAGGTAATGGCTGATGCTGTCTCGGCGTCAGATAGGCGTTGATTTACCAACTCCGATGGAATTTCCCCAGAGTCTTCATATGGACCCTTCAACAAAAAATCCTGGAGCAGCCTGCCTCGTGGATGTTTCTCTATATTGGCAATGGACGATGCAAGAGTTTTTCGAAAAATGACAAGAGGATCAGAACCTTCATGAAAAATCGCCCCGCCCATCAGTGCTTCATTCAGGGCGGATTCAATGTCACGGCCAAGATTATTGCCAACGAGATCAAATCCGACCGTATTAACAAGGGGGCCTGTGTCTAAAATCATACTGTCTCTTTAACGGACATTTTCATGGCCGCCCTTCAGCCGCGTTGCTCCGCCGCATCGACATGGACGGGCTTATGTTTCTTCTCCAGTATGGCTACAGACTTATCTCCTGAAATAATGAGAATCTTTTCAAAAGGATGTTTGATAGATAGTTTCGTCATTGCTTGTCTATATGTATCAATGTCTGCAAGAAAATAATCGTTAAATAAAACCAACCACAAGGGGTCACCAGATTTAAGAGACTTACACTTTTTTGTTTTTACATCAATGCGATCTGCCAGAATAGCTGTCGCATTAGCTAGAATATCTGCGCTGGATTTCTCATTTCGGACTGCGCCAACGACCTTCTTGCCGGAGTGCCTGTCTTCAGGAATAAGATGAACAGTAATCTTGTTCCCCAAAATTTCGCGTTCCACGGTGACGTCATCTAAGCCCGCACTGACAACGAGAGTCATAATTTCTTTGCTCAGCCTAGGCTTAAGTTTTCTGGCACTTTTGATTGGGGCCGATAAAATCAGGAGTACTGTTTGATTAGCCGGAATATCATTTTTAAGATCCTGATTAAGCTCTTTACATAGCCTGACAGCAGTGGAATCTTCGGACAGCCGTGGTCTAGAATCCCCGTTTTGATCAGTGATATATTGAGTGAGGGTAGTTATCTCAACCGCAATCCTCTCGCTCCCGATGCTTAGGTATGCATCAGGTGGATCTTCGCCTTCAGACCACTGCCCTCCAACTGAGGCCGCTACTGCTTCTATACAGAATTTCTCGTCAGGGCGAAGCATAGTTTCAGCACAATCAGCCATGTCGTTGGCCATATAGAAGTAACCCTAAAACCAGCGAACCTCACGAACTTCAGTGAGTCCGGTGGAACGATTTGATAACCGGTATTTAATTTTCAATATCAATATATTTGCCAATCTGATACCATTTACCTTTCTTTTGTTTTACCATTCTTTTTAGAACCATAGCGTCTGCTTTATCTGTGTCAAAATCGACTTCTTCTGGTTTAAGTTCTTTTGCATTTGCAAAATCCTTTATGCTTTTAGTTAGTTTTGAATCTTTAATATTTTGTGGCAGTTTTATTTCATTTGTATTTATGGCTCTCCATTTTGGCAAATATTTATCCCATAACTTGCCGACTAAGAAGTCTCCATCTTTTGGTGGATAGGTAGCAAATGCATGAAGACCTAACTCTTTAACTTCTTTTGGAAAAGCGTCATAATAATCATTCAATTTATTAAGATCATTTTTTAAGTTTGCTCCCCAAACAAATTCCTGATTATCTTTCATAAAAATTGGGGCACTTCTTTTATGGAGCTTGTCTAATGAAACAAATACATTACAAAAAGGGGTATAGAATAAATAAGAAATATCAATTTTGTTCGATTTTCTCTCTGATGAGATAAGACCTGATGCAATCGATATATAGAAGAAAAGCTCTATTGTGAGGACATGGTAAACATAGGGACAAAATATTTTAATCGGTGGCCAATTTGAATGCCCCCATGAATAGTAAACTTGAAGAAAATTTTGGGGGGGAGCACCAAGGAGCGAAAAAATAAGCTTCATTGTGTCTAGAGGATGACGCCGAGTATCTAGTATTTCTTCAGCTTTACCTTTGGCTTCGGTAAGACTTTTGCACCTTGGGATTTCGATTCCGAATTGTTTTAACCATGTTGTGACAGAATCAAAATCAGCTTTGTTTACAGCCTCTCTCCATAATTTTGCATATTCTCTTTCGAGAGAAAGAAAATCCTCATTCTGCCACCTCTCAAATGCCTTAGCTTCAGGTGATGGCTCGAAAACAAAACCCTTTTTATCTTTTGACTGTACAGGTTTCCCGCCTGAAATAATGGGACGCCTATCCATTTTAACTTCATAGCCATTCAAATTTGCAAAACACAAATTTTGGTGAAAAGTATTAATTGCAATACTCATTTCTGGCGTTTTACTCGCAATAATCCTAACTTCTTGCTCAGGAGTTCTGCCAGCTCGAACAACTTTATTAAGATCTGCAAGTGTTTCAGAGAAGAATATGGGGCAAATATTTGTTATGAAAAAATTATCAAACCAAACTGATTCATCAACCGTCAGTGATTGAAGAAAAGATTTATCAAATATTACTATAGGCCCCATATTTCTCTTTCTTTCCTCTTGGCAGGTTAATAGCCGCGGATCAATCCACGGCGAAATGCGGTTGTTAGCTGGTTAAGCAAAAATCGTGCTTCTCCTCCTGGTCCTGTTTGTCTTAGCTGGCAATTTTCATTGTGCTGTGTCGTTAATTGCTGACAATTCGATTCTATCCACTTTTTCGAAACCCGACAACTACAACTCAATGAAACATATTGACTATCTGCCCCCCGGGGCTGGAGTGCCGGGAGTTCCATTACCTGCCGAGGTCAGGCTCGCAACGGGGCGAGCAGGGATTCTCTTCATTCAGGTGAAGCCCCATAAATCCTCTTTCAGGGAAAATAACGGTATATCTCTTTTCGGTGCAATACCCTGACAAAAGATACCGATGTTGTTCTCGGTAATCAGACTGATCCGGTTGTCGGATTTGTCAGATCGGAAGATCAGTTCAGGAAATTTGGGACCAAAAACAATTATTCATTGATATGATCAAGATGGTAACGTACCGGGCAGAAACAGCAATGGTGAATATAATCCGCCAGACAATGAGTCATAAGGAAGAAGCCTGAAGTCTATTGCAGAGGCTCTACAAAACAAAAGCGGATACCCGGCCGGATTATGAGCAAATGGCACTCAAGGTGCGCCTGCATCAACCCGCAAACAGAACAGCGCGGCAACCCTGGAACAGCTGTGTCAAAAACTGAATGTCTCCACGAGGTCAGGGGATTGAAAAATCTTAAACCGTTTGGTGCTGTTCAAATGGTTTAAATTTTTTTTGTTGGTAGTGGAGAGGTACTTGGGGTATTTCAAAATGTAACGGTTTAATTTTTAGTACACGTTTTGCAGGGCTGGATATAAACTTTCAGGGTTACGGGAAACGGGCTTATGTCATCAAATAAAAAAAAGAAAACAAAGGTCACAACATTGGGCTCGCTTGCAGTGCACAATGTAGCGGCATTTAATGCTCGTACGCTAGCCACGATGGACTTGGAAGAATCACAGGCTGTCAAATACGCACGTGAGATGCACGAAAGGGCTGATATGCTTTCATCATTTTCGAGGGAGGCTGAAAAATTTAGTACTCTTTATGGAATGGACAGGTTGACGGATATAGCTTCATCTCTGGCACAACCCTCATCATCAATGCTGGATATTGCTCTCAATATGCACAAGACTGCTGGTATGTTTTCGTATTTGGAACAGGAAAGATCTATGCTGGAAAGTATTCGTAAAATGTATGAGCCGACAACAGGTATGCTCTCAACTTTTACAGAAGAAGCATCAGCACTAGAGAATATTCGCAATATGTATAAACCTGTAGATATGCTTTCATCTCTGGCGAAAGAAGTAGAAAAATTTAAATATATTTATGAGATGGATAGGATGAAGAATATTGCTTCATCATTCTTGCATGACTCATCGATTCTTGAAACAGCACGTGAATTGCAAAAGACTGCAAGAATTGACTTCAAAGGTATATTCGACAATTTTCGAGAGTACACGAGCCTTTTTGAGCAAGTAGATTTCGACAAGTTACAATTATCGACTGGCGGAGTGGTGACTTATGACGGGGATATTATAGATGTTGGCAAAGCTGATTCTATTGTCGCAGGAATTGTTGCAACACCTGGAGTACAAATTGATTTTAATCAATTCATAGATCTTCTGGCAAAAAGAATACAGGCTCAACAGGGATCTCTTAAAGCGTATCTTGCGCAAATATTACGCGACATTATCGGTGGCATTATTGTCGCCTTCATTCTTTTGAACATACCGCCTTTCAACATGCAATCACAGAAAATAAGCCAAGAAGTAGTTCGTGAGGTAAAGAAGGAACTTGCGGCAATCACTAAAAGTGAAATTAAAAATTTACGTTTTGTTAAGAATAATTTTTTACATGTGTATGCTGGGCCTGAAAAAAATTCAGAAAGGATAGATGTCATATATTTCGCAAAACGTGTACAAGTTGTTGGGCGTAAGAAAACTTGGCTATTGATTGAATACTACGATGAAGTTACCGGCGACATGAGAGAGGGCTGGGTTTATGGCAGGTATTTAGAAAAGATTCGGAAATAACTTTTTAGCTAAACAAAAATAGGATCAAAGGTGTGCGATATGAGTGCTGAAGAATTGAGAACAATTGTTGACGCAATGTTAAATGCGAATAACAAGTTGATACTGTCAAATATAATTATCGCATGCATTGCTATAGTCTGCGTGTATTTTGTCTCAAGGATTAAAAAGCGAGGTGAAATAACAGAAATTAACAAGAATTTTGAAAACGTACTCAAGCAGCAAGCACAATTAGCAGAGACAACGGGGGAAATAAAGAAATCTCTGGATAAGGATACAATAAGGTATCAAATACAGATGGCAGGGTACAATGAAAAGAGTATAGACGCAGTTAACGATATTTATACAAAATTAGTTGATTTGCGAAAAAGTGCCGAGAACCTTGATACTATGCAAGCAGAAGAAAATAAAGAATTTTATTATAAAGCAGTTCAGGAATTTAGAAGTACTTTTGATAAGAAGAAAATATGGATGGGTAAAGAGCTATATACTTATATTGAGAACATTGCTGTAGATATCGACAAGAGGAGTCGACAATTCATTTCTGCAGTAAGGAATGAAAGAAATTATGCCGGAAGAGTTTCAACTGAACAGTTGGAACGATTTCAAAATACACAGGAATCATTTTACGATTTTCTGTATAAGGAGATGAATGAAATTTTCGAAAAGATTGTAGATAAAATAAATGAGTGCATGATAAGTGACATGGTAGATGTTGCAGGGCACAGGGCAAAACCCTGAATCCGTGACGGGTAATAGATCTTGGCCGATTTGTACCCGTGTTTAAAAAAAATTACCGGCTTGTGCCCCTTGCGGCGTGAACAATTCCTCCGCCGGGATGATAATGCCTGCTGTTCTTT